>Ga0180434_10001541_pt1 | contig 32728 bp, 25 predicted proteins | sample SS_ome_7_FD_132453 | JGI IMG/M metagenome (GOLD analysis project Ga0180434, IMG submission 132453) | Hypersaline lake sediment archaeal communities from the Salton Sea, California, USA - SS_1_D_2 metaG | ecosystem: Environmental > Aquatic > Non-marine Saline and Alkaline > Hypersaline >... | reverse complement strand
TTCGGATCCCCCCGATCATGCGGCCCCGGGCGGCCTTGCCATCCTGGTGGCGGAAGACACGCCCTTCAACCAGAAATTCATCCACCGCCTGCTGGATCGGTGGCAGCACCGGACAACCATTGTGGAAAACGGCCTCAAGGCGGTGGAAATGATATCCCGCAAGCGCTTTGATCTGATTCTCATGGACGTGCAGATGCCGGAGATGGATGGTTTCGAAGCGACGGCGGCCATCCGGGAGCTGGAAAAAACAGCCGGCGGCCACACCCCGATCATCGCCATGACGGCGCATGCCATGCGCGGAGACAGAGAGCGCTGTTTGCGTGCGGGCATGGACGACTATGTACCCAAACCGATCCATGCCGATGCCCTGGCGGCCGCTATTGCGAGACTGGTGCCGGCCGCGGAGGCGCCGGCCGCTGAAAAAGATGGAGACAAAATGGGAGCGCCCTTTCAGCTGGACAAGGATATTGTGCTCAAGGCCTTCGATAATGACTGGGATTTTTTCAAGGAGGTTGTTGAGATGTTCGTCGAGGACTATCCCCGCATGATGGTCGACATTCAGGAAGCCGTCAACCGCCGGGATGGCCCCCGCCTCCAGCGGACCGCTCACGCCATCAAGGGAATGCTCGGTAATTTTCAGGTGAAAAACGCCGTGGGCAGAGCCTTTGAACTGGAAAAAATGGGAAGGGATCAAGCGTTCGATGACGCACAGCGGATCTATGAAATGCTTGCCGATGAATTGCGGCAGCTGGAAGCATTTTTCAGAAAAATGACCGAGGAGGGCCGGATTTGAACATTCTCATCGCCGAAGACGATCCGATTACCTTGAGAAGGCTACAGCATTTTCTGGAAAAATGGGGACATCACGTGCGGATGGCGCCCAATGGACTGGACGCGCTGGAACAGTTTCTGTCCGAACCGGTCGACATCGTCATCACCGATTGGATGATGCCGGAAATGGACGGTCTGGCGCTCGTGCGGCATATCCGCAACCGCAGCAAGGACAAGGCCTATGTCTATACGATTCTGCTGACGTCCCGGGGTGATAAGGAAGATGTTGTCAAGGGGCTTTCCGAAGTCGGTGTGGACGATTACGTGGTAAAGCCGTTCGATCCGGACGAACTCCGGGCGCGCCTCAGCGTCGGCGAACGGACCGTCCGTCTCGAAAGAACCTTGCGCGAATACGGGGAAGGATTGGAAAAAATCGTCCGCAAGCAGACGCGTCTTATCCGGCACACGCAGGAAGAAACCATCATCCGGCTGCTGACGGCCCTTGAATCCAGAGATGAGGAAACCGCCGGTCATGTTCGGCGGATCGGCCTTTTCAGCGCACACCTGGCGGAGGTTTCCGGCTGGTCCGGGGAACAGGTGGACGACATCCGCCTGGCCGCACCCATGCACGACATCGGGAAAATCGGCGTACCCGACGCCATACTGCAGAAGAACGGCCCCCTGACGACCGAAGAGTTTGAAATCATCAAATCCCACACCACCATCGGCGGGCAGATTCTGGGCGACTCAGCGTTTCCCATGCTGCAGATGGCCTACGACATCGCCTACTGCCACCACGAAAAATGGAATGGGGGCGGGTATCCGCGGGGGATTCGCGATGAAGACATCCCCGCCGCCGCCCGTATCGTCGCCATCGTCGATGTCTACGATGCCCTCAGCCAGGACCGCGTTTACCGCAAGGCCAGTCCGGAACCGGAGGTAATGGCCATCATGCAGACCGCCCGCGGAAGTCATTTTGATCCTGATTTGTTTGATCAGTTTGTAAAATCGATTCCGGTGCTCAGAAAAATCGCGGCCGACAATCCTTAAATCGGCCTACAGGGCAGGCGGCCGTCGACCACCGGCTTGCCAGCGGTCGACGGACCAATTGTTTGCAGCTGTTGAGACGCGCAAGACGCGATGACTTCATAAATTTCAAAGAAAAAGATCCATCCACCCGCCGGTGGCGACGGCGGATCAGGTTTCTTCGACGGTGATGGCGCCTTCTTCACACACCTCGACGCAGCTTTCGCAGCCCAGGCACTCTTCCGCATTGACGGGCACGGATTTTTCGTCGATGATCTCAAACACTTCCACAGGGCAGACGTCGACGCATTCTTCGCAACCCACACATTTTTCCTCATCAACCGTAGGAACGAACGCCATTTTGACAGCCTCCTTTCATAGAGTTATTGCGTGCTCGTGACCGGTGTTGCGCCATATTACAAGCACGGTATCACGGCGACACATTCGCCGATCTCGGTTCCATCGCAAACACCGGAATTCGCCATATACCAATTCAAATGGCGAGTCAACCTTTCTTGTGTTTTTCCGTGCGCTTTTCGATCAGGCCCAGAATTGTGCCGGGGCGGCCCTGTTCAGGCCGGGTTTCGGGGGCTTCGGGAATATTTTTTTTCAGGTAACGGGCAAAAAGCATGGGCGGGGAAATTCCCACTAAAGGGTAGAGGGTCAGTGTGGCGGGTGCGGGTTCACCGGCGGTCAAAAGGGGAGGGATGTCTGTTGCCGCCTTGTTTTGCGCTCCGTCGAGAAGATGCGCTGAAAATCGAAGCAGGTCGCGTCGGAAAGCGTCGGCTTTTTCAGGATCCGATGGGCGGCGGTTGATGGTTATCACCACATCACGCGGCGTATCGTCCGGCACCACCGCCAGCAGTTCCTCCAGCGCGGCGCGGCTGCTGGTGATCATGATCTCCGTCGGCGAGGGTTGGGCGTTCAGCAGAAGAACCCAGGCGCGCATCCGTTCCGGCAGCATGTACGCAACGGCATCAGAAGCGGCGGCGGCTTCGAATTGCGCATCGGGCGCCGATCCATCCTCGATCCTTTCTCCCCGGAGACGATCCATCAGTACACCGGCCAGGTCGTCCTGGTGTCGGAGACCGCGGTCGACTTCCTGGTTGTGCAGATCGTATGTTTCGGCCATTCTGAGAAACAACGCCGCCTGGATCAGCGCGGCGGATCCGTTTTCGGGCGGGGCGTCCGGCTGGTGGTAATTTTTGATGGTTTTTCGGATCTGCGCTTCCGACAGCTCGCCGAAAAACGGGACCTTGCCGGGCTGAAGCGGCAGGGTGGACAACTCCGCACCATGGTGATGCTGATGCCATGTCCGATATTCCCTGATCAGGCGTTCAACAGCGGCGGCGATAGCAGCTGGAAGGGTTTCAAAGACGGCGAGGTCTTTTTTTGCAAGGTCCACCAGGGGATCGGGAAGTGCCGCCGACGGCCGCAACATGCGTATCGGTCGGAAGAAAAGCGTCAGGTGGGCCATCGTCTGTCTTGAAACGGCGGTAAAGGGAAAGTAGATCGGTTCCATTGTTCCTTCCTCTGTTTCTCAAAGCCTGGTTTTTTTGACCGAGGCGTCTCGGACGGTGACCCCCCGGCGCAGCAGTTCGTCGCGGATGACGTCCGCCGTGCGCCAGTCTTTCCGCTGCCGGGCCTGCTCCCGTTTTTGCAACAGGGCCCGCACGCCGTCATTCACTGGAGGACTTGGAAAATGCAGCACGTTCAACACCGAATCGATTTTGGCAAAGACGGACAGGATTTTTTTCGCATCGGCGGCATTGAGCCGGGCGTCGGCCATCAGGATGTTGATTTTCTTGATCATGCGGAAAAGGGATGCCAGGGCGGCGGAGATGTTGAGGTCGTCGTCCATGGCCGCCGTAAAGCCGTTTTTGATATCGTAAAGCAGCTGATCGATTTCCGGATAGCCCCGGCTGTTTCCAAGGTTGAAAAGACCGGCCGTAAACCGGTCCATGCGTTGTAAAGACCGCCGCGCGTTGGCCAGTTTGGACATTGAAAACACGATCGGCCGGCGGTAGTGGCCGCAAAGAAGCCAATAGCGGATTTCTCTTCCGGTGCAGCCCTGGTCCATGAGATCCGGCACGGTGAGCCCGGCGCCGTGTTCATCCATCTTTTTTCCATTGACCAGCACCCGGTCGCAGTGAATCCAGTAAGCGGCTGGTGTTTTCCCGGTAACCGCTTCGGCGATGGCGATTTCGTTTTCATGGTGCGGAAAGACCAGCTCACGGCCGGCGGTATGGATGTCGTAGGTTTCACCCAGATATTTCATGGCCATGGCCGCGCATTGAATGTGCCAGGAGGGACGGGCATTGCCCCAGGGCGTTTTGACGAAGATGCCGCGCTTCAGCTCCGACAGTTTGGCGCGCTTGAAAAGGGTGAAATCCCGGGGATTGTCTTTTTCATACTCATCGAGATCCACCGTGGCGCCCAGCCGGATCTTGTCGATGTCGATGCCCGAAAGCCGGCCATAGCCGGAAAACCGGGATATGTTGAAGTAGAGCGAGCGCAGCTTTTCATAAGCAAAGCCTTTTTGAACCAGTTTTTCGGCCAGCGCCACCATGTCCTGCGTGTGATCGCTGGCACGGGGATAGCTGTCGGCCGGCTGCACTCCCAGCAGTTCAAGATCGGAAAGAAAGCACCGGATATGGGATCCGGTGAACCGGGACAGGGGAACGCCCGCCGCTTGAGAGCCCGCGATGGTTTTATCGTCGAGGTCGGTGATGTTGATGATGTGCTTGACGGCATATCCGCGGTAGGACAGGTAGCGGCTCAACAGATCGGCAAACACGAACCGGCGGCACTCGCCCAGATGCATCCGCTGGTTGGCGGTCAGACCGCATGAATACATGGAAACCTTGCCTGGATGCGCCGGTTCAAAGCGGTCCTTGACCCGTGTCATGGTATTGAAAAGGTGCAGCTCGATTTTGTTTTTGACCGTGAAAAGGGGCGTGCTCAGATAGCGCTCCCCGCCGTCCGGAAGAATTACCACCAGGGTGCCGCCGTTCATGCGGGCGGCTTCGTCGACGGCCGCCGCCACGGCGGCACCGCTGCTCATCCCCAGAAAAAGGCCCTCTTCCACGGCCAGCCGCCGGGTCATTTCAAAAGCCTGTTCGTCTTCGACGTTGATTGTTTTGTCCAGGCGGTTTTTTTCAAAAATTTCGGGACGATAGGATTCTTTCATGTTCTTGAGCCCCTGAATTTTATGACCCAGGAAGGGCTCGACACCGATGATTTTCACCGACGGCGCCAGTGTTTTCATGCGCCTTGAAATGCCCATCAGTGTGCCGCTGGTGCCCAGCGTCGCGACGATTTTGTCCACGCAATGACCGGTCTGCTCCCATATTTCCAGGGCGGTGCCGTGATAGTGCGCCTGCCAGTTGGCGGGATTGTTGAACTGATCGGTCATGAAGTAGCGATCAGGATTTTCGCGGGCCAGGTGGTATGCTTCTTCAATGGCGCCGTCGGTTCCCAGGTGGCTGGGTGTCAGGAGAATTTCGGCGCCGCGGGCGCGCAGTATTTTCCGGCGCTCTTCGCTGACGGATTCCGACATGGTCAGCAGCAGTCGGTAGCCCTTGACCGCGCAGACCAGGGCCAGCCCGATGCCGGTGTTGCCACTGGTGGCTTCGATGACCGTTTTCCCGGGTTTCAGCTCACCCGATTTTTCCCCGGCTTCGACCATGAACAGTGCGGCGCGGTCCTTGATGGATCCGCCCGGGTTCATGTACTCGAGTTTGGCCAACAGTTGCACGGCCGGATTCGGGTTGATCCGCTGCAGCGCCACCAGAGGGGTGTTGCCGATGTATTCCAGAATGGAAGGGCCGCTCACGGCACGCACCTCCTCTTTCTCCAATGTCAACGGCTTTTGGCCGCCGGGATCATGGTTGCGACGCATCGGCGAGAAAGGCGGTCAGACCGGCGGCAATCTGGTCGGTCACCGCTTTGCGGCTCATGGATGCGTCCACGACGCGAATCCGGCCGGGCTCTTCGCGGGCCAAAGCCAGATAACCGTTGCGCACCCGCCGGTGAAAAGCGGATCGCTCCTCTTCGAAGCGGGTTTCGTCCATTTTGCGCCGGCCCTGTTCAATCTGGCGCCAGGCGCGCGTGAGCCCTGTCTCGGGCGGCAGATCCAGCACAAAGGTCAAATCCGGATAAAGCCCGCTGAAGACCATGCGGTGCAGATCGCGGACAAAGCCCGCTCCCAGCCCCCGCGCGCAACCCTGATAGACGATCGTCGCGTCGATGCAGCGATCACACAATACCGTCAGCCCCTGTTCCAGTTGGGGGCGGACCAGTTCCGCAAGATGCTGGGCACGATCCGCCATGTAAAGCATCAGTTCGGTCAGGGGAGCCATCCCGCGGCTGTCCGGATCGAGTAGAATGGCGCGGATTTTTTTTCCGATCCGGGTGCCGCCCGGCTCGCGCGTGATGCGGCAGGGAATTCCCCGGTCGGTCAGATAGCGGCCGACGAACGCCATCTGGGTGCTTTTGCCCGAACCTTCGATGCCTTCAAAACTGATCAACATGCTGTTCCGTCAGGTTCCCTTGTAAAAATGGCGTTCCAGCAGCCGGTGAAAGGATGTCCAGCTGCCGCCGTCGGCCGGCTCCCGGGCGATGAATTCCCGGATGCCCTGAACTTTGGCGTCGATTTCGTCGATGTAGTTCAGTAAGACCGCTTCCACTGTTTTGGGCGGCTCCGGCGAACCGAAGGCCCGGCTGCCGTGGTGGCTGATAATGAGATGCTTCAGCAGCAGGGCCTGGTTGACGGGAAAGTCCTTTACCCGCTGCAGCTTTTCGGCCAGTATTTCTAAACCGAGGACGATGTGGCTGACCAGCCGTCCTTCGTCTGAGTAGTCAATGGTCACCTGAGCGGTGAGTTCGCGGATTTTCCCGATGTCGTGCAGGATAACGCCGGCCAGCAGCAGCTCTTGATCAATGCCTTTGTAGTGGCTGGCGATTTTCTGGGCCAGAAGGGCCATCGACAGTGTGTGCTCCAGCAGGCCGCCGACATAGGCATGATGCATTTTCTTGGCGGCCGGCGCCGCGCAGAAGCCTTTAACCAGCGCCTCGTCCTCCCAGAAAGCCTTGAAAAGGGCGCGCCAGTGCGGCGCCTGCATCCGCTCGGTCATGCCTTTCAACCGTTCAAACATGCGATCCATGTCCCGCCCGCTGACCGGTAGAAAATCCGAGGGGTCCACACTGTCCTGCGGCACCTTGCGCATGTCCCTTATCGTCAGCTGCAATGCATCGCGGTACGCACTCACGGTGCCGCTGACCGCCACCACTTCGCCGGTGCCGGTTTCGGCGGCGATGCGCTGGGCGTCATCCCACACCACGCCTTTGATACGGCCGGTTTTGTCGGTCAACGTCACCGTCAGATAGGGATCGCCGTTGCGTTTCTGCGCCAGATTTTTTTCCGTGAGCGCAAAGAGATCTTCAACCGTGTCCCCCGCGGCCAGTGTGATTACCGTTTGCCGTTTCATGCGAATATCAGGTCCCAGGCTTTCATGCGTTGAAGGGATTCGTAGTCGGTCATGTCGCATTTGATAGGGGTCAGAGAAACGTAATTGTCGCCCATGGCGACGATGTCGAGGGTCGGATCGTCGATATGTGATTCCAACACCGCTCCCTGCCAGTAGTAGGGCCGGTTCCAGGGATCCATCCGTTTTTCAATGGATTCTCTGAAGGGGGAAATCGCCTGCCGACTCCACCGGTAGCCTCGCAGGCGGCCGCGGGGAGCATCCGGCATGTTCACGTTCAACAGCGTGCCGGGCGGCAGACCCTTGCGGCCGATGTATTCCGCCAGTTCCGCCGCCGTGGCGGCGGCGGTTTCGTAGTGATCGGGCGCACCGCCCTGAATGGAGACGGCCATTGCCGGAATGCCATAGAGCGTTGCTTCTCTGGCGGCGGCAAAGGTGCCGGAATAAAAAACATTCACGCCGACATTGGCGCCGGGGTTGATGCCGGAAATCATGAGGTCCGGTTTTTCATCCAACAGCTCCATCAGTGCCAGCTTGATGCAGTCGGCGGGGGTGCCGCTGACGGCGTAGGCGCTGGAAAAGCCATTGATCGGCACCGCCTGCACCCGTATAGGCAGATCCAGGGTGATGGCGTGGCCGATGGCGCTGCGTTCCCGGTCCGGCGCTACAATGGAAACCGCGTGCCGCTGCGCCAGGTGTTTGGCAAGCACCTGCAGTCCCTTTGCGTGAATGCCGTCGTCATTGGAAATGAGAATGTTCATGATTCACCGCTGGCCCATAAGGGTTGTCGTTTGCGTGCGGAAACCTGTTTCGTTCACGTAATTCATACATCAATTGGCCGTTTTTGAAAAGAGCCTTGTGCACAGCCGGTCCCCCGGCGATGCGGATGCCGGCGGCTTAGCATTTGAGGCGCGCACGGATATATGGTAAATGACCCGCATGCCACCCTGCTTTTGAACCGTACGGCCTGCATCAGGGCGGCGCTGCCACCAACGGAATACTGGAATGAAGGAACATTGGGCGCTTCACGCTGTTTTGCTGAAAACGTTTTTCATCCACCGTCTGCACGGCTGAAACCGCGCCTGCGGCTTCTGGTCTGCCTTCCGGTCTGCCTCTGGCTGGTCCTCTGCGGCTGGCGCCCGGCCGGGGCGCAGCCGCCGGATGCCGCCGAAGATGGGGCCGGGGCGTGGCATATTGTGGCGGACACGGTGCAATACGACGACCGCTCCATGACCTACACGGCCAGCGGCCGGGTCGTCATCACCAGAGGGGATCGGCGGCTGGCCGCGGAAACGGTTTTTTTCGATCAGCGCAACATGGTGGTCGCCGCCAGCGGAAATGTGGTGTTGAGCGCCGGGGAGGACGTGATGACGGCCGACCGTCTGCGCTTCGACCTGACGACCGAGACCGGCGTCATCGACCGGGGAACCTTTTTCCTTCAGAAAAACAACTTCCGTATCAGGGGAGAACGCATCGAAAAGCTGGATGCGGACACCTATGCCGCCTTGAAGGCCAGCGTCACCACCTGCGACGGGGAAGTCCCGTCCTGGAAAATTACGGGCCGGCGGCTCAAGGTCACTTTGGAAGGCTACGGCTATGCCTGGCATTCGGTTTTCTGGATCAAGGATGTTCCGGTGCTGTACAGCCCGTTTCTGGCCTTTCCCGTCAAGCAGAAACGCCAGTCCGGCCTGCTGGTTCCCGAAATTGGCTATTCGAACCGCCGGGGATTTGAATATCAGCAGCCGCTGTTCTGGGCCGTCAGCGATCACGCCGACGCGACGTTCTACTGGCATCACATGGGGCTGCGCGGGGAAAAAACGGGCGCCGAGTTTCGTTATGCGGCCGGTCCCCGGTCCGGAGGGATCCTTATGGCGGATTACCTGGAGGATGCCCGGGTGGACGACGGCGTCGGCGATTCCAGCGAGAAGTGGGGATATGCGGACGACGCTGCGGGAAAGGGCGATCCGTCCTTTGACCTGCCACGGGAGAATGCCGATCGCTACTGGCTGCGGGCCAAGATCGATCAGGCCTTGCCGGCCGGCTTAATGGCCCGCGTGGACCTCGACACTGTCAGCGACCAGGATTACCTGCGGGAGTTTAAAAGCGGCTACACCGGCTTTGAATTTACCGACGACCAGTTCAGCGAGACTTTCGGCCGGGGGTTGGATGCGTTTGACGACCCGGCCCGTCTCAACCGGCTCAGCCTGGAGCGGCAGTGGTCGGCGTTCAGCCTGAACATCGAAGGCCGGTGGTATGACGATGTCGTGAAGCGCCTGCACACCGATGAAGACACCACGGTTCAACGCCTGCCGTCGGTCCGTTTGGGTGCATCGAAACAGCCGATCGGCGTCACACCGCTTTTTTTTGATTTCCACGGCGAATACACGTTTTTTTACCGGGAGGATGCCGACACGGACAACCGGGTCACGCAGGACCAGCGCCTGGATCTTTATCCCAGAGTCTATCTGCCGCTGAAGCTCGGTCCGTATGCCGTTCTGGAGCCTTCAACCGGATTCCGCGAAACCGTCTGGCGCCGTGAAGCCCTGGACGACGATCAACATACGGAGGCGGACGCGGCGCTCCTTTACCGGGGTCTGCCGGATGTTCGTGTTGATCTTTCCAGCGAGCTGCAGCGTGTCTACCGGCTTTCGCAGGAAAAACCGCAACACCGGCTCAAACACGTTGTCAAACCGGTGCTCTCCTACACGTTTATTCCCGAAAAAGACCAGAGCGCCTATCCGGATTTTGACGCCGTCGACCGCATCGACGAATCCCAGCGGGTCCGTCTGTCCATGGTAAACCGGCTGCTCACGAAGCAGGGGCGCCGGCCGAAGGAGGCGGGGACAACGGCGCCCCCTTCCGCCGCTGACTATCTGGATCTCTTTCGCTGGGAAATCCGTCAGGACTATGACGTGAACGAAGCCGGGGAATCCGATCCGGCCGAGAGGCGCCATCCGGAAAGCCGGCGGCCGTTTCTGCCGCTTTTCAACCATCTGACATTGACACCGCAGGAATATGTGCATATACAAGCCGATTCAAAGTGGTCTTTTTACGACCATCGTTTTATATCCGTTAATACGGCCGTCGCGCTTTTCGACAAAAGGGACGACCGGCTTTTTTTGGAGCACCGTTATCGAACGGAGACCGCGGACGGCGCATATGATGACATCGATTCAATCTACGGCGCGTTGACGTTTGCACTGATCGGACCGCTGTCGGTGTCGGCGGCGTATGAAAGGGATCTTCATGCGGACCGGGAGTTGTTGACCCGGTTCGGCGCTTTTTATGAGGCCCAGTGCTGGTCGCTGGATCTGAATTACACCCGCGATCTGGACGAATACCGATATGCATTTGTGATCAACCTGAAGGGATTGGGTAAAATTTAGCGAAAGTTGGATTGATGCCGAAAACAGATGAAGTCCGCCGCGAATGGTTTGTGGTCCATACCCGCAGCCGGTTCGAAAACGTGGTGTTCGAGGGGCTGCAGAAGAAAGCCTTCGAAGTTTTTCTGCCCAAAGTGCGGGTGAAAAGCCGCCGCCGCGACCGCAAACTCATGATCCGGATGCCCATATTTCCGGGCTATTTGTTCGTGAAAACGCGTTCGAACCCATATGAACAGGTGGAAGTGGTCAAAACGCTCGGTGTGGTGCGCTTTATCGGCACAAAACATGGAGGGCCGGTTCCCGTGGCGGAGGAAACCATCGCGTCGCTGCGCATCATGGTCGGTGCCGACAATCCCATCGTGACCGGCAACCGATTGGTGAAGGGTGATCGGGTGATGGTCACCCGCGGACCCTTCAGCGGTGTTATCGGCACGTTCGTCCGCTACCGGGGCAAGGGACGCGTGATGATCAACGTGGATGCGCTCGGTCAGACCGCCGGCTTCGACATTGATCAGGAGGACATCGAACCACTGCCCCAAATATTGGCATAGCGCGTTCGTCGGAACGATGTTTCCGGGATACCGCTTGTCACGACGCCCGGAAGTGTCCATACGGGTCATCGCTGATTTCGCCGGGCAGCCAAAAACGAAGCGAACATATGCATGACAACCGGTATCGCTTGACTTTTCACCGGCATCTCAATAAACTCGGAGCGTTATTTTTAAATTTTTACGGGAACAAAGGGAAAGTTGACAGGCTGTCAGGGATTTGAACGGATTTGCATCCATCGTCGATCAGAAACGACCGGTTCATATACTGAGAACAATTCTCAACGGGGGGCGCGTTCCCCACGCCCTGCTTTTCACGGGCATCGAAGGCGTCGGCAAAAGAACGGCGGCCTTTGTATTCGCCAGGGCCTTGAACTGCGCCCGGCGCCGGGGAGACGCAACAGCATCAAATGCCGCAGCGCCGGCGGAGGCCGCGTCGATCCCGTGTGAACAGTGCCGGTCCTGTAAAAAAATCAACGCCGGCAGCCATCCCGACATCCTGGTTGTGAAACCCGAAAAATCCCTTATTCGAATTCAGCAGATTCGAGATTTGACGCAGGTGCTGGCGATGAAGCCCTATGAGGCGCGCCACCGGATTGTTGTCATCGAAGCGGCGCATTGCATGAATCCGGAAGCCGCCAATTCGCTGCTGAAGATACTGGAGGAGCCGCCGCCGCAAACGGTCCTGATGCTGACGGCCGAACATTTGGACGGACTGCTGCCGACGGTTGTATCCCGTTGTCAGCACCTGCGCTTCGCCCCGTTGCGCCGTGATTTGATCGTGGACCATCTGGTGCGCCGCAAAGGCCTGTCGTCCGATGCGGCCGAGGTCGCCGCCATTCTGGCCAACGGCAGCATGGCCAAAGCCCTGAAGGCGGACGTCCGGTGGCATCAGCGCCGACAGTGGCTGCTCCGGGCCACCGGATTGAAAGACGACGGCGGGCGGAGCATGGATTCCATCGGCGCTGCTTTGGAAGTCGCCGAGCGGCTGAGCCGGGATCGAAAACGGCTTCCCGACATGCTGGATATCCTGAAAACCTATGTGCGCGATCTTTTGGTGATTCGGTTTCATCCGGACGTCGTTATCAACAGGGACATGCTGAATGATGTGGACCGCCTGGCCCGTCGATGTCCTGTGGACAATGTTCTCGAAGCGTACGACGCCGTTGAAAGCGCTTTGCGGACCATAGAGAAAAACGGCAATGCACGTCTGACGCTGGACGTCATGATGATGACCCTTTTGCGGGCTTTCCGCCGGCGCCAGCGGAATGCCGGCAGCCGGGAGTCGGATCCCGCGGCCTGCGCAAACAGGCAGATGTAATACGCTTATGATAAAGATGGTAGGTGTCCGGTTCAAACCGGCCGGTAAAATATATCATTTTGACTGCGGCGCCTTTGTTTTGGCGGCCGGGGACGAAGTCATCGTGGAAACCGAGAAAGGCCTTGGTTTTGGAACCGTCGCCGTGCCGCCGGTTTTTCTGGAAGAAACGCCCGTGGACAAAGCCTTCAAGAAGATATTCCGCGTGGCGACCGAGGACGACCGCCGACAGCGCGACAGGAATATGGATGTGGAAAGCCGGGCCTTTGTTTTTTGCCAGCAATGCGTGGAACAGATCGGTTTGAAAATGAATCTGTTTTCGGTGGAGAGCACTTTTGACGCCAGCCGCCTGACCTTTTTCTTTACCGCCGAAAACCGCGTTGATTTTCGCAAACTGGTCAAAATGCTGGTCAAGGAATTCCATGTGCGGATTGAAATGCGGCAGGTGGGCATTCGCAACAAAGCCAAAATGTGCGGCGGCGTCGGGCGCTGTGGCCGTCCGATATGCTGCTCCATCTACATGGACCAGTTCAAACCGGTATCCATCAAAATGGCCAAACTGCAGGGCCTGTCCCTGAACCCCACCAAAATATCCGGTCAATGCGGCCGCTTGATGTGCTGCCTGACGTATGAAAATGATGCCTACGCGGCCCTGATGAAGGGATTTCCGAAAATCGGCAAAACCGTCAACGTCGACGGTCAACAGGGGAAAGTCGTGCGCCACAATCTGATCCGCAGGAAATACGTCATTCGAACGGAAACCGGTACGGAAGTGGAGGTAAACGCGGATGATCCGGCTTGAAACCCTTGCCCGGGAGCATATATGAGCACTTCATTTTACATTACGACACCGATCTATTACGTCAACGCCAAACCGCACCTGGGGCACGCCTACACGACCCTGGTCGCCGATGTCGCCACCCGCTTCCACACCATGCGCGGCGACAGCGCCTTCTTTTTAACCGGAACCGATGAGCACGGAGACAAGGTCATGCGGGCCGCCGAAAAGGAAGGCATGTCACCCAGGGAATATGCAGACCGCATCAGCCGGCTGTTTCGAGATCTGTGGCCTGAACTGAATGTGGCCAACAGCGATTTTATCCGCACCACGGATCCGGGGCATCAGGCGGTTGTGCAGCATATCCTGCAGAAGATCTACGATGCGGGCGACATCTATTTCAGCGAATATGAAGGACTTTACTGCTTCGGCTGTGAACGCTTCTACACCGAGCGCGAGCTGGTCGATGGCAAGTGTCCTGATCACGAAGCGGCGCCGGAGGTTATCAGGGAATCGAATTATTTTTTCCGGATGAGCCGTTATCAGGATTGGCTGATCGACCACATCCGCCGCCATCCGGATTTTATCCGGCCGGCCCGCTACCGGAACGAAGTCCTGGCCTTTCTCCGGGAGCCGCTGGAGGATCTGTGCATCTCACGTCCCAAGACCCGCATTACCTGGGGCATCACCCTGCCGTTCGACGCAGCGTATGTCACCTACGTCTGGTTTGATGCGCTCTTGAATTATGTCTCCGCCCTTCAGTATCCCGACGGCGATCGGTTTAAAACGTTCTGGCCGGTGGCGCAGCACATCGTGGCCAAGGACATCTTGAAACCCCACGGGATTTACTGGCCCATCATGCTCAAAGCCGCCGGCATACCCGTATATCAGCACCTCAATGTCCACGGGTACTGGAATGTGGACAAAAGCAAAATGTCCAAAAGTATTGGAAACGTGGTGGCGCCGCTCGCGCTGAAAAATGTGTACGGGCTGGATGCATTCCGTTTTTTCCTGATGCGGGACATGGTGTTCGGCCTGGATTCCGATTTCAATGAAACGGCCCTGGTGCAGCGCATCAACGCGGATCTGGCCAATGATCTCGGCAACCTCGTCCATCGGATACTGGCGATGGCGCGCAAATATTTCAAGGGCGTTATTCCGGACCCGGGTCCGCTGGCGGGGGACCTGCAGACCGAGGACCTGAAAGCGGCGGCGGCCGCGGCCATGGACGCCTATGAAGCCGGCATGAATGATTTCATGTTCCACAAGGCTTTGATGGCCGTGTGGGAGTTCATCAACCGCATCAACAAATTCATCGACACCAGCGCACCGTGGACCCTGGCCGGGAAAGCGGAAACACGGCCGGCGCTTTCCCGGCTGATCTACAATCTTCTGGAAAGCATCCGCATTATTTCGGGTCTGGTCTATCCGGTCATGCCGGAAACCGCAGCAAAAATGCAGTCTTTTATCGGCGGTGACGCGGATGCTTTCTTCTACGAGCTCTCTGCGCTGCGCCGCTGGGGAAACTGCCGGCCCGGGACGGTCCTGCCGCCGTCGGCACCGCTGTTTCCCCGGGTTGAAAAGAAACCCGATCCGCAATCGTCGGCGTCTGCCGAATCGGCTTCCAATCGGCCGCCGGATGTTAAGCCGCTGGTCACTTATGCGGATTTTGAAAGACTGGATCTCCGGGTGGCGACGATTCTCAAAGCAAGCCCCATCAAAAAGGCCAAAAAGCTGCTGCGGCTGGAGGTGGATATGGGGGAAAAGCGAACCATCGTGGCCGGTGTGGCCGGTTATTATGAACCGACGGCGCTTACCGGAAAGCAGGTCGTCCTGGTTGCGAATCTCAAGCCCGCAAAGCTCATGGGCGTGATGTCCCAGGGGATGGTGCTGGCGGCGGAGGACGGCGACGCCCTGCGGCTGCTGGCGCCTGACGCCGACACCACGCCCGGAACACGGGTCAAATAAAAAGTACTTCGGCAGCGGACGGACACGTCGTCAAAAACGGCATGTTTCGGAGGTCATGATCAAGGGGTTCAAAAAAAGTCAGCCAGTGGCGTTGTCGTCCGGATGGCGGCAGTACCAGCAACGTCTCAAAAAGGCCGAGATCAGAAGAAACGTCCGGCGTACGGTGTTTCGGCTGGCGCTTTTTGTGCTGATCCCGGCCGTCGGCATCGGCGGGGCTGTTTCGCTGTTTGACGAAATCCCGTTCCCGGATCCGACTTCTTCCGTCGGCACATCGGCCGCCGGGCCGCCGTCGACCGCCGAAAAGCAGAGCGCCGGCATCGATCGATCGACCGTACGGCGTCTGGTGGAACAGAAGCCGATTCTCAATCTGCGGGAAGAGCGGTTTGTACTGAAGGTAAAAGGACGGGATCTTTCTTTCAACACCAGTCTTGACGGCCGTCTGCAGGCGTTTCTTTTGCAGAAACTCGACCGGCGGTATGCGCGGCGCATCGGCATTGTGGTGCTGGAGCCTTTATCCGGGCGCATTCTGGCGATGGCGGGCTTTGATGAAGATGAAGCCGATGCGCGGTACAATCCCTGCACGGATAACCGCTATCCGGCCGCCAGCGTTTTCAAGATCGTCACCGCCGCCGCCGCCGCCGAATCGGCCGGATTGACCTCTGACAGCATGCTGCAATACAACGGCAGAAAACACACGCTTTACAAATCACAGCTGAAAAAAACGGACAACCGCTACACAAATCACATCCGCTTCAAGGATGCGTTCGCGCAGTCCATCAATCCGGTTTTCGGCAAGCTGGGCGTGCACTATCTGGGAAAAAGCGCTCTTCAAGCCTATGCCGAGGCCTTTGGATTCAATCAGCGTTTTGACCTTGAATTTGCCTGTGCACCCAGCCGTCTGGCGGTCTCCGAAGAGCCCTATCACCGGGCGGAAATCGCGAGTGGATTCAACAATGAGACCACCCTGTCTCCGCTGCACGGGGTGCTGATTGCCGCCGCCGTTCTCAACCAGGGTTTGCTGGTTGCGCCCACTATCGTCGACAGCATCGCAGATGAAGACGGCCGAGTGGTCTACAGGGGCCGTGCCCAGCCGCTCGGGCAGGCGGTTTCTCCCGCCACTTCGGCCATCCTTTACCAGCTGATGCAGACGACCATCCGTTCGGGCACCTGCCGCCGGACATTCAGGGGCTATCTGCGCCATCCGGTGCTTTCTAAACTATCTATCGGCGGGAAGACCGGCTCCATTGACAACCGTGAGCATGATACGCGTTTCGACTGGTTCGTTGGATTCGCCGAAGACAAACAGGGCAGCGCTAAGATTGCGGTGGCCGTGCTGGTTGCCCACGGCCGCTATCTCGGCACCCGGGCCAGCCAGTATGCCCGTCTGATCATGGAAAACCACTTCCGCAACCACTTCACCAGAGCCGGACAGCATGAAAAGGCGGATGAGGCCGGTTGAGTCTGTTTTTTTCAGCGTTTATGATGCGGCGTGGCGCCTGCTGCTGCCGATGCTGCGACGCCACCACCGGCTGGCGGAAGGTTTTGAACAGCGGGTTCTTGTCCGACCGCCGGCCGCACCCGTCGATATCTGGATTCAGGCGGCTTCCGGCGGAGAGGCCTACCTGGCCTGGGAGTTGCTGAAGCGGATGACGGCGGATCCTCCGCTTGCGGTGCAGCTGACCACCAACACGCGGCAGGGAATGGATATCCTGAAGCGCGCCGCCGCCGATGTGGCCGTCGAAAACGGAGCGCCGGTCGTCCATACGGCCTATTTCCCCTTCGATCGCCCCGGCTGGATGCAGAAAACCCTGGGGCGTCTGCAGCCCCGGGTGGTGGTGCTGCTGGAAACGGAAATATGGCCGGCCCTTCTGGCGGCGCTGAAATACCATGGCGGCCGGTCGCTGATTGTCAATGCCCGCATGACCGCCGGAAGCCTGGCGCGCTATCGCCTGTGGCCTTCTTTATGGCGTTCGCTGGCCCCCGACGGCGTCCTCGCCGTTTCGCGGACGGATGCCGCCCGTTTTGGCGCCCTTTTCGGGGGGGAGCGGGTCGCGGTGATGCCGAACATCAAGTTTGACCGTCTGCGGATGCCGGCGTCCGTCGACGCACCGCTGCCCGCGGCGCGGCCTTTGGTGGTTTTCGGATCCGTGCGCCGCAAAGAGGAGGCCGATGTCCTGCGCATCATATGCGCCCTGCGAAAGGCTTGCCCCGATGTCGTCATCGGTCTCTTCCCCCGCCACCTGCACCGCATTGCGTTCTGGCGCCGGGCTTTGTCCCGCCGACGCATCGGGGTGGCGCTGCGCTCACAGGGGGCGTCGACGGCAGTGCCGGGTCACTTGATTTTGGGGGATGTTTTCGGCGAACTGGATGCCGCCTACGCCGCCGCGGTTGCCGCTTTTGTCGGCGGAAGTCTTGCCCCGCTGGGAGGGCAGAACTTTTTAGAACCCCTGGTAAACGGTGTGGCGCCGGTTATCGGCCCCCACTGGGACAATTTTCGCTGGGTCGGCTCGGAGCTCATCCAATCCGGCCTCGTCCGGCAGGTCAATGACTGGAAAGGGGTTGTAAAAGCCCTGATCGATGATGTAAACAATCCCCGAAACCCGGATGGGGTCAGAAGGGCCGCCGCCGCCTATATCAAAACCCGGCAGGGGGGCGCGCTGCAGGCCGTTGAACGCATCCGAAGTTATCTATAAGCCGTCGTTATGAATGCATTGCCCCGATGCTACGGTATTATACCGGCACGCTATGACTCACAGCGTTTTCCGGGAAAGCCCCTGGCGGAAATCCTGGGAAAGCCGATGTTCTGGCATGTCTATACCCGGGCGGCCGCCTGCCGTCTGCTGGTGCGGGTAGTGCTGGCAACCGACGATGAGCGCATTTTTCATGCGGCCGAAAAGTGGTGCGTGCCGGTGGTGATGACCCGGCGGGATCATCCCAGCGGGACGGACCGGGTGCTGGAAGCGGCCCGCCGGATGGGACTCGACGACCGGTCGGTGGTGGTCAACATCCAGGGCGATGAGCCGTTGATCGATCCGGATGTGTTGCGCCGGCTGGTAAGCCCTTTCCGGGACCCGGACATTCAGGTGACGACCCTGGCGTGTCCCGTCGATCGCCGGTCGGCCCGCAGCGAGGATCTGGTCAAGGTCGCACTGGGTCGAAAGGGGCGGGCGCTTTATTTTTCCAGGGCGGCCATCCCCTGGTATCGCGCGGCGGTTCCCGAAACGTATCTGGGACACATCGGCATTTATGCCTTCCGGATGACGGCGTTACAGCGCTTCGTCCGTCTGGGTCCCGGCCGTCTGGAAAAGATCGAAGCACTCGAACAGCTTCGCCTGCTGGAAAACGATATTCCGATCCATGTGGTCCTCACCGATCACCGGACCGTTGCCGTTGACCGCCCCGAGGACTTGAAGCGTGTCGTCGAGACCCTGGTGCGTCGCCGCACGCAAGACGATGCGGATAAATGCTGACCGCCGATCCGGCGGATCAGGGGGTTTGTGAGAACAATGATCATCTATACCCTGCCACCTTTGCTGGAGAAATGCCCATGATTGGAATACGGCGTCATTTGGCTGAAGTTTGTGCGCCGGCGATCCGCCGGTTGAAATTTTTCCTCCGCCGCAAGGTCTACGCCGGCCGTTCTCCCGCGGCGGTTCCTCCCGGTTCCATTGTGCTTTTCCCCTGCGATGACACCCGCCTGTGCTGCGGGTTGGCCGGACTGGTGGCGGTTGCGGAGCCGGTTGCAACAGCGCCGGCAGCGGCGCCGGCGGTCGTGGAGGCGGCGGTGCGTGGGGTTGAAAACAGGGGCCTTGCCGTTTGCGAAGGCGACGGCGCAGGACTTGCAGGGCGTTATCTCGGTGGGGAAGCGCACTTGAAATCGCTTTTCACGGCGGTTCGTCGGTGGAAAACCACGGCGCCCTTTATGGAAACCCTGCTGAATCCATCGCGGTTGACGCTGCTTAAAACCCTGGCGGATCGCATCAAGGCCGTCGTCACCGTTGAAGAAGGCCTGCTGCCGCAGCACATCGGCCGCTTGAATGTCGAAGACGCCGACATCATGACCCGCTCACTGGAGGTGCTCAAGGATGTGCACTGGTGTCTGAAAACCGAGATCGGTGACAATATCGACAAAACAACCGAACTGATTCATTTGCCGGTGGTGTACGAAAATCCGTCGGCCCTCAAGTTGTTCAGGGAAATCAATGCCGTGCTCAACAGCATCGACCGGCTGGAGGTCAGGGGCAGAGATTCCGCCGGCATTTCCCTTCTGCTGTTTTATGGGAATACGGAATACCTGGAATTCAAGCGCCGGCTGGATGAAGACAGCCTGATGAAAAACCTTGAATCCCGGGCGACCAGAGATATCCTCACCAATCGGGCGATCAGCATCCGGCCCGACAGCGGCGGCGACGCAACCGCTGTGGTCTTTACGTTCAAGGTGGCCGCTGAAATCGGCTGTCTGGGAGACAACATCGCCTTTATCCGCGATCAGATTCGCAGCGATCCGGTATTCCAGCGTGCTGTGACCGTTCCGATGCGCAGCTACACCATTTCATCGCACACCCGCTGGGCATCGGTCGGCGCGATCACCGAAGCCAACTGCCACCCGGTGGACAACACAACCGGCGCACCGGAACCGGCCGCCTGCGGCATTATTCACACCTGCTTAAACGGCGACATCGACAATTATCTGACGTTGCGGCAGTCTTTGATGGAAGAGGGCGTTTTTATTCCCGAGGGTATTACGACGGACACGAAAATCATCCCTTTGCAGATCGAAAAATACATCCGCCGGGGAGTGGACGTCACCGAAGCCTTTCGCTTGGCGGTCAACGATTTCAGTGGTTCGCACGCCATTTCAATGCACACGGATCTAGCACCCGGCCGGCTTTTCCTGGCCCAGAAGGGCAGCGGGCAGGCCATTTTTGTCGGCCTTGCGGCGGATCACTACATGCCGGCTTCCGAAGTGTACGGGTTCATTGAAGAAACCAGCGACTATCTGAAGCTGGACGGTGAAAAAATCGTGCCCGGCAAAAACGGATCCACCCAGGGCCAGATCGTTGTTCTGGATCAGCGGGCCGCGGGCGGCATAGACGGCATTGAGGCCATGTACTACGACGGAACGCCGATTGCACTGGGGCCATCCGACATTAAACACACGGAGATCACCTCCCGCGATATCGATCGACAGCTGTATCCCCACTATTTTTTAAAAGAGATATCAGAGGCGCCGCTTTCCGTGGAGCGGACGTTGCGCAACCGTTGGAAAATGAGGGCGGATCGGCCCGATCAGTATGTGACCACGCTGGACGAATCCGTTATTCCCCGTCGACTGGCAACGGCCATTGCGGAAAAAACCATCCGCCGCATCTTCTTCATCGGGCAGGGGACGGCCGGCGTGGCCGCTCAGGCCTGTGCCGGTATTCTGAGCCACTATATGAATGACAAGGCCCTTATGATTGATGCCCTCAAGGCCTCGGAGATGAGCGGCAGCCGCATGAGCGAGGGGGACGGGCCGGACAGCATGACCGACACCCTGGTGATCGCCATCAGTCAGTCCGGCACCACAACCGATACCAACCGTACGGTCGACATGGTCCGGGAGCGGGGAGCGGCGACCCTGGCCATCGTCAACCGGCGGGATTCGGATTTGACCTTTAAGGTCGACGGTGTTCTTTACACCAGCAGCGGTCGCGACATTGAAATGTCGGTGGCTTCGACCAAGGCCTTTTATTCACAAATCGTCGCCGGGACCCTGCTGGGCTTGCATCTGGCATCCATCACCGGCAGGCGCGACGCCGAGTTCATCACGGCGGAGATCCGATCCCTTCTGGAATTGCCCCGGCACATGCGGCAGGTGCTGGGCATGCAGGAAAGCATCAAAGCCTCGGCCCGGCGGCTTGCCGGACGCAAAACCCACTGGGCGGCTGTAGGCAGCGGTCTGAACAAGACGTCCGCGGACGAGATCCGCATCAAGCTGAGTGAATTGTGTTATAAAACCATTTCTTCGGATTTTGTGGAAGACAAGAAGCACATTGACCTCTCCTCCGAACCCCTGATCATCGTTTGCGCCGCCGGCACCAGGCGCACCGTTATCGGTGACATCAAGAAAGACACCGCCATCTTCAAAGCGCACAAAGCCGCCACTGTCGTTATCGCGGACAGCGGGGAAACCGGATTCGACAATTACGCCGATGATGTGTTCCCGGTGCCGACGGTGGCCGAGCACCTGGCGCCCATACTGAACACGCTCGTGGGGCACATCTGGGGCTATTACGCGGCGCTGGCCATCAACGAAGGGTCCCGCTTTCTGCATGGCTTCCGGGAAGAGTTGAAAGCTTTTGTGAATACGCGTGCCGCCGAGGGTCTGGATGTTTACGAAGTGGTTCTCGAAAAAACGTTCAGGGAAAAAATTGCGCTGTTCTATCGAACGCTGCGCTCCAAAAGACGCGAAAAGGGCTTTCCGGTCGCCATCGCCCGCGCCTCGGATTTGATTCTGCTGCTCAAATACCTGTCCGGCCGTCTGCCGGTATCGGATTTCGAAATCGATTTCGGCATCAAGGGCACCGCGCTGAACATGCTCAACACGCTTTTTGAAACCATCGGCGAGGCGATCAACGCCATGTCCCGCCCCATTGACGCCATCAAGCACCAGGCCAAAACCGTTACCGTGGGCACCAGCCGCATCACTGAAAAAGTGGAAGGCATCCTGTTTGATGCTCTCACAGCCCATGGATTGGACATCGATCGGTTGATCAACAAGAATGTGATCGTCCTAAAAAATCTGCAGGCCGTCGTCGAACGCATTCAAGGGTCCATCCTTTACGAAATCGGCGGACTCAATCTGCTGGGAGAGCCCACCGAAGAAACCACGATCCGGGTACTGCACAAAGCGGGGGTGTTAAAGCCCATTCCTTCACGGGTGGAAACCGATCCACACCTGAAGGGTACCAAGCGGATTATCGTTCAGAACGGAAACGTCTACATCGGCAAAGGCCGCAAGGACGGCCGCAGCATCCTCGTCATTCCTGTCATGTCCGCGTCCTCGACAGCCCCCAATGTCATAGAGCACCTGCTTCTTGTGAACATCGCTTTCCGCCCGCAGGTGCCGCTGGATGCCAAAATAAAGGCCCTGGGCGGCAAATATGAACACATTAAAAACATCGTTCAGGAAAACAGCTTGGCCTGGGATGACACGCATCTTGACCGGGTCGGCATGGAAGAGCTCTTCGGCCGGTCCGCTGAAAAGATCAGCGAATTCATCATTTCAGATATCAGCCCGGCTGATCAAAAAGAGAGGCCAGAGCGCCGGGTCTAAGGTCTAAGGCCCGGGAATTGAAAACGTTGAATTGCTGCAGGTATCGGCATCGATCCGGCAGCCAACAGCGGAAGGCTGAAGCGCCGGCTCGGCGTTTTCATTGTTGGCAACGCCTTGCGCGGCAGCGATTTAAATGTTGACTTTCTATGGACAATTCGTTAGAGCAGAGCCCATAAAGACCTGACCGTTGGATCCGGGACACCCCCCAATGGATTCCCGTCTGCGCGGCGAAGACGTTCCAAGGAAACTTTGCGCGGCGTTTTAAATAGATCGTCAAACATTAAAAAAAGCAGATGCTTTTCTTTTTTTCCCCGAATTCAAAATAATTTCATGCACCGTTTCGGAGAAACCTTATGGCGCTTCCATCGCAAGGCCCTGATCCATGTCCAATGGTGCCTCGCGGGGCATGAAGATCGAATAAGGCCCTTCAGCAAACCGGAGAGAATCCTGACCGTTGCTGACAATCTGTCTGTGCGCGGCCAAACCAAAAGAGAAGGAGGCGAAAATGACCAAAGTGGAACTGATCGAAAAGATGGCGAAGGATGCGAACATTTCCAAGGCGGCTGCCGGCAATGCGCTGAATTCCTTTATGGATGGCGTGACCAAAGCCTTGAAAAAACGCAACGGTAAGGTGACGCTCGTCGGGTTCGGCACCTTTAAAAAAGTGTATCGCAAAACCCGCAAGGGCCGGAACCCGCAGACAGGTGAACAGATTAAAATCAAAGGGAAAAACGTCGTCAGGTTTTCCGCCGGCAAAAAACTCCGAGACGCGGTTTAATTGCCGGATTCCCACCCTTTCCGTCCCTAACGCCCTTTGCTCCGGCCGTGTTGCCGCGGACGGGCCGCACCACGATGCAGCACGGGGTCGGCAGATTAATGAATTTATATTCATGTAACTTCATTGTGCCGACCTTGTGGTGTTTTTTTCCCGTCGTTTTAAACAAGCTGCGCATTTTTTTTAATTTTTAATTATATCAATGATTTGTGATTATTTTGGGTTCTATGCGAATCAAATTATTTGCTTGACAGAGCGGCGGTCCATCTGGTAGTAGAAATGAATAGTTATTCATTTATGACAGGAGGAAATCATCATGCAACCCAAGATCAGAAAGGCAGCGGTCATCGGCGCGGGGGTTATGGGCGGCGGTATCGCTGCGCTGCTTGCAAGCGCGGGCATAAAAACCCTCATGCTGGATATCGTACCGCCGGATCTGGAACCGGCGGAGGAAAAGGATCCGAAGTCCCGCAATCGTATCGCCCAGAGCGGTTTGGATGCCATCAAGGCATCCCGTCCGCCGCTGATGATGTCGCCCAAAGATCTCGATCTGATTCGGATCGGCAACCTCTCAGACCATCTGGCTGATCTTGCCGACTGCGATTGGATTGTAGAGGCGGTTGTCGAAAAACTGGAGATTAAAAATGCGCTGTTCAAAAAAATCGAAACCGTAAAAAAAGCCACCGCCGTGGTTTCGTCCAACACCTCCGGTATTCCCTTAAAGGCCATGTCCGAGGGTTTGGGCACTGCGTTTCGGCGCCGTTTCCTTGGCACGCATTTTTTCAACCCGGTGCGTTACATGAAGCTGCTCGAAATTGTTCCCGGCGAAGATACGCTGCCGGAGGTGATTGATTTTATGATCGACTTTGGCGAACGGATTCTCGGCAAGGGCATTGTGCGCGCCAAAGACACGCCGAATTTCGTCGGCAACCGCATCGGCATCCAGGGCATGGTCCGAACCATGCAGCGCATGGTGGAGGACGGACTGCGCATTCCCGAAGTCGATGCGCTTTTCGGTCCGGCCATGGGGCGGCCCAAAACAGCCATGTTCAAAACCGCCGATCTGGTGGGGTTGGACACCGTCGGCCATGTGGCCCGCAACACCTATGAATTGGTTCCGGATGACCCGGCCAGAGCGAGCTTTGTGGTGCCGGACTTTGTGGACCGGATGATCGAGAAAAAACTGCTGGGCAAGAAAACACAGCAAGGTTTTTACAAGACCGAGTTGACGCCGGAATGGAAAAAAGTCCGCAAGGTCATTGATCCGGCAACGCTGGATTATGCGCCTTATGAACCACCCCGGTTTCCGTGTCTGGAAAAAGCCCGCAGCGCCGCTGCGCCGGCCGAGAGAATCAAGGCGGTCGTCTACGGATCGGACAAGGGTGCGGTTTTCGCGTGGAAATCATTGGCGGACAATCTTATTTATGCCGCCGAACGGATACCGGAAATCGCCGATACCATCGTTGAAATCGACAACGCCATGAAGTGGGGCTTCAACTTTGAAATGGGGCCGTTTGAAACCTGGGATGCCATCGGGATCGAAACCGCCGTTACCAAAATGCAGTCCGACGGGTTTACGGTACCCGCGAAGATATTGGACATGCTGGCGGCGGGGCATCGCGCCTTCTATAAAATTGACCACGGGTCACGCTGTTTTTACGATTTTGCGTCACAAACCTATCAACCGGTTCCCCAGAGCGACACCATTTGCTCGTTGGCGGCGCTCAAAGCGGACGACCGCACGGTGCAGTGCAGTGCATCGGCATCGCTCGTGGATCTGGAAGACGGCGTTTTCTGCTTGGAATTTCACACCAAAATGAATGCATTGGACCAGGAAATCATCAATGCCCTTTATCGAGCCGTGGATTATGTTGACCAGAACGGTGTCGGACTGGTGATCGGCAATCAGGCCGGCGGCATGCCCGGTGCGTTTTCAGCCGGCGCCGACTTGAAGGCCATCCGCCGGGCGGTGGAGGCCCGGCAGTTTGCGGGCATCGAACAGATGATCCGGGAACTGCAGTACGGCCTTGAAAAACTCAGGTACGCTTTTTTCCCGGTCATTGCCGCACCTTACGGCCTGACACTGGGCGGCGGGTGTGAGGTGTGTCTGGCGGCGGACAAAATAGTGGCCCACAGCGATCTTTTCATGGGCCTGGTGGAGATCGGCGTCGGTCTCCTGCCGGCCGGCGGCGGCTGCCTGCGGCTGTGGAAAAATTATACCGCTTCCTTGCCGGATGCCGTCACCGATATGGATTTGACCCGGCTTTTTATTCCGGCCTTTATGGCCGTGGCGACGGCAAAAGTTTCTTCCTCCGCTGCCGACGCAAGGGAAAACGGCTTTTTACGACCCACGGACCGCATCGCGTTCAATCGCGATTATCTGATCGGGGAGGCCAAGAAAGATGTGTTGAAAATGGTGGACGAAGGCTACGCACCGCCGGTGAAGCGCCCGTTGAAAGTGGTGGGGGAAGCGGCGCAAGGCATGGCGCAGGTGCAGATTTCCGATATGCAGCGGGCGGGATTCATCAGTGAATACGACGCGTTTTTACTAAAGCGGATTGCTTATGTGATGAGCGGCGGATCCGTCCGGGTCGGCAGCTTGATCCAGGAGGACGTCATTTTACATCTGGAGCGCGAAGCCTTCCTCGATTTTCTCAAGCAGGAGAAAACCCTGGACCGGATCGACCACATGCTCAAAACGGGAAAACCCCTTAGAAACTAATTTCCCCGCAACATGCAGGATGACCTGATCAAGGAGGAGCACCATGAGAGATGCCTATATCGTAACTTCCATCCGAACGCCGGGTTGCAAACGCAGCAAGGGCGCATTTAAGGACACCCGGCCGGAGGATTTGCTGTCCTTTATTCTGAACGCGGCGGTTGAACGCACAGAGGGGCTTGAAAAAAAGGACGTCGACGATATCATGATCGGCTGCTCTTTTCCGGAGGCGGAGCAGGGCTTCAATATCGGAAGACTGGCCTCACAAATGGCCGGATTTCCGGTCAGCGTACCAGGGGCGACCGTCAACCGTTTTTGTTCTTCCGGCCTGGAGGCCATCGCGCTGGCCGCCCTGAAAATAATGTCCGGCTGGGCGGATGTGACCATCGGCGGCGGCATTGAATCCATGACCTACGTGCCCATGGGTGGATCCATCCCGCGGCCGCATCCGGAATTTTCCAAAAAACAGTCCCAGCACTATATTTCAATGGGACTGACGGCGGAAAACGTGGCCAACCGCTACAACGTCAGCCGCGAGGCGCAGGATGAATTCGCCTTTCACTCCCAGCGTAAAGCCGCCGCGGCAAGAGCCGAAGGGCGGTTTACAGAGATCGTTCCTACACCGGCGACCCGGTTTGCGCCGGGAGAGGACGGCACTTACCTGCGGGATACCTTTATCCAGGACCATGATGACGGCATCCGGGAAAACACGACCCTGGAAGGCCTGGCCAAGCTGCGGCCTGTTTTCGCCGCCAACGGCAGCGTGACCGCCGGTAATGCCTCGCAGATGACCGACGGCGGCGCCGCCACCATTCTGGTCAGTGAAGACCGTCTGAAATCGCTGAACCTGACGCCGATCGCCCGCTTCAAATGCTACACCGCCGTGGGCGTCGCGCCGGATGAAATGGGCGTCGGTCCGCTCTACGCCATACCCAAGCTTATGAAAATGACCGGCATGAAGATCAAAGACATCGATCTTTTTGAAATCAACGAAGCATTTGCTTCCCAGGCCCTGTACTGCATCCGTGAGCTGGATATCGATCAAACGATTGTCAATGTCAACGGCGGCGCCATCGCCCTGGGCCACCCGCTGGGCTGCACCGGGGCCAAGCTGTGTGCCACCCTTCTGGCCAACATGACGGCCCGCAAGTCAAAATTCGCCGTGGAATCCATGTGCATCGGCGGCGGCATGGGTGCGGCGGCGCTGTTTGAGCGCTGTTAGTCGTCGGTATGAAAGGTGTGCCCCACCGCCCGCGGCGACGCCTTCGAAAAAAGAAGAACAAAGGCGGGTCTGTTTTATTACCGCGGATCCGCCTTCGTTCTTCGGAATTTGTCAACGCAGGCGCAGGCGGAAAACCGCAGACGGGATAGGATCTTTGATCCTTAAATGAACTCGATGCCGAATTCCGCCTCCTCGACCCATACGATGCGCGCGTCGCGTTTGACGCTGCGTTTGCTGTCGGTAAAGGGAATCGTGATGATGATGTGATCGCCGAGAGCGACTTGGGCCACCCCGCCGTGGCGGATCAGGGCGCCGCCCCGGCTGAGGTTGACCAGATGCGCCCGATAGGCGATTTTGTCGGCTGAAAAGTAGATTTCCGCCCCGTAGGGTTTGCGTTCATATCGCCTGCGAAAGTGGCTGTAATCGAAATCGTTTGGCATGTCGTCTGGCCTTTAGATCCTGCAGGATTCGACCTTAGGTGAAACTCGAATGCGTCGTACCCAATGCGATGGATACTACTTAGCGTATGGCGGATGTCTTTTCAAGAAATATTTTTTTCAAGCGGCAGCCACAGAGTGATGGTGCAGCCGGCGCCGTCGTTGTTTTCGGCCCGCACCTGACCTACCCATGGTCAGAATAAGCTTTTTCACCAGAGACAAACCGATGTCCGTACCGCCGGCCTTTCGGCCAAGAGCACTGTCCACGCGGTAAAACTCGTCGAAGACTTGTTTCAGGGCGTTTCCGGGAATGCCCGACCCGGCGTCCGAAACCGAGAGCGTCATCCGCTCGTCCGCGGCCCGGGCGGCGATGGTGATCTGTTTTCGCGATCGGTGGCGGCCGGAATTTTGAAGTCGATGTCGCCGCTTTGGAGGATCAGGTGGCTGAAACCTTTGCCGGTGCACCCGCGGCGGTGGCCGAAAAACAAAAAAGGGCCTCTAAAAGCCTGCAGCATGAGAGCTGCCAGCGGCGACGGGGAAAGCAACCGCTCCTGAATCCCTGATGCCACCTGCTTTTGCCGCGGCCGGGGCATGTTTACTGTGGAGTTGTTCTTTCAATTGTAGTAGAGCCATAACAGGCTCGGAACAACACCATCACAGAATTTCGGTTTCATACGTCGAAGAGGAGGGAGACATGCCGCAGCGCACACCGGTTCGTGCCGTGCCGAAAGTAAATGAGCGCCGAAAATATGCCCGCGGTAATTTTGTGGCGGGGGGAGAAAAGCATGAATCTTTTGACTGGGAGGCGGCGGTCTACATCTGGCACGAGAAAAACGTCTTAAAGCCCGCCGCCATGAACCCCGGGCATGCGGCGATGAAGTTGACGCGCTACCGTCAAAAAGACAAGCGGAATGTCATGGTCCGCTACATCAGCTGGTGGCCGGGCGAAGGGGCCGACAAGGGAACGGATCCCCAGGCCGGCGGCCGCATGCCCAACACGCGTTTTGACCGCATGGCCGAAATGAAGCAGGACGAAGAACTGCAGCTGGTGCTCAAGCTGCAGTTCATTCGCATCGCCTGTGAAAAATTGCCGAACGGACCCCAGGAATTCAAGGAAATGGCTGCGTATATCTGGAGTTCTCTTTCGACGGACTCACAGAACCGGTTGACGGATGAGTTCGGCTGCAAACCGGATTTCGCCAATTTGAAGCTGATCGACACGCAGCCCAGGCCCAACCAGAAAATACTGGGCACCGGCAGACTGGAGGATGGCAAACTGGAGATGCTGACGCAGTGGGCCCTGATGAACCGCTACGCCGGGTCCGATCTGGACGAAATGGTGGTGGTCAAGCAGCCCTACGCCAAAGTGTACGTTCCCTGCGCGTGCCTGCCAACGGCCATTTATCCCCTGGATGTGTATCGCCGGCGCACGACCTGGGGGCTGTCGATGGATGCCATGAATTTTCGCTTTCGCAGCTACGAAGACGGGTTGCGCAAATACAAAATGCAGGCCTTTGACGACAATTGCATCGGAGCGGTGTGGGAATGCCTTAAAAGCGGTCTGGCCCGGGTCATCACCCCCCGATTCAGGCCGGCCAGAGGGGTGGTCAGCACGCTGGCGCATTTCCGGTCGCTGCTGCCGTCGGATGCGATCAATGCCGCCATCGCGCTTTCCGACGAAATCGTCCGCATGGACAAACAGCAGAAGTTTCTGGATTTGCGCGTTTATGAGTACCGACAACCGGCTTACGCGATGGCCAAAGCCAACGCGTGCTTCGGCGGCGACTGGCGCAATTATTTGTGCAGCCTGGCCTGGTGGCGCGACATGAGCTCGGCTCCGGGCGTTCGGCCTGCACGCAAGAAGCGGATTGACAGTCTGGTGGCCAAATTCGATCAAAACGAGCGTCTGCTGAATAAGCGCCACCAGGACATCGTGCAGGATCTGCTCAAACTGGAGGCGGTCTGGGAAACCCGCTGCCGTTGTGTCAGGGACGTAAAGCGGATCAAGAAGGCGATTACGCAGCAGAGAGCGCAACTGAAGCTGTTTGCGCAATCCATGAAAGATGTGCTGGAGGTGCAGCGCATTTTTCAGGGCGGCGGCAGCGTACCCTACTGGGATCGGGACGACGTCGTTCCGGAGCTCAAACGGATGGACGCCCGCTATCTGGGATCCCAGAAAAAGCTGCTGACATTGAAAAAGCAGCTGGAAGCCACGGAAAAACACGGCCGCAGCGCCCTCACCGCCTGGGAAAAAGAACTGGAAAAATACGAAAAGGTGCGCCGTTCCCGGGCCGGCCGCCTGATTGCCCTGCACGAGGCGATTTATGATTATGTTTTCAAACACCGATGCAGCCAGATCCACGCCGCCAAACCGAGTCCGCGCTATCTTGCCGTCCTGCTGCTGGGTCAGTTCGTCAGTTGGATGTATGCCGAGGTCGCCTTTGACAACCTGGCGGTCGGTTTCCATGGCATGAACGACGAAGGCCCCATCATCACCTGCGGCGAAAAGGACAAACGCCTCGGCGACGCTTTTCCCAACCTGCGCATCCGCGACCGCTACGCCAAAGACGCCGCCTTTCTCAAGGCACACCGCAAGCGCGACCGGATTCTCTGAAGGCGGGTTTTAGACGCCTTGCCGTTTTAAAGGGGCCAAGAATTCAAGGGGGCAAGGGTTGTTGGGTTTGATTGTGCTGCATCTGCGTTTCAATCGCCGGCGGCAGGGCTGACCGCTAATTCTGCATCGGAACAAGATCGATGACGGTGACTTCCGGCGGCGCCAAAAACCGTACAGGCGGGCCCCAGGTGCCGGCGCCCCGGCTGACGTAGAGCAGAGAACCGCCCTCCAGCTTCGTCAGGCCGGTCGGTAGGCCATATGCGAGACGGGTGGCCAGGCTGAAAGGGAAAATTTGTCCTTTATGAACGTGCCCGGACAGCTGCAGGTCGAAAAGCCCTGTGGACGCGGCATCGACCACCGGCTGATGTTTGAGCAGCAGGGTGAACTTGTCTCGGGGTAAATTCTCCAACAGCGTCTTTTCAGAGGACGGCGGTAGGCCGTAGCGCCCTCGCGCCGGATCGTCCATGCCGACGATATTGATCATCCCGTCGATGGTTCGGGCCTGATCGCGCAGCAGCGTGAAGCCGGCCTTTTCCGTGAAAGCCAGCGCGCGGTCGAGTCCGGCATAGAATTCATGGTTGCCGGTGACGGCGAATTTTCCGTGCGGCGTCGGCAGGCCGCGGATGAGACCGGCCAGAGGCCCAAGGCTGTCCATCTGTCCATCCACCAGATCCCCTGTCGACACGAGCAGATCCGGCGCCGCCATGCGGATTTTTTCGAGAATGCGGGTAAGACGCGCCTGACCGACGATGAGCCCCAGATGAACGTCCGATATCTGCACGATTCTGAAGCGCGCCATCCCTTCAGGTAGTTTGGCGGTGTTGATGGTAATGTGCTCGCTGCGGATGTTGAGCGCTTCCGCGTAGCCATAGGCAATGACGGCCATGGACATCAGCAGCGCAATCAGGCAGAACTGTCCGGGTGTCGGAATCAGGTGCGTCAGCGGACTGTGCCATGCAAGCCGCGCCAGATAGTGGAGAAGCCGGTAGACGTTGAATACGAGCGACAGCGAAAAAAACACGAACACCAGCCCCATCCAGGTGAAGCCGATATAGGCCAGGGTACGGGCGGTGTCTTCCTGGGCCTGATGTTCCAGGATCCGCACCAGAATCGGCGCCGCCACCATCAGGGCCATGAACAGGGCCAATAGAAAAGACAATGGCAGGCCCAGCTCAAAGCTTCTTCTGATCTTTAGAAAAACGTAGGTGTGTACGCAGCCGTAAATACCGACATATGCCGCCAGGAAAAGCACCATTTTCCACCGTCTCCTCCGGTTGGTGGGAATTGCACAAGGCCGTTGGCAACCGACGTCCCATGGTTGTATGCCGTATAATAAAGAGGGTTGCCCAAAATGCAATGATCTTTTTTTAAATTGCAACCGGTTGCTGACATCCGGCATTGACGCATGCGGGCCGTTTTGGCATATTTAATTTAATTTCACCGGTTCCGAGAACGGCAAGGAGGGAAAGATGTTCGACAATGAAGCCGAAAAAAACGATATGCTGAAGCTGCTGGACGACTGGACCACGGATGCGCAAGGCTTGAAAAGCGTTTTCATCCGATTCAGGGATCGACTCGCGGCCAAGGAAAATGTAAAGTTCAGCTTCAAGGCGCGACCCGGCGTGAGTTATTCATTGCGCGCCAGCGTGGACGGCGGAGGCGGGAATAAATGGCCTTTGTTCGTGATGGCGGATGTCATCGACGACGATCCTGAGAATCGATGGCTTTCGGTGTGCTTTTACGGCGATATGATCACGGATCCGGCGGAAGAGGGGGATCTGGTGCCTGAAGGCCTGCTGGGTGAAGACGGGTATTGTTTTGATCTGGATGAACAGGACGAAGCGGCGATCACCTACATCGAGCAGCGCATGGATGAGGCCTATGCGTTTGTCTGCAGTTGAAACGCCGGACACCATCGGGAGGCGTTTAAGCGTGCTGTAACAAAAGGTGTCTGCATTGCGTTACGAAGGTCCCATTTACCGGCCGCCCAGCGAGGCCGGCAGCCTGCAGCTCCAGGCCCCGGTGGGGTGTCCCCACAACAAGTGCACCGTCTGCATGATTTACAAAAAGGGTCCGCGCTACCGCGAGCGGCCGGTTGCGGACATCTGTGCCGATATCGACCATGCCATGACATGGGAGCCGGAACGCTTCCGGCCGTTTTTTGTCGGGACGCAGTAACGTTTCTGGTTGCTTGTCTGAAACTACATTATTGAGGGTTCGAGGGGTCGAGGGTTTGTCGGGATCGAAATCGATTCCCTCATCTCCGCAGGCCATTTCTCTTCGATCCCGATAGCGATCCCGATTTCGATTTGGAGTTTCTTTTCTGATAAATCTGGACGCTCCGCGGCCAGCGGCCCCCGCTTGT
>Ga0180434_10001540_pt1 | contig 32728 bp, 37 predicted proteins | sample SS_ome_7_FD_132453 | JGI IMG/M metagenome (GOLD analysis project Ga0180434, IMG submission 132453) | Hypersaline lake sediment archaeal communities from the Salton Sea, California, USA - SS_1_D_2 metaG | ecosystem: Environmental > Aquatic > Non-marine Saline and Alkaline > Hypersaline >... | reverse complement strand
TTGGAATATATAGTTTGGAATATATAGTTTGGAATATATAGTTTAGTGAGGATATATTAAAAATTTTAGGAAAATATAGGTTATATATAAAGGTTTTGGTAAAATAGAATATATAGTTTGTAGAATATAAATATTTATATAGTAGTATGTATTTATTAATAGTATTAATTATGTATAAAAATTTATGTAATTAATGGAGTTGAGAGAAATGGAAAAAAATATAGATAAATTGGAAGTAGTAAGTAGTAAGATTAATAAAAAAGAATATGATTTGAATAAAATTAGTGAAGAAGAAAAATTTTTGTTGTTTTTAGTAGAAAGTGAAGGAAAAGATAAAAAAGAATGTGAAGATTTATATTTGAATAAATATAAATTAAATGTAAAAAGTAGGGGGGTAAATGGGTATAGAAGAATAGAAAGGTATTTTGGGGTAAAAGGTAGTAGTGGAGTTGTTAAGTGGAATGAAGAAAAAAGAAAAGAAGTTGAGGAAGTGAGGAAAAAAGAGTTAAAAAATATTGATATAAATTATATTGATATTGTGGAAAAAGTGAGAAATTTGAAGAATAAGAATAAAGGTAGTAATTTTTTAAGTATTAATAAAATGAATATTTAATTTTTTATTTTTTATTTTTGTTTTATTATTAAGAGGTGAAAAATGGTTTTTGATAATGTTGATTTTTTGATTGATATTATAGATTATGATTTTATTTTTTATATGTTTGAATATAGAAAATAGGATATATGGTTTATAGAATATAGATTTTATTATTTATTTTTTATTGTGTATCTTATGAAGTATATTTTATAGAATATATATTTTAAAGTATGTTTTATAGAATATAGTTTGTAAAATAGATGTTAGAAAATATATAATAGAATAGGGGGTATAGTATGAAGCCAACCGTCCTTACACGACTTTACACTAAGAAAATCCATAATCCACTTTCGCTTTTTAATTTTTACACTAAGAAAATCCTTACACGACTTTACACTAAGAAAATCCTTACACGACTTTACACTAAGAAAATCCATAATCCACTTTCGCTTTTTATTTTTTTTGCTATGCAAATCATATATCCACTTTCACTTTTTAATTTTTTTGCTATGCAAATCATATATCCACTTTCACCGCTTCTAAAGAAGTAATTTTAAGGTACCAAATTTGAACTGTTTTTATATTAATATAAATATACTTACAAAACCATAAAGTTCAAATTTGGTATATCTTTGTTAATCTTATGATATATTATGATAATATAATAATTACAATAAATACTTAATAACTTAATATTATATAGAAAAATATAAATATATCCTTTGTTATTATAATAATATGGACAATGCTTTACAAAAAGAAGAAAATAACACTCTTACTAAGATTAACGAATCGGTAGTTCAACTATGTGAAAAGTTTGAATATGAAATTATGCGATGCGTAAATTGTCCTATCGTTCTAGAATGTAAACTTTCTAAAGAACAAATTGAGCCACTTAAAGAAAAAGCAAAACAAATAGCAGAAGATATATACGAAGAAGAAATCGAGCTGGACAATTCTGCAGAAAATGTTTTAAGAGCAAACGAAAAAAGAGATTACGTTTATAATAACTATCTAAAAAGTCAAGCATACAAAACATTAAAAGACACTAGATGTAGATTCGAGAAAGACGAAGTTCTAAATTCATTACAAAAGTTTGTAGACGCAGGCTATGACATTTTAGACCCACGTGTTTATATGATTGTTAAAGAGCTAGTTTCGAATATCTTAAATTCAAGTAGAGCAAATAAAGCATTCACTAATCTAGGTTTAATTCTTAAAAAGGAAACACCGGCTGGACCCGTTTATTATCAGAACCCTTTGCTAAAACAAAAATCTGATATCTCTAAAATCATAGTCGAGACAACAGAAATTCTAGATAGAATGCTTAAATCAGATGAAACAACTAAATCAGACAAAGACTTTACTGCATACCTAATTAAAGAATTAAAAATCCGCGAGAAAAAGAAAACGAATATTTTAGAGGCACTTAATAATGGTTGATTCGGCTAGCGTAAAAGAAGAAATCGAATTAATTAAAATGTTTGAAAACGATCCCATTTACTTTATCGAAGTTTTCTTAGGAAGAACGCTGTCAGAAAAACAAAAATCATTTTTAGAGGCTACTAAAACTAAAAAACACATTCTAAATTTATGGAGTAGACAAACCGGAAAGTCAACAGTAACGGCTTCTTATCTAGTATGGAGATTACTATATGGTAAAGGCGGCGTAGTAAAAGTAAACGAAAAAGCGAAGCCTGAATATATAAAAGAACAGATTGCAATAGTAGCTCCAATCAAAGACCAGCACGTTCTAATCTACGACAAAATGTCCACTTTGATTAACAAAAGTGAGTTTATATCTAATTTTATAATAAAGATGAACTCAGAGAAAATCGTTGCAAAGAACGGAAACTTCTGTAAATTTATGAGTGCTTCACCAGGAAGCCAAATCAGAGGTTTTACAGCTACATGTATTGTAATAGATGAAAGTCAAGATATAACAGACGCAAAGTATTCTGGAGATGTTCTTCCCTTTGGAGCAACAACAAATGCTATAATTTTAGAAAGTGGAACTCCAAAAACTAAAAACCATTTTTATAAGTCAATATTGTCACCAAATGTTACAGTAGTTAAACAGATGTGGTTCGAATGCCCTTTCTTGTCAAAGGAATATGTAATGGGCCAAAAAGAAATTTCACCAGATGCTTTATGGAGACAAGAATATTTATGTGAGTTCGTAGAAGAAGGAGTTTTAGCATTTCCTTCAAGATTGTTCGAACCAGAAAGCAAAAACGGAAGACCGACTGGAAGAGAAGTTATACAGAAATACGATTATTTATCCGACTACCAACTTTTCACCAAAGCTATGGCTGAGAAAATTATTGAGTTAGTAAATAATGGAGCAGAATTCGTCGCAGGATTAGATTTAGGAAAGCAAAATGATAATACTGTCTTCACCATATGGAGAACCGATGAAAGACCAATCAGATTACAAGTAATGCTTAAATTTCCTTTGGATACTCAATACAAGAAAATAGCACAAGTAATTGGAATGTTTTATAAGGCTTACCAGTGGTGCGAATTTAACTTTGATTATACGAATGAGAAAGGCTTTATGGAGAGCCTAATTGAAAATAACGTTCCTGCATTCATAGATAAAACCAAGAAAAGAAGCGCAATAGCCTTCACCCAGAAAAATAAAGCTGAAATGGTAAATACCGCTGTAACTCTGCTCGAGAAGTTCCAAGTTGCCCTTCCCGCATCTGCAGAGAAACTATTATCTGAATTCTTGAATCAGCAGTATGAAACTGATCCGCTCGGTAGGAAAAAGTTTTATCATCCCTCAAACGAAAACGACGATTCGCTTTGGTCTACTTTGCTTGCTTGGAAAAATATCATGATTTCTAGAGAGGCAAATGTAAGAAGCACATTCGTAAACCCTTGGGAACGAAGAGACGAACAAGTACATGGACCGAAAGAAAATTCAGTAAAAGAAGTCTTGTTTGCAAATCAAAAATCAAGACGTGATTATAGGGAAACCAATAGAAGCTATATGCCCGCTGACTTGAGAAGGAGCCAACGATATGCGGCTTATGTATGATTATTTAAAACTCTTATTCTTTTTGTTATGGCTTAAAAATTTCAGAAACATTTAAATATTCCATTAGTTCTTAAGTATATTATTATATAAAAATGAAAAATTCTAATACTGAACCAAAAATAAAGTTGGCCGATAAAAAAGGAAACAGCGACTTAGACCCAGATTTTGAACCATTTTCTTCAAATAGATTTCAAAAAAAACTAGAGAAGTCTATGGACGATATAAAAAAATCAATGTCTTTGGACCATGGTTTTGCGAAAGACCAAGAGAAAATAAAACAGAATCTTATTTCTAGCGGTTACTTAGATAAAAACATGAACTTGAACGAGAAGAAAGCTTTGTCCAAAGGAAATTTAACTGAATTGAAAAAATGGAGCACTAAAAATCCTAATTTAATCGCTGAAGTAGCAGACAACGGAAACTCTCGTGTCTTTGAAAGAAGAAATCGGTATGACGATCCTGGAGAAAGTTATGTCGTTAAAAGAAAAATAGAAACAGCAGAGGACGATAGAGTTTTAGGAATCCCTTATGCTCAAGCTATGGCCGGAGACCGAGTTTATATTGTAAACGGAAAAGTATTTACAGGCTGGGCGCTTTACTTTTCCCTGTCCTCTATTAAATCACCTGAAGATTATACAAGAAATGTTGATTTAGTTTGGAACGTTCCTTATTTATATGGCTCAGTTTTACTTAAAGCACAACTTGGCCTTGGTTGTGGATTCGATGTTAATTATGGTACAGAATCTAATGAAGTGCCCGAAGAAAAGATCATAAGAAAATATCTATTTAAAAAATTAAAAATCAATAATAATAAACTTATAAAAACAGGATTTCACCTTGGGACTTATGGAAATTCTTACTGGGCTTTACGAAGAGACATTAATGGTTTAGTCGATAAAATAACTATATTGCAGCCGGAAAGAATGAAAATCTTCTTAGACCCGATGACAACCAAAATATTATTCTATATTTATTTACCTCCAATTATAGGCGGTACAACTATCGCTTCATATCCCTCAGACGGTAGATTTAATCCGAATATTTTATCTGGTGTGACGCTGTCATATCCAACTCCAATCGTAATGCATCCAGAAGACATTATGCATTTCAAAATCAATGATTTTACTGAATACCCGTTTGGCTTCTCTGAAGTAAAAACTTGCTTAGACCCTGCAACTGCAAGATTAGACATAAACATTTTGTCCCCTATCTTGTATAAAAAATACACTAAACCAATGATTCATTGGAGATTAAATGCAGAAGGCTTAGGCCCAAAACAAGTAGAGACTAAGAAAAACGAAATGGTAGAATTATTGCAAGATATGGAACCCGGTTCTGACCCAGTCACTACAAACTCATGGGAGTCACAAATAATTGCAGTAGGTAAAGGTAAAGCAGAGATTTTAGATTTAACTAACGACATAGATACCCAGATATTTGCATCAACGGGAGTACCAGAAACTTACTTTAAACCTAAAGGCTCGTCAGACAGAATGATTTCTGAACAAGATAAGACTTTCTTGGCAAGAGCGAAAATACCTCAAAGTATCTTAGCAGATGAAATAGAGGAAAAATTAATAACTCCGAAGATTTACCAAGAGGTAAAACGTAAGCAGGAAGTTAAAAGAATGCTTGGAGAAGAAGACGTCGTAGAAGACATACTCACAAGCTTTGATAGTTGGCTGGCATCAGAACCTAAAGTACCAGAAGTAACTTGGAAAGAAACATTTAAGCAAGACGAAACACAATCAATTGCAAATTCAATAGCTTTACTTAATGCTGGTGTTATTGATAAAGATAGAGCTGCTATGAGAATCGGAGAAGTATCTGGTTCTAGACAAGTCGAGGAAGACAAAAATCGAATAGGACTAGACGATCCACTTGACCCTAAACAAACTAAATTAACAACAAATCCTTTAGAAGATGATGTCAGTGGTCAAGACAAAAGAGAAGCAAGCAATACACCCTCTGATTTTAATGAACAGCAAACTATGGAACAAATGAGAGGTACACAAAATGTCAATAGAAACTTTAGACCTCAACAGGATTCAACTGTAAAAGACCCTTCTCAATTAGGCGGTTCAAGGTATGCTCAACACAAAACAAAAGGCGAAGCCGGCGATATTCAAGAAAAACATAAACCTGCTTTCCAAGAAGGCGATGAAATAGATATTAAGAAAATTGAAGAAGGCACATTATTCGTTAAGAAATGAAAGAAAACTTATACCCTGTAAAGTTCGAAGACTTTAGAAAAATTATGAAGATTGGAAACTATCCAATTATGTATGCGATAAGACCAAATCATATACACATAGAAATGCCTATTGAAAACTGTATATTCGCTACTAAGAAATTCTTTAATTCTATCGAAGAAGAAATGCAATTAGGCGTTGAAAACGATAGAAAAGCACAAATAAGATTCTTTATACGTAATGTTTTGAAAGGAAAATCTTTCTACCAATTCTTTCCGTCTGACGAAGAAGGACTGAAAATCGATGAAATGAAGATGTATTCTAATTTAGTTGTAAAAGAAGCACTAAAAGATTTTGAATATAATCCAACTGACGTGCGAACAGTAGAAGATGATATAAATATCTATATATACCAATTAGACACTTTGATATATAGATTGGAGAAAAACTGATGGGTTGGAGTTTACCAAGATGGATTAGAATAAGGCTATTCGATGACGAAGGAGAAGCTTATACACCAACAAACAGATTGCCTGTTGACGCAGAACTTTCTACTGCTGATATAGAAATAGGGGCCGTCGAAATTAAAGACGCAGAAAGTGCAACCAGATTAAAAGTAGATACTGACCATTTAACAACTTCTAAAGACGAAAGAGATAATGCCGCTTGTGTCTCTTCTGGAAATTACGGATATTATAGCGCTGGTGCAGCTGGTGCCAAAATGACACCATTTATTACTGATATAGATGACAATGCAGTTGCAACTGGACAACAACCCCAAGTCGTAATAGCTGAAATGCACTATTATGATTGGAAAAGTCAAAGTTGGAAAAGATGGACTGGAGACGACGGTTTTGCGTATATTATAGATTATCGAACTAAATATGTTTTGGATGACGATGACGTCGATGTAAACAACACAACTGCAAGTAGTGTAAGTTTAAATTATGGTTATGAAGAAGAAAACGATAATTGGATAAGACAAAGAGTAAATAAATATGGGCACCAAGAAGTTTCTGCAAGATTAGCTGACACATCTAACATTGACGCTTTTGGTAGGTTAAGGGTTAGTAACCCTGAAACTATTTTTGATTCTAAAAACATTTTTGATGACCCTAACCAAAATGCAGATGAAGAAAATCAAATTTTATTTTTTGATAATCAAGAAACTAGTGGAACAGGTACAAGCACAGCTTATGATAATGATACTGCAAGCCAAAGTTTAACAGTTTCTGATTCTACTGCAGGTACAAGGGTGAGACAAACAAAACAAAGATTCAATTACCAGCCGGGCAAAAGTCTCTTGACATTTATGACTTTTACTTTTTGTAGTGGTTGTTCAGGCATAACTCAAAGAGAAGGTATGTTTGACGAAAACAACGGTTTATTTTTACAAGACAATGGAGGAGTACTTTCATTTGTTAGAAGAACTTATGTAACTGGTTCAGCTGTTGATAATGTTATAACACAAGCAAATTGGAATATAGATAAGTTTGATGGGACTGGAAAATCTGGAATAGAGATTGATTTAACTAAGACTAATATATTGGCTTTTGATTTTGAATGGTTAGGAGTTGGTAGGGTTAGAATGGGTTTTGTTGTTGATGGTCTTATTTATTATTGTCATGAATTTTTAAATGCAAACAATTTAACAGAAGTTTATATGAGTAATCCAAACCTACCCCTTAGGAGTGAGATTTCAAATGATGGCACTGGTTCAGAATCTACAATGACCCAAATATGTAGTACTATCATAAGTGAGGGCGGCCAGAATCCTTTAGGTAATGTTAGAAGTATAAACACAGCAGGAACACATTTAGACGCTAATACTGAAAATACTACTTATGCATTAATTGGTATAAGACTACATCCTAATTATTTAAATGAAATCGTTGAAGTTTTAAATATAGAATTACAATTACAAACAGGCGACGATAGATTAATTTGGGAACTTAGATTTAATCCCGCAGTTGCAGATACATTTACTTATAATGCCCAAAATCAATCAGCAGTTCAATATGCATTAGGTGCAACAAATAATACTGTCACAGGTGGTTATATAATAGATTCAGGTTTCGCAGAATCAGGTGGTAGACAAGCTGGAAACGTAGGTTCAACACAAGCAAATGTAACTAACGCTTTAAAGCTTGGTAGTTTGATTGATGGTACACCTGACGAGATTGTACTTTGTGTAACTCCTGTTGGTGGTAGTACTAACGTCGATGTTGAGGGTAGTTTAACTTGGCGAGAATTAAATTAAAATGATAATCAGAGGTAAAAATGGAAAAAGAATTTAAAATACATGAACAAGACAAATTTCTTTCAGAACACAAAAAGAGATTTGAAAAGGGCGGAGTAGACAAAGAAGCTTTAAAAGCTAAAGAGCAATCTATGAAAGGAATCTTAAAAGATATGACTGGAATGCCAGACAAACTAAATATTATGGGTCCGCTTAGTAAACCTAGTGCAAGACCTCCAAAAGACGGAGAGAATAAATTGCAACACGGAGAAGCTAAAAACCCTATTCCTGAAAGCGAAACACCTCATAGAGCTATAGATGTAGAGGATTAAAATGGCGAAAAGAAAAGAATTTGCTAATCCTGCAGAAAGCTTAGGTTTGGCAGATGGTTCTTTAGACGGAAATGCTCTTTTTAAAGAAGATTTGCCGGGTCCTATTAAAGTAAATACTGCTGATGTTTGGATGAACAAAAAAATCGATCCTAAGAAACAAAAAGGAAAGACTTTAGAACTTTCTGCCGAAGAAGATACTTTAATGGGAAGATTAGCTAAAAGGATGGCTTCACGTGACTTGATTGATAATCTAGATTTAGGAATGGGCACAAAAGAAGCAAAAGAAGTAAGCGATAACGGTCTAATGGAATTTCCAAGAAGACTAAATATTTCTGGAGCAATTAAAAAAGGGCGAAAGATAGAAAGAGAACACGATTCTTCTGTGGAAAAGATAAATCCAAAATTCGACAAAAAGAAAGCCGCTGAACTTATTGCAAAAGACCATTTAAAAGAACATAAAGACTACTATGATGAAAAGAAAGGTCTACCTGCTATGGAACGAAATTTAGAAAAAGCGGACAATACAATACAAGCACCTAAAGGAATGGGTTTATTTAAACACATGGAAGATAAGAAAGCAACAAACTTTTCAGACCCTATACCCGAGAAAATGTTATTAGAGGGCAATAATATGGCACAGCAAGCAAGGAAATCAGGTCGAGTAGTAGGACATAAAGGGTGGAATATAGTCGGAGACCCCTATTAAACAGAAACATTTATATATGTCATAAAGTTATAAGTATTATATATAACAAAAATTTAACATGTCTACTGAAACACAAAAATTTAATACAGCATTTGATTCTTGGTCAACACCATTAGATTTTGTTGAACTTAGCGACGATAGTACAAGAGCAATTCTAACTATACCTTTATTTCATGTCGGACCAAACAAGAAAAATTTATTCTGGACCGAAGAAATGTTAAAGGAAATCGTTCCCTTATACAGTAATTCTGCTTTTAGATATGATTTAGACGGTGTAGAGGGTTCTTCTCATACAATCAAAAAATTGTCTTCTCCACACTTTGATGTAGGCTGGACTTATGAAAGTAAGAAAGGCGCATGGTATGAGCCTAAAACAAAAATTCTATGGGTTAAGGGAGAAGTTACTCATCCACAAGTTATTGATAAATTAAAAAGAACTACTTCTGATGGAAAGCGTGAAGTAAACTTTGCTTCTATGGGTATTATTGTAGAAGAAGCTAAATGTTCTATCTGCGGCGCACCTTATACTGATGTTTGTGAAAATGGCCATGAAAGAGGCAAAACTTACGAAATGAAAACTTGCTATAAGGTTCCTACTAAATGTTCTAAAGGATTACATGTAGCATTAACAAATGACCCAGCAGACGCTGAAGCTGTAATTGCTGAATGCGTTTTCCAAGATTTAGGAGGCTCAGAAATGGAAAAGAAAAAAGACATTCCAAGTAATCAAAATTTACAAAGCAGTTATGGACAAAATAATCCGGTAGGAGTAAATCCGGGCGACAAAGGTCAAGAAACAGATTATCAAATGAATCCGCAAAACGAAATGCGTGACCAATCCTCAAAAGAAGTTATGTCAACAGATAATTCTCAAATGCCAGGTGGTCTGGCCCCCTCAAGTCCGCAGACAGGACAGCCAGGAATGGCACCGGGTCCTGAGAAAATACTCAGAGATCTCGCCGAAAGAATAAAGACACTTGAAAACCAAGTATCTAATACCCAAATGCAAGAAGGAACTCCTGAATTAGTAAACTCTGCTCCACAAGACCAGATGACACAATCTAATATGGGTGTAACTTCACAATTTGAAGAAAATACGGAGGCCAATAAAATGGACGTTAAAGATGGACAAGCATCTAACGAAAAGGCTCCTGTAAATCCTGAAGAAACACAGGATATAGGTCAAGCAGACCCTATGGCACAAGTTATGCAGATGTTGCAACAAATTCTAGCAACACTAAATGGCGGAGCTGAAACACAGGACGTTAATGAGTTAGAAAATGCTAACAAAGGCTCATTGAAACACGATGAGACAAAACCGACAGAACATGCGCCACCAGGAGATTCAGTTTCATCTGATGCAGCTACCGACGAAGGTAACAAAAAGAATAAGCAACATATGAACGAACCTGGAAAGGTGGCTACTGCCGATGATGCACCAGCACAAGCATCAAAAGAAGAAACAGCTGACAATGAAAAGGATACAGAACTTGCTGACTTGCGAAAGAAAGTAAGTATATTGTCTAAAAAAATTGAACTGCAAAGTTCAGAAGTACCTGAATTCGGCGGAACACAACAAAATTCTGCTGCAGTAGATGTAGCTGATATGGGTGCTGCAGGTCGAAGAAAAGAATTCGGAGATTATGGAGCATGGGACGCTTGCTTTAACGGAGCAGAAAGTGCTGAAAAGTTCAAAAGAACTTACTAAGAGGTAGATAAAAATGGCAGGAACCACATCTAAACCAGTATTCGTCAAAGACGGACAATATCTATCAATGGTTGCAGATAATGCTATCACATTAGGAAACGTTTGCCAAATTACTTCAACAGGAGATAATACCTGTGACGTAGGAGCTGCAAACAAAACCTGTGCCGGTGTTGCTGTAGGCGGAGATAGATACAGTAGGACAGCAACTGATAACTCAATTGCTGCAGGCGCAAAAGTAACAATCTGTACAAGAGGTGTTGTTAATGTATATACAGGAACATCAACAATTGTACGAGGATCATTCCTAGAAATGGGAGCATCAGGAGTTGTAGAATTAGCAGGAACTGCTGGAACAGCAACCGATCCACAAGATGTTATTGGAGTTGCACTTGAAGGTAATAGCGGCGCAGCTGCAACAATTCAAATGCAATTGAGGTTATAAGGAGGTTATGAAAAATGGCTTATACAGGAATAGCAGCATCTTCAAACTCAACTTGGGCATTATTCAAGGAGCAAGTAGATGATACAATAATCAAAGCTCTACAACCAAAAATTCTTTATCCTCTTCTAGGAAAAGTTTATCCAGCAAATGGACCAGTTGTAGAATACAACACAACAGACACTTGGCTAGTACCAGAAGAAGAATCAGAATCAGGAGAATATCCTAATCAGATTTTGGACTTCACTCGAAAGTTTGCAACTATCAAGGACCTAGGTGTAGCACCAAGAATCCCAGTCAATTGGATTAAAGATTCCAGGTGGGACTTAGTAAATGACCACGTAGAAGCAATCGGGTTTGGTATCGCAAGATATATTAACTCTGATATGCTAACCGCTATCTATACTTATGTAGCAGGCGGAACTTATGCTGGCCAAACACTAACAGCAGTTACTGACCATTCAGTAGCAGCTACAGCTCTTTGGAGTGCAGCAGGAGCAGATGTTATTCAAGACATCAGCAATGGACTAGCAGCTTTAGAAGCAGACGATGCAGGCGACGGAAGAAAATTCTTGATTCTACATCCGAACACTTTTAAATACCTAAGAATCGATCCTAACTTGTTGAAATACATCAACTACGGAAATGCAGATTTAATCCAAAAAGGCATTTACCCAACACCATTCGGAGTTGACATCTTGGTATCTAGTCAAGCTGCAACAAGCTATGGTCTAATGGTAAACGTTGATTTGGCTGCAATTAGATTCTACGAAAGAGAACCTCTTACAACAGAAATTGAGAAGGCTGCAAGGTCTAAACATCTCGATGTTGTTGCTTATACAAGGTACTCAATCGCTTGTGCTAGGCCAAAAGGACTAGTAGCAATTACAGGAATCGGAAGTTAAAAACTTCTATTTTTTTTATTTTTTTAAACTGGCGTGAACCTAAAAACGGTGTAGTTTAAAGACTACAAGAACGAGGTAAAACAATGGCAAGAAAACCAAGAAATATAATGAAAAGTCTGAAAATAAAAGATTTTCTAAAAGCAAACACAATTGAATCTGCAAGTCAATCTTCAGACAGATACTATTTAGAAGAATTTTTCAAACAAAGACCTGCTGCAAATGCAGATATCGGTGTTGATACAAATATCGATTTTGAGATTTTAGGAACAAATGCATCTGCTGATGATGTTACTTACGACGCAACAAATGCAGGACTTTTGCTTACAACAGATGGAGCAGACAACGACCAAATTATCATCCTACCGCACCTAGATACTAACCAAACCGCTTGGACAGGAATCAAATGGGGAACAGAAAACCAAGTAATATGGGAGTCTACTATTAAAACCGGAGCATCAATCGCTACAGTTTTGATTTGGGCTGGTCTGAAATTAACAAATACACCTGTTATTGCTACAGACGACGATCAAGCATTCTTCAGATTTAGTACAGATGACACAAATACTACTTGGAGGATAATTACCTCACGTGCAGGAACTGATACAAATACTGACTCTGGAGTTACAGTAGCCGTTAATACAACTTATAAATTCAAGATAAAAATAAACTCAAGTCGAGTACCTGAATTTTATATTAACGATACTCTAGTATATACTGGCGCTGCTTTAACAAACGATATTGACCTAATCCCGTATTTAGGAATCCAAAGTCTAAGTGCAGCTGCTGATACTATGATTGTCAATTATCAGAAGATAAGCAGAGATTTATTCGAATAAAAATTCTATTTTTTATTTTTTAATTTAATGGAGGCATCACAATGAAAGTAAAACTAAGAGACAACCTAAGATATTTTGAAGCTGATGACAGCGACTTTTATATATCTGCAGGCGAAGAAAAAGAACTTTTTGAAAAATCACTTAAATCCTACTCAATAAAACATCATCTATTCAATGGCGGGCTTCAAATTTTAGAAGGTGAAGCTATAATCACAATAAAACATGCTACTATTTTATTTAAAGCAAAAGAAATGCCATTTTGTTTCGGTATAGAATTCGGTAATTTTTTTAAGAAAAATCTTGAAACTAGAGAAACATTTTGGATTGACAAAGATGAATTAACTAACTATCATAAAGGCGTTTTTGAAAAATTGACAGGCGAAACAGAAGAAGAATTCGAAGAAGATTTACAAGACGAAACAGAAGAAGAATTCGAAGAAGATTTACAAGACGAAACTGAAGAAACTGAAGAACCTACAATTGAAGAACTTGAAGCATCGAAGGACGATGGCAAATGGTCAAAAACAGACTTAATGGATATGACTAAAAAAGAACAAATTAAAATACTGGAAGAAATGGGACTTAGCTCGAAAGAAATTAAAGAACTACGTGTAGAAGAAAATCGTGTTAGTAAAATTTTAGAACTACAATAATTTCTTAAAAAGTCGTACTCTTCCGACATTAAACCACGGAGAGGTATAATAAATTGACAAGGAAATCAAATAATACATGCTTACAAAGCATTTCAGATAATTTGAATAGCGGACTTCTAGATAACAGACTTTCTAAAACTATAACTTTTGCTGCTGCTACTACAGGTGCAGTAGGTGCAACTGATTTATGCACTGTAACGGGAGTTGTAGCATTAAGTATTTTTGCAGTTTGTGAAACTACATTAACTATTAGTGCAGGAGCTACAATTGAAGTAGGAACTGCAGCTTCTACAGCAGGATTAATAGCACAAACAGCAGGCGATGCTATAGATGAGAATGAAATTTGGCATGACGCTTCTCCTGATACTTCTCTAGAGTTAACAAGCGTTATTTCTAAAAAGATTGTATCAGATGATGTAATTCAAACGATCGCTTCAGATACAATAACTGGAGGAAAAATTACATATTATATATCCTGGTCGCCAATATCACCAAATGGAAATGTTGTAATAGCTTAAAATGATGTCTAAAGTAGGAAACCATAAAGCGGTGAATATAAATGTTACGGATAGCGAAAGCTTATTTACATCTACCAATGTCGAAGGCATTTTACAAGAAATTGGTCTAGTTGCGTCTGACGATGGTACTTATATTAAACTTTCTTATGGTGCAACTGATTTACTAAAGATTAGAAAATCAGATGGCCAATTACTAATAGCAGGAGGATTAAGTACAGATGAAACCCTTTAAATTTTTAACGATAATACTTTTATTTATATTATCTGTTTCACTAATTAATGCTTATAGCACAAGTGACGTAGGTAATTTAAATGTAAAAGGTTGGGCTGCAATAAATGAAACAGCAAACTTCAGTAATATAATAGCAACAGATACTATCATTGGTGGAACTTTTATTGGTTCAATGGATTATGAAAATTTAACAGGCATAACCCCAGCTATTACAAGTAATTATGCAATACAAAGAATTAACTTTAGCGATAATAGTGTAATTACTAAAAGATTTATGCTAACAGACGGAGATACTGTTACAGGAGATTATACTTTTGACACTGACACTTTATTTGTTGATAGTAGTAATAATAGAGTCGGTATAGGTACAAGTAGTCCAAACTATACTTTAGATGTTAGTGGTGTACTTAGAGTTAATTCTGGGACTTTTGACGCGGGATTTATAGTTGAATCTTCTGAGACAACTGCAAGAATTAATTTAATAGACCCTACTACTACACAATATTCAGCCATTGAAAGAAAGGGTGATAATTTGCATCTAGTTCCTAATGGTGGCAATGTTGGTATAGGAACAACTTCACCTATTGGACAACTTGACATTACTGGTAACGGTAAAAACACTTTAATAAATTTGTTGTCTTACAATGGAGAATATAGTCCCTCTATCAATCTAGGATTAAGCACTACAAACAATTATACTATCATGGTAGATGATGCTGATTCGGATGTTTTAAAGATATTTAGAGATGGTGATAGAATTAGCCCAGACTTTGTAATAGATGATAGTGGTAATGTCGGTATAGGAACAAGTAGTCCAGATAGAAACCTTCATGTTTGGGATGGTTCAGCTGGAACAGTTACGGCTAATAATGCAGTAATAGTTGCAGAGTCCAATGGAGATACAAATATTAATTTACTTTCTCCGAATACAGATACACAATCTTTAATATTTGGCGATGAAGATGATAATAATATTGGATGGATAAAATATGACCACCCGACTAATAGTATGAATTATAAAATCGGGGCAGATGGTAGTTTTACATTTACAGAATCAAGTAATACATTTGTGACTTTTGATGGTAGTGATGGCAATGTTGGTATAGGTACAAATAGTCCAAGTGCTACTTTAGATGTAAATGGAGATATTGAATATTCTGGAAAAAGAAATACCCCACCAACTACACAAATTGTTTCTGGAGGAAATATTACTTATACTAATGAATTTATATATGTAACTGGAGAAGGAGGAGCTAATGATGTTTTAAATTGTATTAATGGTGGAAGTGAGGGCGATAGGTTAATTATAACTCAATCTGCAGGATCACCAGACATTAATTATACACACATATCAGGGCTTTGTTCAACAGATGCAAGACTGGCTTTAGAGCATAACACAGATTATATTAGTGAAACAAAATATAATTTTTTAAATTGTATACACATGAGCAATCAATGGTCTTGTCATGTTTTTGATAACACATAAAAATGATACACACAATTATTATATCAATGATAGTTATATTTTTTGGTTATATAGCTTACGAAATAATCAATACTGATTATGATAAATTAAATAAAGAAAGTTATAAAGAAAAATGGTAGACAAAAAAACAGTAGGAATAAGCAGTTTGATATCTTTAGGGATAATTAGTTTGGTTTTAATCATTCCAGGATTTTTTACAGAAACTAAATATTATTGTGAAGCTGAAAGTAGTATAATATCTTGTCCAGGCGGCTTAAGTGGCGGTTCTATGACTAGATGTTATCTTAACACTCAGCAAGATAGCTGGGATTATTGTAAATCTGGTTGGGTTGAAGTAACTGACGATAGACCTATACAAGAAGATAATAATGTAATAATAGACAATCGAATTGATTATTGCGAAAGACAAGTTTGTAAAACGGTAGATGGAGAATCTGTTTGTAATTGCATATAAGAGGTATCATAAATGAAACAATATACAACTAGCGACAGTCCAGTTTTTACTATAACTTGGTTAGACCAAACTGGTGTAGAACATGGAACTGTAACTAACCCTAAAATTACGATTAAAAAATATGATTATACAGGAGACAGTTGGTCTACCGAAATTAATAATGTTGCTATGACACAATTATCCGGAAGCACTTATTATTATGAATATGACATTTCTGGAGAAACTCCTGGTTACGATTATAAAGTCATCTATAATGCTACAATAGATGGACTAGCAGTTGAATCTACAGAAATGTTTAGAATAATTGATTTAGGAGCTACTCAGGCCGATGTTCAACAATTAAGAATTGGAAATATTAGGTATGATTTTAGTATCGCTACATCTGCTGTTGCAGCAAGAAATGTAATAATAGGAGCTGTAGATTATATGACTATCTATGAAAAAGCAGATTCTGCTTCAGATTGGTCTAGTCCTACTAGTACTAAAACTCTATATTTTTGGTATGATACCGTCGGAAATTGTATAGCAAGAAAGGAATCGAATTAAAATGGTATACAATACACAATCACTAGCAATAGCAACAGAGGGTATACTTTGTGCTTATACTACTAACATAATAACAGCAGAAGCGCCAGTATCAGGTACTGTTGAAGAAGAAGCAATACCAGCTGAGGTATAATAATGACAATAGATTATGAAATAGAAATCGTAAGAAAAAATACAAGGTCTCTAGTTATTACTGTTACAGACTCAACCGGAGATATTATAGACTTAACTGGTTTTAGTATGAAAATGGCGGTTAAAAAAAGTCCTCAAGATGCTGACGCAAATGCTTTAATTGGACCGATAACTGGCACAATAGCTGCACCTACAACAGGAGTAGGAACCATTCAATTAACTTCGACTCATACTGATGTACCAGGCGGAGTTTATTATTACGATATAAAAATCCAAAATGCAGATGAAAGCTCAAGGCACACTGTAGTTGGACCTTCAAAGTTTACAGTAATCGATAATGTTACACAGGGGTAGAAAATGGTATTATTAAGCGGAACGAATTATGATTATGCAAGCCAAGAGAATACGGTAATTACTAAAAAGATTGGCATCGGTAATACCAAAATCTATGTTGAGAACACTAGCGGATTTTCAGCTGACGATTATTTCGTAATAGGAACAAATACAGAATCAGCTGAAATTGTGAAGATAAGCACAGTTGTCGATGATTTTTCATTTACTACAAGCGCTACCAAATTTGACCATGCAATCGGAAGTTATATTTATCGATTACCTTTTAACCAGATGAAATTTTATTCCTCTACTACTGCAACTGGTACTTTTACAGAAATTGCTGGTTCGACTACTGATATGGAATTTTCAAAAACCTATACAAACTTTCCTTATCCAACTGGAACTTCAAGTTTATATTATAAGAGAACTTTTTATAATGAAACTACTGCTGTAGAAAGTCCAATTTCAGAATCTGAATACTGGCAAACAAGTGTAGATGAATTATATATCACCCCAGAAGAAATGCGTGTACTTTTGCAATTTGACGAAAACGATCCGCCGTCTCCTGAAGATATGAAAACTTTTATCCAAGTTGCACAGAAAGAATTATCATTTGATATTGATTCAAGTGATAAAAATTTTTTGTATTTAGCGACATTTTTATTAACTAAAGCGAAAGTTATGAGAGCACTAGCAAGTAAAGCTTTATCAAAAGGTTATATCACTATTAACGTTGACGGAAGAAATGTAACAAAAGCTTACCAAGAATTAATATTAGAAGGCGAAAACACACAAAAAGAATATAAAACCTTTTTAATAAGAGTCGGGCGTTCAGAAGTTGCTTCTACTAATTTTATGGATAATACTTCAATAATAGATTCAGAAACAAGAACAGCTTACATCGATCTATGGACAGGAACTTCAAATGGAATAAGAGATTCTTTTTCAGAAAGAGATACGCTTAGGAGACTTAGAGAATGAAGTATAATTATGCTGCTGGCGCGCAAGAAGATTTTAATAACATGACTAAAGAAATGGGAAAGGAAGTTTTAGTCATGCCAAGAAAAGAATCATTAGAATATGAAGGTTACGAAGGCGAAGAACGAAATGTCACAGATAACCCTATGTCAGCAAAATCTATAATTGGAAAAAAGGAAATCGTATTTTTACAAGAATTAAATAGCAAACACGAAGTTATCCAAGCGGGACTATTTAAATTGGGCGATGTACGATTTAATTTTTTGTCTAACTCTTCTGTAGAAGAAGAAGGCTATGTCGTTGACGGAAAGAAAACTTATAAAGTATTACGTTTAACTAAATATGAAGACGGAGACACTATAACAGATATAAGAGCATACGGAAAAAAGATGCCGAACCGATAATGAAAACTAGTAGTACTGTAACAATAAAAAGGGCAGGCGAATCTAAAGCAATGCCTAAGCTGAGACCAGGAAGACTTTCAAATGTCGAACGTTTAAAGATTTTAAATGTTTTGGGAAAGAAGGCACAAAAAAGATATAATGAGTTACTTTCAACAAACACATACGGTTACAACTTAGAAAATTTAAGAGATTCATTACAATTTCAACCTAATGTAGAAATATTTGAAAATGATTATTGGGTCGATGCTGGTAGCGAAGAATTAAATAGAATCGCTGATTATTTCGAAAACGGCACTGGCCTTTTTAATACACAATATAAACATAGCGACAGAAGTGCAATTGTCCCTCTTCGGGCTAAAGTTCTGAAGTTCAGGAAAATCTGGAAAGGTAGAAGATTTGCTAGCTCAGTAAGAGGAGTTAGAGCTATACACATGTTTTTAAGAACAGTAAAAAGTATGGAATTTAATCGAGAATATAACCAACGTCAAGCACGGTATGCATTAGGAATATAAAAATGGCAGAAGAATTTATTTATCAAAGAGAAAACGAATTACTTGATTATTTTAGAAATAACCAAGTCGATCCTGAAGCAAGAGGTAAAGATACGACTGAAACTCATACTGCAACGGACGGCCAAACTGTATTTTGGTTAAATAACGTTTTTGTAAAAAATGTAGCCGATACTATAACTGTAGAAGGCGTTACAAAAAGAAAAGGCACCGATTATTTAGTTACTTACGGTGAAGGCAAAGGTAAAACTAAAGTAACACTTAATACTGGGGCTTCAACCGGTGACTCTGTTATTATAGGTTATCATTATGGAAAAAGCTTAATTGAAAGAGAATTTTCAAGAACAGACATTCTATTGCCTAGAATAGTAATGATGTTTATTACTGGCTCAGAAGAATTTGCTGGCTTAGGAGACGCGATGGAAGATAGCACTGGTTCATATTTTAATGCCGTTTATAAATACGAAGTACGAGATAAATACGCTTCTCGTGCCAGAAGATTAGCTTCAGAAATGTTTAATTTAGCAAGAAAATTAAGAAGACAGAATCTATTTAGACAAAACATCGCAAGAGCTTATGATTTAGAAAATTTCGATTATGATATCGAAAAAGAAGCTTACATTTGGCAATTTAAATTAGATATACAATGGGACTTATTAATGTCTTAAGGAGGATAAAATAAAATGGTTACGTACAGAGGTTATCAGACCAACGTTCAACACGGCGCTGAAACTGCTTATGGCACTGGAGGTACAGCTAATACATCTGTAAAGGGACGTATACAATCTGTAACTATTAATAGGAATAACAATCTTATTAGAGTAGCAGGTGCAGGAGACGGAAGAAATGAGCAATTCGTCGGCCTCGGGAACTTTAGTGTAGATTGGTCTATGGAATATTATTTAGGCGACCCTGATTTTCTGGAATATGGAATTGGAGTTAAGGCAGGAGCTGGTTCTACTGCTTCACCTTATACAATCGAAGAAAAGGAATACATGGATTACTCAACCGGTATGAAGTCATTTGCACTGGCTGTAGGTAGTGAAGACGTAAGTGCAACCGATGATAATGATTTACTTACTGGTTGTATAATGAATACTATCGGTTTGTCTTGTGAAGTAGGAGGCGCATTAACCTGCTCTTTATCAGGATTTGCTAAAACTGTTACATCATCAACAAGTGCAGGAGCATATACTGCTGATACAACAAAGCTTTGGATATTTTCACAAGGAGCTTTTAATTGGAATTCATCCGATGTCGGTAGAGTAAGAAGCTTCTCTGTAAATATAAATAACAACTTCGATGCTGATGTAGCAAGAGAATTAGGCTCAAGGTTCATACCAGAAGCAGCACCTGGTCTTAGAAAATATGATTGGGTCTGTGTTGTTAAAATGACCGATACAGTTGCTACTACATTGAGAGACCATTTCTATGGCCAAGCAGATAGTCCTGCTGACGGTATAAAAGACGCAGAACCTGATTTTTACAATTTGATTTTCGATTTTGCAGAAGGAGCTGTGTCTGGAGACAAGATATTACAAATTAAGTTATCAGATTGCGCTATAAATGACATCTCAAAACCCGTAAATATAGGCGAAAATCTAGTAGAATTAACTATAAACGGGACTGCAAAACAGGCTACAGACGATTCTGGTAACAAACCAATTAAGTGGTATACAGTAACATAAGGCCACGGAAGTAATTTTTTATTTATTTATTATATATATTAAGTACAATATAACAGCCGCGATACCAAGGAGGTTAGGCACAAAATGACGGAAAGAGAACAATTAGTCGAGGAGACGGAAGAATATAAAGACCCATTCGCAAACAATGGTAGCAAAGTAGTTAGACCAGGCGTTGTAGAAGTTACTACTAGCGTTGGTGTATGGACAATAAATAAACCTAAAGCCGGAGTAAGAAATAGAGCTTTGGCACTGGCCGAAAATGAATCAGGTGGATTCAAAAAAACAACTCTTTTTATGGAACTAATACCTAAATGTATAGTTAAAAGACCCGAAAATATCGATCCTGATATTAAAATAGAACACATTCTAGACGGTCTGGAGATAGAAGATTACGATGAATTATTCGCCGGTTTATATCCTCTTATTGATCCTACAGACGATGAAGCGGAAGAAGAAAGAAAAAATTAATAGTCGATGAATTTGTTGACACCGGAAATATACCGAAATCAGGTAAAGAGAGATTTTGGATTTTAGACGATTTGCTCGTCAGTAAAGGTTATAGCAAAGGAGATATTGCTAAAATGGAAATTGAGGAATACAATTTTTTAGTCAAAATGAAAATAAAATTAAAAGCTAAAGGAAAAGATACAGCTTTCGGAGGCATATGATGGTAGCGCCTATTGTTGCTGCAGCAGGACGTGGATTAATGTCAATGGGTTCTAGTATAGCCGGAAAAAAAGCTACACAGTCTATGGCAGGTTCTGCTTTACGTACTGGAAAGATGAAAGTCGGAATAAAAGGTAGGGCTTTAAAATATCTGGCCGAAGCGTCTTTGGGAATCTGGGAAGGCAACAAACTTTTAAAAACACTCAGCGCAGCCTCTCCTGCTTTAAAACAACAAATGATTATCTTTGGAAAAGGCATTATGCTTTTACTAAGACCAATAGGCGATATTTTAGCAAAATTCGTAAGACCTGGTATGGTTTGGCTAATGAAATTTGCTCAGGCTTGGTATAAGAAATTCGGACCAAAAACTACAGATAAAGAAGTTTCAGAAGATAAATTAAAACAATTAGACACCGAACTGCAATCTGCAAAATTAGAGGGAGACCCTGAAAAAATTGCCAGAGCAGAAAAAAATATCGAAGAACACAAAACTAAAATGGCTGACCAAGGAGCTATTGGCGATGGAAAGGGTATAGGTAACTTTGATAAATTAGTAGAGAATGCTAGTGCTTTAGGTATAGTTTTCGAAGGACTAAAAGTTGTAGGAAAATGGGTTTGGGATGTATTTGAAGGCATTGCTAAAGAGATCGGTCGAGAATTTAAGTTATTTTTCGATATATTAAAAACTGTTGACAAAATCTTAGGAGAGGGTATCGTCTGGGCTGTTGGATTAACTATCAAAGGTTTTGAATTGCTAGGAGATGGTTTAAAGTGGGCTGACAAAAAAATTATGTCTTTTGCAGAAGGCACAAGAAAATTTTTTAAAGGTCTTTGGGACGGACTACAAAAAGGAGCAGACAAATTCTTTAATTTTATGGATAATTTGTGGCCTAATCTTGTTAAATTTGGCGAAAGTATCTTAAATTGGGGCTCTAAAATCTGGGACGATTTCTTTGTAAAAGGGTTTAATGTCGTCCTTAATTGGGGAGCTGATTTATGGGAGTTAATTAAAAAGCCTTTCGATGACCTTATAGAAAAAGTTAAAGCTTGGAATCCGGTTGGTAAAGTCGCTGGAGGATTTAAAGCAGCAGGAAGTTGGATAGGAGACAAACTAGGTTTTGCTACTGGCGGTAATATTGATAAAACTGGGCTTTACGAATTGCATGCAGGAGAAAGAGTTATTACAGCAGGACAAGTCTCTAATAGTTCTATTGGTGGAATAAGCAACGAAGAAAGCATTAACGTTACTAATTACATTAATGTCTCTGCTACTATTAATAATGATATGGATATACAGACTTTAGCCAATAGATTAGCAGAATACCAAGAAACAGAAATAAGAAGACGGAGCTCATATATGTAAAATGACAGGAATTCACTATCTAAATTCAATAGACTTAGGAAAAGTTAATCGTTGGCAAAATGTTAAAGCTTCTACTCTTACACCCATTTCATTTCCGGGAGAGGACGCAAATAAAACTGAAGCACCAGATACTTTGGGAATCATCGCATATTATAATATATCTGGACGTATAGTAGGAGGTTTTGAAACATTACAAAGTACTATCTATCAAATTAGAGCTATATTAGACGGTTCACAAACCTCTGCTTCGCAACTGAGGAGTCCTTTTGTAAATGCTAATTTTGGTGCAAGTGGAACAAGAATCCAAGGTCACTTAGGGTCAACCACTTCAGTTAGTTCAAATGAATTAAAAGACAGCACTGCAAATTTTTTGTCTTGGGGAATAACAACCGCTGATTACGTAAAGGACTTAACTACACAGAATGTTTATGATATAAGAGACGTAGCTGAAACTTCTTTACTTTTAGAAGCGGGAGCCGACCCATTTACAAGAATAGGTATGCCCTATGCAGTAACAGCTTCTATGAATGTAAAATTGCTAAGTTTCAATTGTAACTGGGGTTTACCTGGATTAAATTTCGTAACTTACTCAATGTCAGTAATACAGGTGCTATAATGGTTATGCAAGACGAAGTTAAGATAAATGGAACTGATATCACCCAATATAGAACTCGGTGGAAGGTAACTAAGGATTGGAAAGTCGCAATAGACGGCGGAGCACTAACTGTTTCTAGTTCTATTAGTGATGTCTTAACACCTGCTATTGGAGACACTGTAACCATTAAAAGAGGATTTACAACTGCAACTGATGAATTTCTTTTTGAAGGCCAAATTACACAGAAAAAACCTGGTGCAGCCACTAATGTTTTTGTATTAAAGGGTAAGCTTTACGATGCAATTAAAAATGGACAAACAAAAACCTGGGATAAAGATATTGATACTGAGGCAGGTGTAGGTAGCGAAATATTTAAATCTATCTGTGACAATTCATTGTTAAGTTATGATTCAAGTTCTATAACTAGTACAGGAACAGATGAATCAGTTAAAATTGTAAAGTTCGTGCAAAATGACGAAGACGACTTTCAGAAAATGAATGAACTCGCTGAACTTTATAAATACACTATTACTTATGATTATGAAGACGGTCTAGTTAATTTTAAACCGCAAGGATTTACAGAATATCCACATACTTTAGTTGTTGGAACTGCTATACCTGGTCAAATCGATTGGAAAGACAATATGGAAGATTTAATCAACAAAGTAAAGATTTTAGGAGCCACAGTCTATGATAAATTGGTAAAAACAGAAGCTGGACCAACAGACGAAGTAACATTAGATAAAACTCCTGAGGATACTGAAGTTAGACATGACCATGCAGGCGCTGATACTTTACTCAGAAGAGGCGTCAAAGACGTAGGAATCTTCGGAACAGACTATGATTATTATGTTGATGTAGATACTAAAAAAGTAGTACTTTCGACTAACTATTCTGATATTTGGATTAGATACGGAGCTCAAGTTCCTATGCCTGTAGTTTTAAGAGACCAAAATTCTATCGATACTTACGGAGGGCCTAATAAAATTCCTCATTTTAAAAGATTCACATTTGATAATTTAAAAGATATAAAAGACGCTGAAGACAAGGGACGGGCCATTTTAAATAAATATAGCTCTCCTTTTGTTACTGCAGAAAAAGTGCCTATTTCAGATACTACAATTCAAACTTATGGAAATATATTACCGGGCGCATTAGTTACAATAAATGACCAAACTTTTAACCAAAAAACCGAAACTGTTTTTGTAAATCGTGTAGAATATTCTTGGCCTCATATCACAGACAAAATTACAGTTGGCGATAAGATTTGGAGAACTGAAGACTGGCAAGTTACTCAGATGGAGAAAACCGAAAGGCTATTAGCTGGCCTTAATAAAAATCAAGATATTATAATAACACTTTTAGATATCTCAAAGAATATAGTTATTACAAAGTCACCGCTGCAAGTAATACGTTATAAATTATGTGATACATTTAAATTAGACCATTATGAAAATGGATTGCTCGACCAAGGTGAAATACTAGACAATATGACTACAGGAAGTGCTGCAAATTGGTCTGGCACAAACTTTACTGTTACCGATACTTCCGAACAAGAGATACAAGAGACCGGAAGCGTTAAGTTAGTATGGGCCGGTGGAGCAGATACTGGATATTTGGCTTCAACTAATAATTACGGAGATATAAGCGAATTTACAGGCGCTACTTCTGGTTCACCTACAAAAGGAACAATCGGTCTTTGGGTTTATGTAAGTACAGCTACTGACATCACAAATATAACTTTGAGGATAGGAAGCTCTGACTCCAATTATACTGAAGTAGGAGCTAAAGCTTATGCTTCTGTAATTGGCTACAGTAATTGGAGTGATTTAACTTTTACTATGCAAACCGGTTGGAATTACTTATTATTTGATTTAGATGGTGGCACTGAAACAGGAGCCCCAGATTGGGAAAACTGTGATTATACACGACTCGAATTTGCATTAGCCGGAGACACTACTTTTTATATGGATTATTTCACTGTAAGTAAAAGCAATTATATTGGATTAAACGGCCTAGGAGAAAGGCTAATGGAGGTCGAATAATGACAGATATATTAACAAATAACGGAAAGAAGGTTATACTAAATCGTTCTTATAAAGCTACTCCAGATTATACTGTCCCAAGTAATTTTCGAGTTGGAATTAATAATGGTACACCTGTTGCAGCAGATACAGAATTAGATTACTCGGTACCAATTACAGACGGAACCACAAATGACGATGGTAGTAATACTTTAACAGGTTCATCAGGAGCAAACAATTCAACAGATAATACAACAACATTTAAACAAGGCGGAGGAAACTCTGATGTTACAGCACAAAATTTAATTGCTAACGATACTAATGCAACAAAAATATGGACAGTATCTAATTTAGCCACCGCTGGAACAATTATTACAGCAGGCGAACCTTTTGCTTTGTGGTTATATATAAAAGACTCGGCCGCATTAGTGAAGTTTAAGACCTCTGGAACTTGCTTAGAAGTTAAGCTCGGATCAGACTCATCTAATTATTATTCTAAAACCTTCGAAGCTTCTGATTTAGCTGTCGGTTGGAATTGGATAACTTCTAATACAACTAATGTAGAAGATTTAGACGAAACCGGAACTGTATCAGGTGACATAGATACTTTTATCATAGAAATAACAACTAATAATGCAACAGACGAATTTGTAGCGGGAGACGTAATCTATGATTTACTAAGACAATGGGCAACTTCAGATTTAATACAAGCATTCGTCTCTGGTTATCCAGTATTAAATGAAAGCACAAATACCGTTACAATTCGAGGATATTTAGACGCAACAAAAGCTAATGGTTTTTTGATTAATGCAGCTGGCTTAGAGAATACCGATGCAACACCATTATTAACAGACATTAGCGATTTCGATGGACAAAGTAAAGCAGACACAGATGAATTTGCATTTGTGTTTGAAAATACAGTTTCACAGGGGTAAAAATGGCAATTAGAAATACATTATTGGGCGGAACAGATTGGCCACACGGCGCTGCGGCAAAGGCTATAGATTTAAATGATACATTCGATGCAGTAATAGATTGGGTCCCTATCGAAACATTAAGTCCGAGTGGAGTTTCCACAATAACAACGACAGGGACTTTAGATGTTTATGACCAATATTTATTAGTTATACATAATTTACTTGGCGGAGAAGCTACAGAAAGAAATATACAAATAAGATTTAATGGTGATACGGGTAATAATTACAGTTATCAGGAATCGAATGCAACTTTAACTACAGGTGCTTCTGCAAGCAGGATAGCATCTGTAAAATCTACTGTTTATATTAATGGAACTGTTTTAATTGGCGGCAAAACACCAGCAGTGGCTAGTGGTGTTTTATCTTTAATATCGAACTGTCCTTCTGCTGGAAATAGCCATCCAACATATTTAACTGGTTTATGGGCAGGAGGAAATGATACACAAATAACATCTATTACAATATTACCTAGTAGCTCTACTATTACAGGTACAATTAAAGTATATGGAAGGAATTTTTAAAATGATAAAAAAATTATACAACGGAATAATCACAAAGCTTGATGCTTATTTTAGTAAAAACGAACAAACTAGAATAAATGAGCTTGAGCTTCTTAATAATAGTCTTAAGTCTAATAATAGAAATCTTCAAACTCAACTTGACATAAGACAAGATACCATCTTAAGACAAAGAACAACTTTAGAAACTCTCCGTGAAGAAATAAAAAAGTATAATAAATCTGAAGAAGAAAAAGAACTCGAAGATTACTGGAATAATAAGCGTAGTAAAGTTAAAATTACTCATCCTGCTAGAGACAGAATTGCTATAGACCCCAGAATTTTTTTAGGTTTAGATTCTACTTTATACTATCCAACAAAAGGTAGTAATGATGAGAAAGCACAATTATGTCTTAAATATGTGGCAAAGAGAATAACTTATGTAGGCGATAAAAAGGAAAATTGGCAATTTGCTTATGAAACTTGGAAGCGAAGAAAAGGCGATTGCGAAGACGGAGCTATATTGATAGCTGTCATGATGCTAATGGCCGGAATTCCATATTGGAGAATCAGATTAAATGCAGGCAATGTAAAAGGAGGCGGTCATGCTTATATTACTTATCTTAGAGAAACCGATAATAAATGGTATATAATGGATTGGTGCTATTGGTATGATGAATCAAAAGATTATAAGAAGACCTGGGATGAAGCTAAAAACTACTTTGGAATTTGGTTTTCATGTAATCAAAAATATTGTTACGGAAGAAAAGAAAAATAGAAAAAAATAAAAACTTAAGTGATAAAATGGTAATAAACAAGGGAAGCATAGAAAAACATAGTTTCAAGATAAGTATAGGAGTTGCGATCGTTGTATGTTTGTTTTTAATAACGATAGCAATAAACTTTACCGATTGGAAGGGTAAGATGGAAAACCGATGTCAAGAAAACGAAGATAAGATTGAGCACATAGGCGAAAAGATTATCGGAATGCGAGCCCAACTTACGGCACTTGAAACTGAAAATACTGATTTAAAAGTCAGATTGGCAATGATAGAGACAAAATTAACTAATATCGAATTACATCTAGTCGATATAAAGGAGGCACTTAAAAATGATTGAAACAGAATTAATTACTATTTTGACGCAAAGCGGAATGGCTATTGCAGGTTTTATTTTAACAATTGGCACGGTAAAAGCAATAAGAGTATACCCTGTTTTAAAACGCTGTTATATTTTTTTAAAAGCTCTTGAGGAATCTAAAAAAGACGGAAAGATAACACAGCAAGAAAAAATCCAAAATTGGGATAATTTAGTTTATACAGTAAAAGAATCATGGTCTTTAATCACAGGATTTTTCCCAAACAAGACAAAAGTTAAGTGAAGCAAACCCTATTTCTTTCCCCCCCTCACAAACCGCACCTCGGCTTTAAGCTTCACTTTTCTTTTTCTTTTTTAAATCTATTTCTATTTTAGATATATTTATATATATCATTAAATTTATATATTTATACTTAATTTTTTTAAGCAGTGTTAAAAAGCGTAGAGGTGGATATAATCCAGGACGAAATAATAGAAGAAATAATGAATCACTTCGGTAGAACTGGTTCAAAAAAGCGACCAAGAATAAGAAAGTTTCATGCGGAATTACTATTAAAAAAGCACCAGTATGAAGAACGAGTTCTTAATAAAGATGAATTACAAAGGCCAGCTGAATATATTAAACGTATTGTTAAATATTCAAAAGGTTGGTTGAAATTCATAAATGAAGAAGCTTTAGAAATCGAACTAACACAAGAATTTTTCGATGCAGTCGACATTTGGACAAAACAATATTCTAATTTTAGCGAATTAGACCACTCTGATGAAAATTTAGAAAGCCAAGGTATTTTAATTGATGGAGATAATATTACATTTAACGGAAAATTAATGTACTCTAGATTTTTTAAAATCGTGTCAGATGAATCAGAAGCCATGAATGACCCAAACCAATGGAAATTTAATAACGTGGGCATATTAAGTTACGACAAGATAAATTTTGCTGATAAAAATTCTCCCGTCTTTTCATCTAAGTTATTTCTATTGAAATTTTATGTATTAAGAAAAATAGATGAAGTTGCTTTCGTTACATCAAGATTCGTGAGTTGCCCAAATTGCAATACAAATTATGTAGTTCCTGCAGCTAAAATAGATAATCAGGTAACCTATCGTTGTGAGAATAAAATAGGAGACGATAAGATTTGCAAAACCGCTTTAAAAAAGTTTCCGGCCAGAAAAATGATTCCAACCTATATTTATGAGGTTGCTATAGAAATTCAAGGAAAAGACGGCTCAGAATTCAAAGAATTCTTTTTAGAATCTTTTGTAGAATTGCACCCAGGCTTCTTTAACGGAATGATTTTCGGGAGGACTGAACAAAAAACTAACTCATTTTATTTTACTTGTTTAACTGCAAAAGAAGAAAAATCAAAAATTCCGTTCACATTAGAATCGTCTATGGAAAACGAACATAACTTTTTTAATTTAATAGACAGTATACATAATCACATCAAGAAAATAGGTTTCATCATCGACACAAATAAAGCTAGATTACCAATGATGGTTGAAACAATCAAAAAACTCACGCTCACTGTGAACAAGGAAATTAACCTTGACCACAGTTTGTATTTTGGCGCTCCCGGCATTGGAAAGACATATGCGCTAACACTGCTACACTTCATGTTCTATTCCAATGCCGGTTTTATTTCTGGCCCGAGGTTTAGTTTACCGGGTCTTACGGGAGGACAGAAAGAAATCCTCTATCAAGACACCGCAAAGAAAAAGAATGTTCCTGGTTTATTTTCGAACCAAGCATTTGTCTTTGACGAAATAAACAATGCACAATTTTTAGCTGATGACAAAGCTATTAATTTGTTTAAATCGGTTGCATTAGCCGCAAGTGGAACATCTTCTACTGTAGGTGGAAAAGAATTTCGAAGGGTTTCTTTAATAGCAGGCACTGCAAACTATGACATAAACCATTTAAGACACTACGAAAATAAAATCAAGAAGATTTTTAATAGCAACGATGAAAAGGACGAAAGTGAAGTTCAAGAACAAAATTCGTTTTTAAGTAAAATCGCTGAGAAAACAAAAGATATTCCTCCTGATTTTGATTATTATGCACCTTTAAAAGATTACGGGCAAGAGATACCAAAAGGCTTAAAACTGGCAATTTTAAAAGTCAGAGAAGAATCAAAAAATTATCTTACGAATTTTCAAAAGCCATTAATGGAAAGATTTTACTGGTCTATTTTAGTGCACCCAAAATATGATAAAGCGCATTTAAAACAAAAAGATATCGAAGTATTAGATTACCTTCAAGCACGAAAATCAAAATACTCACAAAGGGAGTTGTTTTCACAATTATTCGCTTCAGAATTTGAAAGTACAATTGATATAATAATAGATGAAACTAGAAAAAAATTCGAAAATGAAGAAGTCGAAGCAAAATGGAGTTTACAAACAAGAAGATTCCTAAAAGCTTTAGCTAATAAATATCCTGAGTTTTTTTCAATGTTTCACAGAATAAACCAAGTTCACGTTTTTATTTTATTTACATTAACGTTGATAAACAGAGAAACGGAATTGTCGTTCGCTACAAAACGTATTTTTGAAAGATTAATCTCTTTAAATCATACACCAATAGCGATGGAAGATTTTCATGAGCCAGATTTCGATGACTTTAATTATTTAGGCGAAACAAAAGGAGAACTATTAAAATTATTAGAACTGTATCCAGACAGAGATATAAGAGATTTCGTTGACTACGATAACAGAGAACAAGTAAGAAAAACTATAGTCGAATTAGAAAATAACAGACGAATAAAGAAAATCTCAGATTACCATTATGAATTGGATAATACACCAAAACACGAGGAGGTACAAAAATGAAAATTGGCAGATTGGAAATAAATTTTAAGTGGCATAAAAAAACTACAGAATTAGAGATTCTTAGAGACGAAATGAACTTCATCGGAGGCATCGCTGATAAATTAGAAAGGCTCGAAGGAATTACAAATTTAAAACCCGGTTACGATAATCCTTTAAATACAAAACTAGAAGGGTTAAGGACTATCATAATACAAAAGGATATGGAGAACGAAAAACAAATCGACAGAATTATCAAATTAGAAAAATCTGTTGAAATACTTACAAAAATCATGAGGAAGTTAACTAATGGAGATAACTAAATATATGCAGGAGTATAGAAAACACGACCCCAAAGAATTTTTCGATTGGGCATCTCAAGGTAAGACTATGGAAATCCGTTTTCTTACAGATTTTCAAGGCAACAAGTTTAATAACTGGATTTTAATAGAAACGCTCAGAAACTTATTAAATTGCGAAAGCCGTTTCGCTAGTTTATTTATAGACGATTACAAAAAATTAAAAGCAATTCTATTATATAAACTTCCCTTCCTAAAAACAAATTACCCTTTAACTAGATTATATAATATTTTTATGAGCGTAAATCCAAAAAGAAAAGTTGACGTCAAATCCAAAAACGGATTAATTTATAAGTCTTATTATGGAGGTATAGCTGGCACTTCTCATATTCAAAATATATTATGTGACATAGAACACAAAGAAAAACCAAAAGGTTCTACTTCTGAGGCAATGCTAGAAGAATGCATCGTAGGTTCTAAATTCTTAGTAAAACAATTAGAATTAGAAGATTATTATATCAATATCTCGGCCAACGGAACACACTTATGGTTTCGTTTAAATCCTCCAATAAAATTGCCTATTCCTAAATTTACTGAATACGAAGATAAACTTAAATATAACCTAAAAGAAGACCCTATTTACACTCATATAAAAACTTATAATAGATTCATTGTAAAGATAAATACTATCCTTCAGAAGTTTAATCCAAAATTAATGGTAGACGAAGGCGCCAAAGACATAAGCCGAATAGCTAGACCAACAGGTTCTTGGAATATTAAAGTCGATAAGAAGCCTCGAGCAGTAGGCACGGTAATTAAATTAAATAAAAATAATATATATATTAACCAAAAATATGCTGCCGCGAAACCTATTATAAATAATAGTAATAAAAAGCAATTAAAAAGAGCTGTTTTAAGCAATAAACATAGATATAATCTAGCAAATATAAGAGATTGCCCGCTGTTTAAATTGCTAGTTTCCAAGTATTTACCTTCTATATTATCACGTAATCATTATTTAGAACAAAGCTTTGCTAAAATTTTAAGAGATAACGAAATCCCATTAGCCGACGTTCAAGACCTCGTTCAAGAAATGAGTGCAGTTCAAAGAAAGGATATACAAGTTGACCCCGATTATTTAGACGACGACACTGTATTTAATAGCGAAATGGTAAACAGTTATTGTATCGCTTGCAAAATTGATTTAATCTATGAATTAATAGAAGACGTACCAAAAATAAAAAAGCCTGAATTTATAAACGATGAAACTTATAAATCTTGGAACAATTACTCTTGGGCTACAGTAAATAAGCTAGCTAAATCTGACTATGAAAAACCATCTAATTATATGAAACTAAAATCTCTTATAAGACGTATGGTCGACGATGAAATACCAAGAATGACTATATTTTTTACACTTAAAAAACTTTATAGAGATGACTGGGAATATTATCACAAAAACAAAATAATACA
>Ga0180434_10001539_pt1 | contig 32731 bp, 27 predicted proteins | sample SS_ome_7_FD_132453 | JGI IMG/M metagenome (GOLD analysis project Ga0180434, IMG submission 132453) | Hypersaline lake sediment archaeal communities from the Salton Sea, California, USA - SS_1_D_2 metaG | ecosystem: Environmental > Aquatic > Non-marine Saline and Alkaline > Hypersaline >... | reverse complement strand
TGGCGCGCTGCAACGCACAATCGCTCACCGTGCCCGACGGTCGCCCTCTGCGGTTCGGCATATGCCCAGCCCCTGGGCATATTTAGATATGCAGTTGTTAAGGTTCAGGACGGAGTCCCTGATGTCGTTATCGCCCACTTCGCCCTCCAGCACAAGGGCAATGGCTTGCTCTGGGATCATGCCGAAGCCGCTCGTCTCGGCCTCCGTAGCATGCGCAACCGGGATCACGATCACGCCCGCCACCGCCAGGCAGAGCAGGAGCACGCTCCTCGCTGTCCTCTGGATGTGAAGCTGGAGTACCCGCTTCAACAAGAACCTATATTCTCTTTCCATCAGCAACCTCCTTCTGATCCTCATCCTTCCCCGCGAACCCGTCATCGCTATCCCTCCTCAAGCATCACAATACCAGCCCCGGCGTCAGCATCGGAATCGAACTCCATGCTCGCCATATGCCTGTACCTGCGCCAGCGATCCCAGACCGCCTGCTGAGCCTGTTCGAGCAGACGCTCGGCGGCCTGCGGGTCGCTCTGCGCCAGCATGCGGTAGCGATTCTCGTTGTAGGCGTACTTCTTCAACGGGATGCTGGGCGCTTTCGAGTCCAGTTGCAGCGGATTCTTGCCCTCCGACCGTCGTCGCGGATCGTAGCGGTAGAGCGGCCAGTAGCCGGACTTGACGGCCAGCTTCTCCTGCTCCATCCCCAGCGTCATGTTGATCCCGTGGGCGATGCAGGTGGAGTAGGCGATGATGAGCGCGGGGCCGTCGTACGATTCGGCCTCCAGGAAGGCGCGGATCGTGTGCCGGTCGTTCGCCCCCATCGCCACCTGGGCCACATAGGCGTAGCCATACGTCATCGCCATCATCCCCAGATCCTTCTTGGGGGTGGGCTTGCCCCCGGCGGCGAACTTGGCCACCGCGGCCAACCCGGTGGCCTTGGAGGCCTGCCCGCCGGTGTTGGAATAGACCTCGGTGTCGAGCACCAGCAGGTTGACGTCCCGCCCGGTGGCCAGCACGTGATCCACACCGCCGTAGCCGATGTCGTAGGCCCAGCCGTCGCCGCCCACGCTCCAGACGCTCTTTTTGACCAGCGCGTCGGTCACGTCGAGCAGGCGCCGCGCGCGAGGGTCCTCCAGCCCCTCCAAACGCTCCCGCAATTGGCTCACCCGCTCTCGCTGGGCCTGGATCCCCGCCGCGTCGCTCTGGTCGGCTTCGAGCAGGCCGTCGACCAACCCGCCGCCGACGGAATCGCGCAGCGCCTGCGCCAACTCGCGCGCGTACTCGCGCTCCTTATCCAGCGCCAGCCGAAAGCCCAGCCCGAACTCGGCGCTATCCTCGAACAGCGAGTTCGACCAGGCCGGGCCTCGCCCCTCCCGGTTAAAGGCCCAGGGCGTCGTGGGCAGGTTGCCGCCATAGATGCTGGTGCAGCCGGTGGCGTTGGCGATGATGGCCCGCTCGCCAAAGAGCTGGCTCAACAGCTTGAGATAGGGCGTCTCGCCGCATCCGGCGCAGGCGCTGGAGAACTCGAACAGCGGTTGGAGGAGTTGGACGTTCTTGGTCTTGTCGAACTCCAGGTCGGCCTCGGGCGGTCTCTCCGGCAGGCTGCGAAAGAACCGCCAGTTCTCCCGCTCCTGCTCGCGGATCGGGAGCTGCGGCTCCATGTTGATCGCCTTGCGCCCCACGGCGGACTTGTCCTTGGCGGGGCAGACCTCCACGCAGACCGCGCAGCCGGTACAGTCCTCGACCGCCACCTGCACGGTATACTTTTTCTCCTTCAACTCCGCCTGCCGCCAGCGGGCATCGGTGGCCTTGAAGGTCTCTGGCGCGTCGTCCAAGAGGCCCGCCTCATAGACCTTGGAGCGGATCACGGCGTGGGGGCAATAGAGGACACAGCGCCCACACTGGATGCAGACGTCCGGCTGCCAGACGGGCACCTCCAGCGCGATATTGCGCTTCTCCCAGCGGGTGGTGCCGCTCGGGAACGTGCCATCGACGGGCAGCGCGCTCACCGGCAGCGAGTCGCCTCGACCGGCGATGATGGGGGCCGTGACCTCCTGCACGAACTTGGGCGCTTCTGGCGGCACCACGGGCGGAACCTCGACGTCGCCGGTCGCCTGCTGAGGAACCTCGATCTCGTACAGTTCGCCCAGAGCGGCGTCCACGGCGGCATAGTTCTTGTCCACCACCGCCTGGCCGCGGCTGCCGTAGGTCTCCTGGATGGCCTTTTTGATCTGAGCCACCGCCTCGTCCTGGGGCAGGATGTCGGTGATGATAAAGAAACAGGTTTGCAGCGCCGTGTTGATGCGATTGCCCAGCCCCAGCTCCTGGGCCAGGGCATAGGCGTTGATCCCATAGACCTTGAGCCGCTTCTCAATGATCTGTTCCTGCACCGACCGGGGGATCTGCTCCCAGGTCTCGCCGGGGTCGTGGGGACTGTTGAGCAACAGTGTGGCCCCCTCGGCGGCGGCCTCCAGGACCGGGTAGCGTTCCAGGAAACCGAACTGGTGCACGCCCACAAAGCTGGCCTGCTCGATCAGATACGTGCTGTGGATGGGCCGGGGGCCAAAGCGCAGGTGAGAGATGGTGCGCGCGCCGGCCTTTTTGGAATCGTAGACGAAATAGCCCTGGGCGTAATTGTCCGTCTCCTTGCCGATGATCTTGATCGAGTTCTTGTTGGCGCTCACCGTGCCATCGGAGCCCAGGCCCCAAAAGACACACCGCACGACGTCGTCCGGCTCGATGCCGAACTGGGGGTCGAAGGGGATACTCTCACCGCTGACGTCGTCCTCGATGCCGACGGTAAAGTGATTACGGGGCTGAACCTGCGCCATCTCGTCAAAGACGCCCTTGACCATCGCCGGGGTAAACTCTTTCAGCGAAAGTCCATACCGGCCGCCGATGACGAGAGCGGCGGGGGATGGGAACAGGTTCCTCGCAACGCCCTCGCTGATGGCCGTGGCCACGTCCTGGTAGAGTGGTTCTCCCACCGCGCCCGGCTCCTTGGTGCGGTCGAGCGCGGCGATCACGCGCGTCGTGGGGGGAAGCACGTCCAGGAAATGGTCGACGGAGAAGGGGCGATAGAGGCGCACCTTGACCGCGCCGACCTTCTCTCCCCGGTCCGTCAAAGCGTTCACCGTCTCCTCGGCGGTCTCTGCGCCCGAGCCCATCAACACGATCACTCGTTCGGCGTCCGGCGCCCCCACGTAATCGAACAGGTGGTACTGCCGACCCACTACATTGGCGAAACGGTCCATCACCGCCTGCACGACATCGGGCGTGACCCGGTAGAACGGGTTGACGGCCTCCCGGGACTGGAAAAAGACGTCCGGATTCTGCGCGGTGCCCCGGATGAAGGGGCGATCGGGAGAGAGGGCGCGCTCACGGTGGGCGCGCACCAGGGCGTCGTCCATCATCTGGCGTATGTCGTCGTCAGACAGTCGCTCGATCTTTTGGATCTCGTGCGAGGTGCGAAAGCCGTCCAGGACGTGCAGGAACGGAACCCGGGTCTCCAGCGTGCTGGCCTGGGCGATCAGGGCAAAATCCATCACCTCCTGGACGCTGCCCGCGAACAGCATCGCCCAGCCGGTGGCGCGCGCGGCCATCACGTCGCTGTGATCGCCAAAGATGGAGAGCGCGTGGGTGGCCACGGTGCGGGCGGCGATGTGGAAAACGGAGCTGGTCAGCTCGCCCGCGATCTTGAACATGTTGGGAATCATCAACAACAGGCCCTGGCTGGCCGTAAAGGTCGTGGTCAGCGCGCCCCTTTGCAGCGCGCCGTGGACGGCACCGGCCGCCCCGGCCTCCGACTGCATCTCGATCACCAGGGGCACCGTGCCCCAGACGTTCGTCCTGCCAAAGGCGCTCCACTCGTCGGCGTGCTCGCCCATGGGCGAGGCCGGCGTGATCGGGTAGATGGCGATCACCTCATTCGTCTTGTGAGCCACGTACGCCGCCGCCTCGTTGCCGTCAATCATCACGTATGTCCGTGCCATTGTCACACTCTCCCTCTATTTACTCAGCAGAATTCAAAACCGCTATATCCAACGGTTTCCCACCTCCACAGGTCCATCTGATACTACAACGAGACTTTGAGATTCTCGTCATTCCGAGTGGAATCGAGGAATCTCACATTGGCGGGATTGGAGACCCTTCGACTACGCTGCGCTCCGCTCAGGGTGACGGAGGTAGCGAAATCTCATTGCTAGCCGATCTTGCCCATAAAACGCTTGACGTGATAGTCCCACTCGCGGGTTTCCAGGTCCAACGACGTTCGCTTTTCTCCTTCGCTGGCCGTGACGCGGACGAATCCACCCCCGCCCTCAAAGTAGGCGCAGCAGGAATCCTGTTCCTCTGTCGTCAGGCCAAGCCCATCCTCCCCAAAGTAGGCCACCGCCGCTTGGATGGCTTCTTTGGGACTCTTTTTGGTTTCAACTCCGTAGCGTGGCATTTCTTGTTACCTCCAATTGTATAGGGGCGATCTGTGACCAGGGCACAGCGCCCTGGCTAATCGCCATTCGATTCACGTCCTGTGATTATTCCTCGACGTGGATAATCTGAACCGGACAGTCCTCGGCAGCCTCCTGGACGCAGTCTTTGAGATCGGCAGGGGCCTCTCCTGCGCCGGGATCGTCGTCCACCCGGTACTTGGCGACGACCTGGCTCAGATAATCGTCCGGGTTCTCCTCGAAAAATTCGGGGCACGTAGCCTGGCACGCGCCACACATAATGCACTCGTCGCGATCGATGCGCACCTTGATCTTGTCGTTCACACGTCTCCTTAATTATGCACCTATCCCGGCACGGCGCAGCAACTGGGCGTTGACCGCCACAATGACCGTGCTCAGCGACATCAATAACGCCCCCACCGCCGGTGAGAGCACGAACCCCACCGGCGCCAGCACCCCCGCGGCCAGCGGCAGAGCGACGACATTGTACCCCGCCGCCCAGAACAGATTCTGCACCATCTTGCGGTAGCTGACCCGGCTAAGCTCGATCACGCCCACCACGTCCAGCGGGTTGCTCTTAACCAGGATCAGGCCCGCCGACTCGACCGCCACGTCGGTGCCGCTGCCGATGGCGATCCCGACGTCGGCGCGCGCGAGGGCCGGGGCGTCGTTGACGCCGTCGCCCACCATGGCCACCCGGAGCCCCTGCTCCTGCAACTGGGTCACCTTTTGATCCTTGTGCTCCGGCAGCACCTGGGCAAAGTAGCGCTCGATGCCCAGATCGTCGGCCACGGTCCTGGCCACCGCCTCGCTGTCGCCGGTGATCATCGCCACCTCGACCTCCATCTCTCTCAATCGGTCCACCGCCCGCTGGCTCTCGGGACGGACGAGGTCGGCCAGGGCAAAAGCCGCCACCGGGCGCTCGTCCTGGAGCAAGTAGACGACCGTCTGCCCCTTGGCGCTGGCCTCGTCGGAAAAGCGCCGCAGGGTATCGGGCAACGTCACCTCCAGCATCTCCAGCAGACGGGGGCCGCCCACGTGGAGCGTGTGTCCATTCTGGTTGGCCCGCACGCCGCGCCCCTTGAGCGCCTCAAAATCGCGCACGTCGCGCAGGGTCAATCCCCGCTCCTCAGCCGCCCGGCGGATGCCGCGGGCGATGGTGTGCTCCGAGTCCCCCTCCACCGAGGCGGCCAGCGCCAAGGCCCGGTCTTCGTCCCCATCCTCGACGGTGGCCATATCCGCCACGCCAAACTCCCCCTCGGTGAGGGTGCCGGTCTTGTCGAACATCACCACGTCGATCTCGCGCGCCTCCTCCAGCGCCAGTCGATCTCGCACCAGGATGCCGTTCGCCGCCGCCATCGAGGTGGTGATGGCCACCACCAGCGGGATGGCCAATCCCAAAGCGTGCGGGCAGGCGATCACCAGCACCGTCGCCACCCGCGCAATCACGCGCGGGATCGCGTCCGCACCGAACCCCAGGACCAGGAGCCAGGCCACCGCCGTCACCACGGCCACGCCCAGCGCCACGTAGAACAGCCAGCCGGCCGCCCTATCGGCCAGCAACTGGGTCTCCGATTTGCTCTCCTGGGCCTCCTCCACCAGCCGCATGATGCCCGCCAGGGCGGTGTCTTTGCCGGTGGCGGTCACGCGCACCCGCAGGCTGCCGTCGTCATTGATGGTGCCGCCGATAACCTCGTTGCCCGGGTCCTTGCTCACCGGCCTGGACTCGCCGGTGATCATCGATTCGTTGACGTCCGACTCGCCCTCCACGACCTCGCCATCGGCGGGGACGCTGGCGCCGGGGCGGACCAGCACCAGGTCGCCCTCTTGCAGCTCGCTTACCGGCACTTCTTCCGTCTCGCCATCAGACAGGATGCGCTCGGCGGTATCGGGCATCAGCTTGGCCAATTCGTCGAGCGCCCGCGAGGCCCGACGCACGCTGCGCATCTCGATCCAGTGGCCCAGCAGCATCACGTCGATCAACGTCACCAGTTCCCAGAAAAAGGCCTTGCCGGTGGGGAGCAGGAGCGTCGCCAGGCTGTAGACAAAGGCCACGCTGATCGCCAGCGAGATCAGCGTCATCATCCCCGGCTTGCGCTGGCGCACCTCCGGGACCGCCATTTTGAGGAACGGCAGGCCACCGTAGGCGAAAACGATCACCGAAAAGACGGGCGTGATCCACGCGCTGCCGGGAAAGGCTGGCACGGTAAAGCCCAGCCATCCCTGAAGCGTCTCGCTGTAGAGCAGCACCGGGATCGAGAGCAGCGTCGATATCCAGAACTTGCGGCGGAACATCTGCTCGTGTCCGGCGTGCTCACCATGACCTTGGCGCTCGCTATCATGCCCATCGTGGGCCGTCGCCGCTTCCTCGCGACCATCCGGGCGACCGGATTGAACGTCGGCACGCTCCCGATGACCACGTGAACTGTTTGAATTCCCTTTTGTCATAAATTCTCGTCCAATGTGACCTTCCCGGAAGCTTCAAAATATAGCTTCCGGGAAGGTATGGCTTGTCTGAGAGAACCATCTAGGCAAGCCCCATCGCCTGTTCGGATTCCTGGAGCCACCCTCGCAGCCGAAAGCCCAAGGCTATCAACAGCCCGCCGAAAAGGATGGCGTTCGCCGCAATGATCCAGAGCACGGCCAAGGCTCCGGCCCCTGGCCAGATCACCATCAGCACACCGGCGATGGCCGAGATAACGCCTCCCAGGATCAGCAGCCACTCGCCCTCCAGCGCCCGCCGCAGCACGATGGCCGCGACGATCTCGATCAGGCCGGTCACGATGGCGCTGACGGCGATGAGATAGAGCAGCGCCAGCGCGGTCATGTCCGGCCATACGAAGGCCAGAACGCCAAGAACGACGCCGATCAATCCCTCCACGAGCAGTATCCACCACTGCCCACATTCCTCGCGGCACCTGAAGGCGGAAATGGCGGTGAAAACCCCATCCACCAACGCATAGGCGCCGAACAAAAACACCAACACCGTCAGAGTGATGGCGGGCCAAACGATGGCCGCGATACCGAACAACACAGCCACCAGCCCCCGCAAGGCGACCATCCACCAATTGCGAGCAAGTAACGTCAACATAGATCCTCCCTCTGAAAAAACTCTTCTCAAATTTTGATTACGAAGGTTCCGTCTGGAGCCCCAGCTCTTCCCGCAACCTCGTCACCACCAACTGAACTTGCTCGTCCGGCCTGCTTCCAGGGACACGGACCGGTTCCAGCTCCTCCCTGTCGAGAATATCCTCGGCATCGGGCATGTCGATCCCATGCTCGCTGCGCAGGTGCTCGACAAATTGCTTGACAATATCTGCCGGGGCCTTTCCTTCGGCCACGAAATCGCAGTCCTTGATAGCCAAGTCCTTTCCTGTGAGTCTCATTTTTCATCCTCCTGATCTGTCAATTTCTCCAAACCGACCTGGGCGGCCAGCTCCTCTACTTCCTTTCTCCCCTCCGCCAGCCACCAATCCTCGTCGCCGGTCAGAATCTCGAGCAACCGCATAAACTCTCCCACATGCTCCCGCTCCTCGTTGGCGATGTCGGTCAGCACTTGCTTCGCCAGCGGGTGATCGGTCGCATCGGCGTGAGCCATGTAGAGATGGATCGCCTCGTGCTCGGCGGCCACGTTGAGGCGAATGGCCCGAATCAGCTCCTCTCTGGTGAGCTTTCGGTCGGGCGTCATACCACTGAACGGATTCACAAACTCTGACATTGAACGTTACCTCCTGGGTTAAAACCGTCTTATCTTCTCGCTCTCCCACAACCGGTGAACAATTTCGTAAGAAAGGGCGTGTAAATAGCCCAATATCTTTTCCATATCTCTTTCAGCGGAGCCATCTCAGCTTTTAACCTGCTCTGCCGCATCCACTACCACCTGGCGGATCTCGCCGATCTCGATCGGCTTTTCCAGGTACCGATAGACTTTCAACCGCTCGCTATCGGACTGGAAGCGATGACTGCTGTGAGCCGTTATCCAGATCACCACCGTGTCGGGATACAACTCCCGGATCGCCTCCGTCATCTCCACGCCATTCATGCCCGACATCACAATGTCGGTGATGAGAATGTCGTAGCGTTTCGCTCGAGCCTTCCGCAGCGCCTCCTCGCCATTCCGGGCTGTCTCGACGCGGTATCCGTCCTCCAAGGCGCGCAAAGCCTGGCTCAGGACGAAAAGCACCCGCTCGTCGTCATCTACAACCAAGATGTACTGATGTTCGCCCACTTTTATCTCCTCTATTTCCTGGAGGAATCCCTCTAGGAAAAAGACCCTTTGATCGTGCAAGCCCGCTTATCCACATGCTAACACAAAAACTATCCTTCAATTGTTGTATCTGGTTAGATTCGAGGACGGGCTTGAGAGGGAACGTTGGAATTTGGTTGGTCAATCCTCCTCGTTCCACTCATCCAGTGCGATCAGCATCCACGCATCCGGCATCTCGGGCAATCTCGAAGAGGATGACATCCGCACCTCAAGTCTCTCGATCCGCGCCTGTAGCTCCTCGATCCGGCTCCGCATGCGCAGGATCGCCTCCACGCCCGCCAGGTTGATCCCCAGCCGGGTAAGCCGCCGAACGCAGCGCAGCTGCGCCAGGTCGTCCTCGGTCAGGGGTTCGCTCACCAGCCCCCGCCGGACGTAGCGACGCACGGTCCGGGGCGATACTCCCGCCCGCCGGGCCGCGACCCGGATGGTGATGCGCGTCGTATGTTTTGTCATCGCTCACCCGCCTCTCCAACGCGCCGCAGCTCCTCGAACAGCTCCCGCTGGCGCGGGGTGAGGGAGGTCGGCAGCCGCACGTTCACCCGGGCGTAGAGGTCGCCGTGCTGCTGCGGATTCCCCAAATGCGGCAGGCCCTTGCCTCGCAGGCGAAATACCTTTCCGTTCTGGGTGGTCTCGGGAATGGTGAGCATCACCGGCCCGTTCAGCGTGGGCACGCGCGCCTCGCCGCCGAGCACCGCCGTGGGCAGATCCACCGGCACGGTCACCCGCAGGTCGTCCCTCTCCCGCTCGAACACCGGGTCGGGCAGGACCCGAACGCGCAGGTATAGGTCGCCCGACTCGCCGCCAGCGGCCCCCTGCCCACCCTCGCCCGACATGCGGACGCGGGTGCCGGTCCTGGCGCCGGGCGGGATGGTCACCTCCAGGCGCCGACCATCCTTCTGCAAAATGCGCTTCGTCCCCTGGTACGCCTCCCGCAGGGTGATCTCGACCTCCTGCTCGTAATCCTGCCCGCGCTGGGGCCGCGGCTGATACTGATAGGCCTGCCGCCGGGCGCCGGGCGCTCTACCGCCCATCCCGCCAAAGATGGAGGTGAAAAAGTCGGAAAAGGGACTGCCGCCGCCAAAGATGTCCTCCAGATCCTCCGGCGTGCCGTACTGCACGTGAACGCGCTGGCCCTCGCCGGGCGCCTCTGTGGTCCACTGGCCCCAGTTGAACCCGCCGGGCCGCTCGCCCGCCTGCTGGTAGCGCTGCCACTCGGCGCCGAGCCGGTCGTACTTGGCCCGCTTCTCCGGGTCGCTCAGCACCTCGTAGGCCTCGTTGATCGCTTTGAAGCGCTCCTCGCAGCTCGCGTCGTTCGGATTGAGGTCCGGGTGACACTCGCGGGCCAGCCTGCGGAAGGCGCTTCGAATCTCTTTCTCGTCGGCGTCCCGGCTCACGCCGAGCGTTTCGTAATAATCCTTATATTCCATGACGAACCATCAGGCCGCGACGATGACGCGAGCGGGCCGCAGCAAGCGGTCGCCCAGGCGGTATCCCCGCTGCATCACCTCGACGATCGTGCCCGGCTCGACCTTGCCCCCGGCGGGAACAGAGCCTACCGCCTCGTGCCAGGCGGGGTCGAACAACTCGCCCGCGGCCGCGACAGGCTCCACACCCTCCCGATCCAGGAGCTGGGTCGCCGCCTGGTAGGTGACGCTCACCCCCTGCTTGAGGCTCGCCACGTCCATCCTGCCCGCGCTCAAGGCCCGCTCCAGGTTATCGACGACCTCCAGAAAGCCGCGCAGCAGCCGCTCGCGCTCCTCGAGAACGCGCATCTCGGCCATCCGCTGCTGGCGCTTGCGAAAGTTCTCCATCTCGGCCTGGAGGCGCTGGGCGCGGTCGCGCCACATCTCCAGGTCAGATGCGGCCTTCTCTATCTCGCTCATCGTCCCTTCAACGGGAGGAGCGGACGGCGTCTCGTCCATCCGCTCCTCCTCCTCGACGTGGACGGGCACCTTTCTTCTATCCATCTCGCCCCTATACCTCGTGGAACTCGCCCTCGACGACCTCTTCCTCGCCCTGGCCTGAGCCGTCTCCGCCAGGAGCCTGAGCGCCGGCCCCAGGGGCGTAGCCGCCGGGTTGCGGCCCACCGGCCGCCCCTTGCTGTTGAGCGTACATCTGCTGGCCGATGGCGTAACTGGCCTGCTGCAACTGCTCGGTCAACTGCTTGATGCGAGCCGCGTCGTCGCCGTCCTTCGCCTCCTTCAGATCCTCCATGATCGACTCGATGCGCCCACGGTCCTCCGCCGACACCTGGTCGCCCAGGTCGCGCAGCATCTTTTCCATCTGGTAGATCAGCTGATCCGCCGTGTTGCGCGCCTGGATCAGCTCCTTGTGCCGACGGTCCTCCGCCTCGTGCTGCTTCGCCTCGCGCACCAACCGCTCCACGTCGCCCTCGCTCAGGTTGGTCGTGGCGGTGATGGTGATCTGCTGCTCCTTGCCGGTCGCCTTGTCCTTGGCCGAGACGTTCAGGATGCCGTTGGCGTCGATGTCGAACGTCACCTCGATCTGCGGCACGCCTCGCGGCGCGGGCGGGATGCCCTCCAGATTGAACTGGCCCAGGCTCATGTTATCCGCCGCCATGGGCCGCTCGCCCTGCAGGACGTGGATCGTCACCGCCGTCTGGCCGTCCTCAGCCGTGGAAAACGTCTCACTCTTGCGCACGGGGATGGTGGTGTTCCGCTCGATCAGGGGCGTCATCACCCCGCCCAGCGTCTCGACGCCCAGCGTCAGCGGCGTCACGTCCAAAAGCAGCACGTCCTTGACCTCGCCGCTCAGCACGCCCGCCTGGATCGCCGCGCCGACGCCGACCACCTCGTCGGGGTTGACGCCCTTGTGCGGCTCCTTGCCGCCGGTCAGCTCGCGCACCAGATCCTGGATCATGGGCATACGCGTCGCGCCGCCCACCAGCACCACCTCGTCCAGGTCGCTCGCCTTGAGCCTGGCGTCCTCCAGCGCCTGCTCGAACGGTCCCCGGCAGCGCTCCACCAGATCCTCGGTGAGCTGCTCCAGCTTGGCTCGCGTCAGCTTCATCTGCAAATGCTTGGGGCCAGAGGCGTCGGCGGTGATGAAGGGCAGGTTGATCTCGGTCTCGAGCACGGTCGAAAGCTCGATCTTGGCCTTTTCCGCCACCTCTTTGAGCCGCTGCAACGCCTGGCGATCCCCGCGCAGGTCAATGCCCTGGTCCTGTTTGAACTCGTCGGCGATATAGTCGGTGACGCGCTGATCCCAGTCGTCGCCGCCCAGGAACGTGTCGCCACTGGTCGCCTGCACCTCGACCACACCCTCGCCCACGTCGAGGATGGAGACGTCAAAGGTGCCGCCGCCCAGGTCAAAGACGAGGATCGTCTCGTCCGCCTTTTTGTCCAGGCCATAGGCCAGCGAGGAGGCGGTCGGCTCGTTGATGATGCGCAGCACCTCCAAACCGGCGATCTGCCCGGCATCCTTCGTCGCCTGGCGCTGGCTGTCGTTGAAATAGGCCGGCACGGTGATGACCGCCTGGTCCACATCCTCGCCCAGGTACGCCTCGGCGTCCTGCTTGATCTTGCGCAGGATCATGGCCGAGATTTCCTGCGGAGGATACTCCTTGTCCGTCTGCGGAATATAGACCCGCGCGTCGCCCGCCGATCCTTCCACGATCTTGTAGGGCAGGATCTGGCGCGCCTTTTCCACCATCGGGTCGTCGTAGCGGCGGCCCATCAGCCGCTTGATGGAGAACACGGTGTTCTCCGAGTTGACCACGGCCTGCCGCCGGGCCGTCTGTCCCACCAGACGCTCGCCGTTCTTGGCGAACGCCACCACCGAGGGGAACAAGCGCCCGCCCTCGGCGCTGGGGATGACGGTCGGCTCACCAGCCTCCATCACGGCGCAGACCGAGTTCGTCGTTCCTAAATCGATTCCTACTATCTTGGCCATCTTGACCTCCTTACTTTTGCTCTCACTTCAAACAGAGAAAACCTACGGTAAGCGTTCAGGGGGCGATTCTAGCGCCGGTCGAGTAGGAGCAAGCGGATGTCTCATCCGGCGACGTATCGAGACCAAGCGGGTTGTGCATACGACCCCGCTCGCTGGGTTTCGATACGCTCCGGCACAAAAAGCGTGTGCCTCCGCTACTCAACCGGCGCTCGCTCCAGTGCTTGGTGATATAGCTGAACGCTTACAATCTACATATTATGATAGCACAGGTCACCGCCCCCCAACCGACGGGCTGCGTTGGGGCTAAAGACGGGATTGGTTGATAACGTTGGAATTGGGTTGGCCGGTCGCGCGGCCCGTCCGGCGACCAGAAGCCGGGTTTCTCTACCATCCTAACACAAAAAACAGTCCCAAACCGATGGTCTCGGTTGGGACTGTTATCGAGTCAGGTTGGAGAGCGTTGGAATTGGGTTGGAGCGAAAGAGGTTACTCCTTGAACCGATATCCAACCCCGCGCACGTTGACGACGTGGCGCGGGTTCGACGGGTCTGGCTCCACCTTTTGCCGCAGGCGGTGAATGTACCACTTGATGATCTGCCGCGCCTCGTGCAGATGATCCGGCTCGTAATCCCGCACCACCTGCACCAACTCGGGCGGAGGCACCACCCGGTGCTCGTTCTCCATCAGGTGGACCAGGAGATCGAACTCGCGCGGGGTCAGGTCGAGCGAGCGGCCCTGGAGGGTGACCACGTGCTTTCTCAGGTCGACAAAGAAGGGGCCGCGCTGCAACACGGCCTTTTCCTCCGAGGGGGCCAGCTCCTTCCGCCGCTCCAGCGCCTCCTTCGCGGCCCGGCGCACCTCGCTCGGCTCGGCCGGCTTGAGCAGGTAGCCGTCCACGCCCTCGCGAATGGCCGCCATCGCCGACTCTAACGAGCCGTGAGCGGTCAGAATGATGATGGCCATCCCCGGCCAGCGCCAGCGCGCTGCCTCCAATATCCGCAAGCCGTCCACCCGGCCGCCCAGATTCAGGTCGACGATCGCCAGCTCAAAGGGCGTCTCCCGCAGCCGCTCCAATGCCTCCTCCCCGTTGGACGCCGTCGTTACGACGTGGTTCGTCCGCTGGAGGGTCTCTTTGAGAAAGAAACGGATCCTTTCCTCGTCATCCACCACCAGGGTATGTACCGGTTTTGCCATCAACACCTCCTTATCGTTCTACAAATCGTATCTTTTCAAAAAGTCGGGGGATGTAGCCGAGGTTTCCATACCTCGCCAGCGCGCTATGGAAAGCGCGGCTGCTCCGAAGAGAGGATACCACAAAGCTTCTCCTCAGTCGTCGGCGGGCAGCCAGACGGTGAAGGTGGTCCCTTCCCCCGGCTGGCTCTCCACCCCGATGCGACCGCCGTGATTCTCGACGATGTTTTTGCTGATGAACAACCCCAATCCCAACCCCCCCGCCTTCTCGGTGTAGAAGGGGTCGAAAAGATGGGACAGGCCATCCGGCCCGATACCCACGCCGCTATCGGCAAACACAACGCTCACGCCAGGGGGATCGTCGGCGCGGTTGGCGCGCACCTCCAACCGCCCCCCGTCGGGCATGGCCTCTACGGCGTTGAGCGCCAGGTTCAAAAACACCTGCTGGATTCGATCGGGGGCCAACATCAGGCAGGGCAGATCGTCCTCCCGACTCCAGAGCACGTCCACCCCGTGGGTTTCACACTTTTTCTGGTTCAACGTCAATACCTGCTCGATCAGCGTGTTCACGTCGGTAGGTTCTCTCTCCAGCGGCTTTGAGCGGCGATGGATATCGCGCATGTCGGCCACCACATCGGCCGTCCGCCGCAGTTCCTCCAGGACGATCTGCAAGAGCTTTCTCGCGTCCTCGCCCGCCCCCGCATCCAGAGATTCCTGGGCCAGTCCCAGGCAGCCGATGGCCGACTGGAGGGGGTTGTTGATCTCGTGGGCCATCGAGGCCGCCATCCGGCCCGTGACGGCCAGCTTTTCCGCCTGGATCAGCGCCTCCTGGGCCTGCTTGCGCTCGGTAACGTCCTCGATCATGGCGATAAAGAACTGGGGCTGGCACCATGTTCCCTGGGCCACCGACATGGTCACGTTTGCCCAGAGCAATTGTCCGTCCTTTCGAACGAACCGTTTCTCCACCGTATCACGATCGCGCCCCTCGGCGATCAGCAGCTTGTACCGGTCCACGTCGGCGTCCCTGTCGTCGGAATGGATCAACGCAGCGAGATCCAACCTCAGCAGCGCCTCGTCGCTGTAGCCGAGCATCCTCTGAAACGCCGGGTTGCTCTGTACGATCTGCCCCTCCGGATCGATCAAGGCAATGCCGATGGCGGCGCCCTCAAAGACGGAGCGGAAGCGCGCCTGGCTGGCCTGCAGGGCGGCGGTGCGGCGCTCGACCCGCTCCTCCAGTTCCTGGGTGTGGCGCCGTATCCGCTCGCGCAGCCGCGCCTGCTGGATGCCGATGGCCAACTGGATCGCCAACTCCTGAGCGATGTCCATCTGCCCGGACGTCAACTGCTCTGGCGCGCGCATCCCCAGGTTGAGCGAACCGATCAGTTCCCCCTCGATGAGGAGAGGGACGATGACCAGGGCGCGCACGCGCTCCGCCCGCAGGGCCTCCCGCCAGGGCGAGCCGGGCGGCGCCTGCTGCACGTCCTCGATGGTGACCGTCGCCCCTCGGCGCAGACTCTCCAATCTCCGCGCCCACCCATCGTCGATGGAATCATGCCACCCCTTGCCTATCCGGGTCTCGTCGCCGGCGCGCACCGCCAACAGCGACATCTCTTTCGCCTCCAGGTCGTAGAGCATGACGCTGGCCCGCACACAGTCGAGGAGCTGAGACGCCCCCGTCAGCGCCGCTCCGGCGATCTCGTCCACGGAGCGGGCAGCCAGGATGGTCTGATCGACCTCGTGCAGCCCGCGCAGCCGGTCGGCGTACCGGCGCAGCGCCTGCCGCCCCTGTTCCTGCTCGGTGACGTCCACCAGCGAAAAGACGAATCCCCGCACCGCGCCTTTTTCCTTCACCGGCACCAGGGACCAATCCCAATACGTGACGGCCCGTCCGGGCTGGTCCGGGAACTCGAACGGCCGGGCGTGGAAGGTGACTGGCTCCCCCGTCTCTCGCACCCGCTCAAAGATGGCCTGGTTCTCGGCGTGGGGGAACAGATCAAAGTGATTGCGCCCGATCAGCTCCTCCCGGCTGTGGCCCGATCCCTCGGCGTAGGCCGAGTTGACTGTGACGAAAGTAAAATCGGCGTCCAGGTAGGCCAGATGCGCGCGCGTGTTCTCCATGACCGTCTGGAGCAGGTTCCGCTCCTGCTCGACGAGACCCGCCAGGCGCTCTCGCTCTCGCTCGACCCCTTTGCGCGCGGTGATATCCTGAAAGACGGCCACGCCGCTGACCACTTCCCCCGTCTCGTCACGCACGGGCGCCGCCCCGGCCAGGATGGTGCGGTCGTCACCCTGCTCCCGGCGAATGAGCATCTCGACGTTTTCGACCGTCTCTTCCAGCTCCATGGCGCGCGCCAGGGGCATCTCCTCGGCAGGGAAAGGAGAACCATCCAGGTGCAAGGGCGTGTAGGTCCGCTTGGGCTGCTCGACGCTGCCATAGACGGGGCTGCCCAGGATCTCTTCGCCGGGCGGGTTGGTCATGAGGAGAGATCCCTCGGCGTCGCAGACGACCACGCCGACGGGCATGGTATCGAGCAGCGTGCGCAGCAGGGAGTTGGCCGCCTGCGCCTCCTGGGCCGCTGCTCGCGTCTTTTCCAGCAGCCGCTCGTGCTCCTCCGCCCGCTTGCTGAGGGAGACGTCGCGCAGCAGCCAGCGCAGGCCGCTCAAATCACCCTGGAGATCGCGGACGGGCGATACTGTCAGCGCGGCGGGGAAAACCCCGTCGCCGGAGCGCACGTGCAGCTCCCACTCGCCGCCCGGTTCCTCCCCGGCCCGCACCCGGTCCAGCCGGCGCCGGAACTCGTCCCGGTCCTTCTCGGCCACGTACACCCCCAGGGGCCGGTCCCTCAACGCCTCCTTTTGCACATCCAACAGCTCCATCGCGGTCCGGTTGGCCTGGCGGACGACGCCGGCGGGGTCGGTCACCAGGTAGCCGTCGGGGGCCGACTCGAACAAGTCCCGGTAGCGCCGCCGCGAGGTTTCCAGGGCGTTGTGCGCGACGGTCAGTTCCTCGTTCTGCTGGCGCAGCGCCTCCCCGGCCCCTTGCAGCGCCTCCACCGCCGCGAAGGAGGATTCCAGCACCTCCTCCACCAGCGCCCGGTGATCGGGGGCCAGCGCGCCGCCGCGCTCCGCCAGCGACTCTAGTTCGCGGCGCGCGGCGCCCAGCTTGCCGCCAAAGGCATCCTCGATGCGCCGCCGATGGGTGACGTCGAGGCCCAATCCCACGCAGCCCACGATCCGCCCGCTCTCGTCGCGCAGAGGCTCGACGGCGCCGTGAAAGACGCGATCCCCCACGTCGGCGTCGTAGGTAGCGCGCTGGCCCTCCAGGGCACGGTAATGGGCGGCCAGCACGCCCTCCAGCCCGGCGTGCTCGTTCACCACGTCTATCAAGCTGCGCCCCAGCATCCGGTCCCCCGTCATGCCCAGCGCGGCCGCCTCCTGACCGGCGACGGAAGTCACGCTCAGGTCGACGTCGGTCGTCCAGACGATGGCGGGCGTTCGTTCCAGCAGGAGGCGGGCGCGGGCCTCGCTGCGGCGCAGTTCCGCCTGGGCCTGGCGGAGGATGATGGGCGTGCCGCGCACCGGGTCAACGACCGCGTCCACCTCACCGGCTAAAAGCTCCTGCAAGGCGTGTTCCGTCTCGCCCAACCGCCGGACCAGCGCCTCGACGCGGGCCGCTCGATCCGTTTGGAGCAGTTCTCGCTCGCTTCCGTCCATAAACCCGCTCCTACCCGCCCTCCAACCCCAACAGTCGCGCCACTCTCTCCCGGTCGTTCAGGCTGCCCACGATGCGTACAGGATTGGGGGCCACCTCGGTCAGCGTGGGCGTGACGAACACGCCGTCCTCCAGCGCGCGCAGCGGCTCCTCCAACACATCCACCACCTCCAGCCGACAACGATCCGGGGAGGCGTGCGTCTCCAGGATCGCCTCCAGATTGGTCAGTGCCTGGACGGAATGGGGGGCCTTGTCGGCCACGTAGAGCCGCAACACCACCTGGTCGTCGTTCGAGCTTTGCGAGTCCATCTATGCCTCCCCTTCCCGTGAGCCTTCAATTTCCTCAGGGGCCGTGTCCCTCACTGTAGAACGCCGCTCTTGCAGCCCGGCGCGGCGCTCGTGCCAGGTCCGCTCGCGCGCCTCTTGTTCCAACCGAAGCTCCGTCAGCTCGGCATGGTGTGCCTCCAGCTCCCTCTGGGCGATGGCCATGCGCGCCTCGGTCTCGGTCTGGGCCAGCTCCAGCTCCTTGCGCCGGCGCTCTATCTGGGCCTGGACGCGCTCGCGCTCCACCTGCTGCTCGGCCTCCCGCTCCCAGCGCAGTGTGCCCATCAAGACCTCGCCGCCAGCGGTGTAGACGTCGGCGAGGGTGATGCCCTCGTCGCTCAGGATCAGCTCCCGCACCTGGTCCGAGTGGCCGGTGCCGCGCGACTTGACCACGCTCAAGGCCCGGTTCCGCTCGCCCCCCTGGGCGTGATACGAGAGTTGGATCCAGGTGTCGGCCACGGTCGAGACCTGCAAGGGGGTGCCCTCCTGCTGGCCGTCGCCATCCAGCAGGCTGGTGCAGACCAGTGTGATACCCCGCGTCTTGGCCAGGTGGATCAACCGCTGCGCCACGCTCAACGCCGAGATCAGCCCGCCGGCCTTGACCATGGCCGAGAGGGGATCGACCACCACGCAGGTCGGCTCGTGTTCCTCGATCAGGCGTCGGAGCGTCATCAGGTGCACCTCGGCGCTGCCGGCCTCGGTGCGGACGGAGCGGACGCGCAGCCGTCCCTCCGCCAGATGGGGCGCCAATTCGATAGAGATCGAGGCCAGGTCGCGCACGATCTCGTCCCGCGCCTGGTCAAAGCTGATGAGCATCGCCCGCTCGCCGCGCCGGCAGGCGGCCTCGACAAAGGCGCCACCCAGCGAGGTCTTGGCCGTGCCCGGCGCGCCGGTGATGAGCACGCTGCTGCCCCGGTAGTACCCACCCTGGAGCATCTGGTCCAGGTGCGAGACGCCGGTGGAAACCCGCTCTGTAGAGACGGCATAGTCCATCTCGGAGGTGCCCAGGCTGGCCACCTCCAGCCCTCGCGGCCCGATCAGGAGCGGGGTCTCGTCCTCGGCGAACCCGGAGCCGCGGTACTTGATCACCCGCAGCGTCCGCAGTGAAACCCGGTCGCGCGTGCGGTGAGAGAGCAGGACCACGCAGTCGGCCATGAACTGCACAAATCCATATCGTTGTGAGAGAAGCTGGGGTTCGTCGGCAAAGCGGGCGCTGACGAGGCCGGTCATACCGCTGTGGGCCAGCCAGTCGTGGATGCGGTACAGCTCTTGCCGCTCGGCCAGGGGGTCGTCGAGCAGGGAGAGGAGCACGTCCACCGAGTCAAAGAGGATGCGCCGGGCGCCCATCTGCCGGCCCTTGGCCTCCAGCCCGGCCAGCAGGCCGGTCAGGTCGAACTGGCCGGCGGCGATCACGTCGGCGGTGGGGCGGGCGTCCAGGAAAAAGAGTTGCTCCGCCTCCAGGGCCGGCAGGTCCCAGCCGAAGGAGGCGGCGTTGGCCACCACCTGGTGCGCGCGCTCCTCAAAGGCCACAAAGATGCCCGGCTCGCCGAACTGGCGCGCTCCGTTGACGAGGGTTTGCAGGCCAAAGACGGTCTTGCCGGTCCCAGGCCCGCCCACGATCAGCGTGGTGCGCCCGCGGGGCAACCCGCCGCCGGTGATCTCGTCGAGTCCCTCGATGCCGGTGGGCGCCTTGGCCACTGGCGCAGGTTGTTGGTTTTTATCGGTCACGCTACTGGCTCCTTTCGCTTTCACTACCGGGGTGATTGGAGATTGGCACGCGCTCATCCAGAGCCAACGTTCACCCTCTTTGGATGAATGGAAGCAGTATAGCACAATCTGGGTAGCATGCAATGCACGCGCCAGTTGATATCCGGTCTAAAATGAGAGCGGCGACGATCGCGCTGGCGACCGTGACGGGCTTGTGGGTAGGGGAAATTGGTGGCTCTTGACCGGGGGGACATCGAACTCAACAAGCATTACAGCTGGGTGACAATCCACAAGGGAAAGGAGCCCAAATAACGGAAGATGCCGCTGCCGCCTGGGGCGGCAGCAGCTTGTCGGAAGGAAAGGCGGGGAATGCTTTGTCAACTGAAAATAGGATCACCGATTCCATCGGGATTGAGCCGCATGGTGGCCGCCCGACGCTCCTCCTCCACGTAAAGGACGATGCTGCTGGGCTGTATTGGCGGCCTTTGCGTCATCCCCAGTTCGGGCGGAAGGAGGCAGATGGTTTGACCATCCGCCTCCTTTTCCCCGTCGTTGCAAAGACGCGCTCATCCGATCTCGCGCATGAATTGCTTGACGTGATAGTCCCACTCGCGGGTCTCCAGCTTGACCGTCGTTTCGTCTCCCTCTTCGTCGGCCGTGGCGAGGACGAATCCGCCTCCTCCCTCAAAGTAGGCACAGCATGAGCCTCGTCTTTCTGTCTCGAGGCCAAGTCCGTCTTGCCCAAAGTAGGCCACTGCGGCCTGGATCGCCTCTTCGGGACTTTGTTTGATTTCAACTCCGTAAAGCGGCATTTCTATTCACCTCCCATCGGTCAGTCTTTCAGGATGCAGATCGCCTGCGGACGACGGACATACAGCGCCAGGCTCTCCAGGATCATGAACTCGATTTCATTTCCAGCCGGGCCGATAAAGGCGATGCTCATGTCCTGCCCCAGCGCGATGGAGGCGTACTGACGTCCGGTGGATAGCAGCACACCGCCACCCTTCAGAACTGGCGCCTTAAAGACACCCTGGGTCGCCATCGTACGCACGTGCTCCATCTCACTTTTATTACCACGTGTATAGAGCCGCAGCAGGAGATTATAGCGCGCCGGCGCCAGGGCCAGGGCATACGGGCCGTGGAAACCGGCGTCGTCGAGGGCCGTGATCGCCTGGATGAGATCGTTCGCCGCCTCCCCCACCTCTTCCCAGGCAGAGAGCGATTGCTGGTGCGTGCCCTCCACCGTCAGCAGTCCGGGCACACCGGACGCGCCCTCGAAAATCAGACGGTCCTCCTGACGCGCAGCCGCGATGGCTGCTGTGGTCACAGGTCGGGTATCCAGCGCGATGCCCGCGTGCTCATAACTGGCCATGTCCCGTGCACCCAGGGTGAACGGTTCCCGGATCAGGCTCAGCGGCAACGTCCGAGCGGTGATCAGGCCATCCTGGTCTTCTTTATCCTGCAAGGGCACCGTCTTTAGTCCCAGACCAAAGGGGCCCTCGATGTCCAGCAGGCGGCGACCGACCAGTTGTCCTTTGGCCGCCTCGACCATCGCCTCGTCCAACACTTTCCACACTTCCGCCCCGAAGGGCGCGTCTTTACGAGCCAGATACTTGTTTGTCATGATGATCATCTCCTTCTGCAATCCGATTTGATACTGGATTCTGTCAATCCTTCAAGGACCCAATCGTGGTCTCTTCAGCGGCAGTTTCTGCGGCAGCTTGATCCTCCTGCGCGCCAAACTCGGTCGCCATCTCGTCCACTTCCTCCCGGCCCTGGTCCAGCCATTGATCTTCGTCGCCGGTGAGAATCTCGAGCAGGCGCATAAACTCTCCCACGTGTTCTCGTTCCTCGTTGGCCACATCCGTCAGCACTTGCTTCGCCAGGGCATGGTCCGTGGCTTCGGCATGGGCCATGTACAGGTGGATCGCCTCGTGCTCGGCGGCGATGTTCAGGCGAATCGCCCGGATCAACTCTTCTTTGCTGAGCTTTCGTTCGGGCACGACGCCACTAAATGGATTCACAAACTCGGGCATTTTTATACCTCCGAAACAATTCTATGTATTCGAGCCTATGCCAGCTCGATCGCTTGTTTGCTCTCCCACAGACCGTGGATGTTGCAATAGGACAGGGCGTGCAGCGTACCGGGCTGGTTGATCTTGAGCGCGGCGACCACACTGTGATGCGTGTACACCGGCCCCCGGTTCGCCCCCCGCACCGACTCGCCGTGGGCGTTGAACTCGTATCGCCCCACCTCGTAAACGAACTTGTCGTCCTGTGGGTGAAAGTAGAGCGCGATCCAGCGAATGTGATGTTCGGTGGTGTTGGGATGCGCGATCTCTTTCCCGATGCTGGCCTTGACCTCAAAGATCGCGTCGGCCCTGACCCGATCCGGACAATCGAGCACCGGCACGTGTTTTTCTGTCTTCCAGTCCGCGTGTTGAATCTTTTCTCCTATCATCTGATTGGCTCCTTTCGACTATAGATTGGTTTATGACCAGTCAGGCCGCAGTTTTTCGCGACCCGAGAGATACCGCCGCACCGCCACGCCGGCGATGGCCCCCTCCGCCGCCGATATCACCGCCTGCTTGACGTGTTGACACAATACGTCGCCCACTGCAAAGACACCCGGAATGCTCGTCTGCATCTCGGCGTCCACCAGCAGACACCCCGACTCGTCCGTCGGTAGTTGGCCGCCCAGGAAATCGGTGATGGGCGCCCGACCGCGAAGGTAGACAAAGACACCATCTACAGACAACGTCTGCTCGCCTTCCGCGCCGGAAAATCGCACGGCCTGGACCTGTTCCTGTCCCACGATCTCGCGCAGGCGAGCCGAGGGGTATAACTCGATCCGGGGATGCTCGTTCACCTCCTGGATCAGGTCGCGCGTCGCCTTTAGCTCCGGCGTCGGCGACAGCACATGCACCCGGCTGGCAAAGCGAGCCAGCAACAGCGCCTCCTCCAGGGCTTCTTCGTTGCTTCCCGCCACCGCCACCTCCCGATCGCGGAAAAAAGCCCCGTCGCAGGTAGCGCAGTAGGATACCCCACGCCCAAGCAGGCGCTCTTCACCCGCTATCCCGCGCGAGTGGCCCATCGAGCCGGTGGCGATAATGACCGCCCGCCCTCGATACGTCCCCTGGGTCGTCCTCACTTGTTTGATCTCACCGTCGAGAGTGGCGCTGAGGGCCTTTTCCCTGACGTACTCGACTCCCAGACTCTCGCCCTGGTCGTGCATGTGCTGGAGAAGGTCGGCTCCGCGCACCGGACCGGGCACGCCGGGATAGTTGGCGATTCGAGTGGCCGTCCCCATCGCCCCCGACGTCAACCCCTTGTCCAGGATCACCGTCTTGAGATCGGCGCGCGTCGTATAGATCGCCGCCGATGTGCCCGCAGGCCCGCCGCCGATGATGACTACGTCGTAGACGTCCTCTGTTGCGCCTCCCTTTGTCGAGAGACCGAGATCCAGTTCAAGCGGCGTCATGGGATGCTCCTATCTTTGTCCTAAAAACAGGACGAAAGGTTATCGCCCGCCTTTGCGAGCGCCTCACTCTCGCGCCACTCCCCTTTCCATGCCGTCTCTGCCCTGCGTTATGCCGCGCCATATTCGCTCTCCTTTCTGCTCTTGCATCTCCCAGTCCGTTCTGGATCCGTGTCCTGCGAGTCCCCGCTTGCCACGAGATCGATGACCACGGGGGCAACGGAACCGTCGGACAAAAGGAGTTGATCTCCAAATGCCTCCAATGCCGCGCGCAGATCGAGCGTCATCGGTTCCTCCGAAGCGTGAGTCGATGGCCTTTTTATCTCGTCCATTCCCTCTACCTTTTTCAAGACGCTACCCATCAGCTCCATAGTAACATATAAAACGTCTGCCAACCGACGTCTATGGTTGCGTTAACGCTGGCCTGGGTATGCAGAGTTGGAATTGGGTTGGCCTACAGATCAGGATTGCCTGATCACTATCGGGACAAAGATCCTGTACTGGATGCTCCGGCGCCAGAACCCGACAGACAGGCTCGTGCCGCTGTAGGCGCCCGCCACTGGCTGTCCCAGGGTATTGTCTACGCTCAGCGTTCCCTGTTCCAAAGAATCGCCGCCACCCGCGATCACGTCCCAGTTGATGGTGGCGCTCGGGGCCGCGCGGGTCCAGGCTACGCCGACCAGCAACACAGACAGGATGCAAAGCGCGCGCCATCCATACGTCTTCATAAGCAGCTCCTCCTATGCTCACTAAGTAACCGTCTAAGAATAACATCCCGATTTGAGAGGGTACGTCCCCCAGAAAAACGGGAAGTATTTTTTAGATGCTCACTAATCAAAGCCGACGAGAACCCAGACCCGTCCGTCTTCTTTCACGTCGTCCAGGACCATACCAACGGATGCCGCGCTGTCCGCCGGGGTCGCGCCATTCGCACCGGCCTGGATGAGGTCGCCGGTCTGGATCTCAGCCGCCGGATCGAGCCGCACCTGGGCTATCCCCTGGACGACGATGATAAGATAGTCCCCCGGCCCCACCGAACCGCCCACCGGGCCGTAGTGCGCGCCCGGCTGGACATCGTCGGTGCCCGGTTCGATCAACGTCATCTCCGTGCGCCCGAGAACGACGCCCAGGACAGGATCGCCGCTGCCGGCCGGCATGACCTGGACCACGGGAGTTTGCGCGCCCATCAGGCCGGCATCCATACCCGCAGCCTGGACGATGTCGCCTGCCAATAAGGTGTTTGGAGAGGTGTTCCGCGCGATGTAGCTCATCGTACAGCCGGTGCAGCCGCCGTTGACGAAGAGCGGATCGTTAAAGTAGCCGCCGTATTGGCCGGTGCCCAGGGAGAATCCATAGACGCCGTAACCACCTGCAGAAAAGCCGATGACGCCATTGTCCAGGTCTTCAGTGCCCAGACTTTCGCCGACGACGCCATCGCCGGTATGCTCTCCTCGCACGCCATCGTCACCGACGGGGCTATCTCCACTACCCGAGGCGTGCAGAGCGGTCCCAGCTGTGCTGGTGATGATCGCTCCGTGCCGGCCCTTGGCCGCCAGCCCCCATCCGTCATCGCTGGTCGCAGTATTCAAGAAATACCCGCCATAGCCGTCGGAGGAAGCACCCTCCCCGTAGACACCGTAGGTCGTGCTGGTGAAGGCGTTGGCCATCCCCCGAACACCGATGCTTTCCGGCCCCTCGGCGACGCCGTTCACGCCCCAGCCAAACTGGGAATCCGACACGCCCCAGACGCCCGCCGAACCATACTCGTAGGCATAGGCGTACAGTCCCACGGGATAGCCCAAATTCGTCCTGCGGCCGAGCTTGGCGCCCACCACCCCTTCGTCCGCGCTCACCGATCCAGAACGGATGTGAAGCAGATTCTCCTCGGAGCCTACCGGGCCGCTGATGATCGCCCCGGGCCGCAGGCTGTTGGCATAGGGCGTGGCCTGGATCGGCTGACAGCCCATCGTCGTACCTTCCACATCCGTCTTGAGCCAGAGAGCCTGCCCGTTGAAGTGGGACGGATCGAAATCCAGATCCACATTGAAGAGTCCATCTTCAACCGTCACCGTGCGAGTTTCGGGGCCGGCCACCATCATCGAACAATCATCATCGGCGTACAGGCCAAAGGTCATCTGCCGATTGCCGCTCACCGGGGAGCCGCCGTCTTGTAAGACTCCCTGATACGAAAAGGCGCTGGTCACTATGTCGGTGCTTGACATAACACTTTCCAGTTCTTTTGAGGTTCCGGCTCTCTCTCGCCCCCGACCCCGAGCGCCGGCGCTCAATCCCATCACCAGGACTATGGCCAGACCTGCGATCAACACACTTACCAAAAGTTTTCCCTTCTTCACTGTAGACCTCCTTAATCAACTTGATAGGGGGCTGCCCAAAAGCATGACCTATCTTACCATCGCCGGAATCGCCTTACCGATGGCCTGAGTTGGATCTAGCGTTGAGTTAAGGGGGTAAGGTTGGAATTCCGTTGCTCGGTATCCTTTCCATATACCCGTTCAGCGTACAGGACAGCGTTCATCACGAATTCCACGAACAGCCCCCAGGAAGGGGGCATCGTGAGATGCCCCCTTCCTCTAACGGATACACAACCTCACGTCCCTCAAAAAGGGCTGTTTGCTCACTGATTTCTCAGAACAAGCGGCAGATAGACAAAATTGGACGGTGCTTCGTAGACCGCGCTAAAGCCGCCGATTGGTGCGCCATCCAGGTAAACCTCGATCTCGACGCGGCTCTCGTCGCCAAAGTGGTACTGCGAATCCTGCTGGATCGCGTTGGCTGCCACGCCCATCGGTGCAATGGCCATGCGGACGTTGAGGGTTTCGTTCGGCCCCAGCACGCCGGGCAGCGGGTTCCCGTCGCCGTCGCGAAGCCGGAGCTGCCAGAACGGCCCGATGCCGTACATCGTCGGGCTGATTCCCAAGGTGTGGGTCAGCGGGTCCGGATTGCGGATGACGGCCAGAATTTCGATCAAGTCGAGTTCGGGGAAGCGCACCCTTCTTATGTCCACGTTGCGCTGGCTGGTCTCGTCCTGATAACCGGGTTGCTTGAGCGTGACGAGCAGGCAGCGATGCAGCGTCCCGCCCGTCGACGGCGTCCAGGTGACGCAGTAGTCGTCGACGCTGTTGGGCGGCAAGTCCACCGTCTGCGTGGCGATGGGCGTGAACCAGATGCCCGCGCCAAAGTCCGCCACCTCGTACACCAGCGTGACCGTCCGCGTAAAGCCCAGCGGGTTCTGGAGTTCGATGCAGTAGTCAGCGGGCAGGCCCGCGACCGGTGGACTTGGATCCAGCGAGATCTCTGGCTCCATCCAGGGCGGGTCGACGTCCGGCGGGAGGTGCACCGGCGGCACATCCAGCTTGCGAATGCCGCCGATGAGGCGCCCGTTGATCCAGGCCTGCACGTCGATGTGACAGGCGGTGCCCAGCACCACCGGATTGGGCGGCGTTACCATCAGGTCTACGTCCCGCACCTCACCGGGGGCCATGTTGAGCAGCACGCTGGGACTCACAGTGACCGTCCAGCCAGGACAGGTGTTGATGACCACCATTTGGATATCGCCCGTCGCAGCCGTGTTGTTGCGCACCTTGAAGGTCAGCGTGTCCGTCACGCCAGGCTCCAGGCTCTCGGTGACGTCGATGTTGCGCTGGGTGACGACGGGAGGGAAACCCTCACCCTTCACCCGGATCTGGATGCAGTAGTGGCCCGACGAAACCGGCGTGAAGGTGGACTTGACGATCACGTTGCTGTGAGCCGGTACGGCGACCACCTTGGTGTCGAAGCTGTTGTAGTTGAGGCCGATGCCAAAGCGGTTGGCGCTGGTCTGGAAAGAGACCGTGAGAATCTGCGTGACACTGCTATAGTTGCTGACCTTGACGCTGATCTGGCTGGGATGGCCGGTCATCAAGGGGTAGGGGTGAATCTGGATCTCGCTCTCGGCGTAGGGTGGCTCTTCGTTGGGAAAGCCGACCGGCGGACAGTCCACGTGGTGTTCGACGACGTTGCTCTCCACCGGCGAGTGATTGGGCGCTTTGAGCGTGGCCTGGTTGATCACCCGGCGCTCGTCATCGCACTGCGTGTCGGAGACGCGCACCGCGAAGGACGCCATTTCACCGACGTCCCCCGGCTGCACGGGCCAGAGCAACGAGCCATCGGGCCGGGGCGCAATGCCCCCGCTGGCGCTGTTGGGCACATAGATCGTATCGTCGGGGATGACGTCGCGCAACTGGCCGCGCACGCTCTCGCACTCTGGATGATCGCTCATCGTATAGATCAGGGTGTAGGTGATCGTATCACCCGGCGCCACCGGCGTGCCCGCCGGCGGTTCGGCCTCTTTGCTGACCTCGATGCACTGCTCTGGCGGGGGATCCTCGGGCGGACACTGGACGTGAAGCATATACTCCACCTCGTTGACAAAGAGATCCTCGCCCGTCGCCGTCATCTCACCGGCGTGACCGCTAAAGCCCCACAACTGCCGACAGCCCTGCAAGATCAGAGAGGCGTGGTCGTGCGCGTTCGGCTCCAGCCCGACCGGCACCACGTCGGCGGGCAATGTGCTCGCCCCACCCAGATAGATACCCACCTCGTTGACCGGTTCTGCGTAAACCTCCACCGGGTCCGGCGGGATGGCGTTGGGCCAGTTATAGATCGAGGTCGGAGCGCCCGGCGCGCGGTCCACGATCCAGTTAGGCCCGTGCCAGCCGTTGGGCCAGCCGATAAAGAGCGAGAGCTTGCCAAAGAAGGCGTAGCCTCCCTCGCCCAGGCCCAGAATCGGCGTGCCGTTCCCCGCGATCTGCATCATCTGACCGGCGGCGGTGCCCCAGTTGCTCAAGGAGCCTGTGTCGTCGGCGATCAGGATCAGATCGAACTGCGTAAAGTCTGTGGTGAGCACGGACGCCAGCGGGATCAGCGTCACGCTGTAACCTCGCGAGGTGAGCAGCGTGTCGAAGCTGTTTGCGGCGGGCGTGTTGCCCCGGTAGACGTAGGCGATCTCGCCGCCTTGCACATCCGGCGCGTACTCGATGGTGAACCCTCCCTCGAACATCCCATCCAGATACAGCGCGACCTCCGCCCGGCTGGAGTCGCCATAGTTGGTAGAATCCGCCCCGGGGATAGGCTTCAGCGTCAGTGTGAAGGGCAGCATCTCATCAGGCCCCAACTCATCCGGCAGATCGGGCGTGAGCTGCGCCTGCAATCCCTGCAAGCCAAACAGAGCGATTTCGATCTCTGGCGTCTGTGGGAAGGGATACGGGTTGCCGATGACGACCGGTATATCTCCAATCGGGCCGACCACCGGGTCGAAGCGCTCCAACTGAACGTTGCGCTGGCTGTGCTCGTCGGGATAGCCAGGCTGCATCAGAGTGACGCGCAGACAGCGGTGCAGCGTGCCGCCCGTCGCCGGCGTCCAGGTGACGCAGTAGGTGTCGATGGAATTGGGCGGCAGGGCGACCGTGCGCGTGGCGATGGGCGTAAAGTAGATGCCCGCGCCAAAGTCGGCCACCTCGTACACCAGCGTCACCGTCCGGGTGTAGGCCAGCGGATTCTGAAGCTCCACGCAGTAGGAGACGGGCTGCCCCACGGTGGGCGGATAGGTCGAGAGGGTGATCTCCCGCTCCTCCCACACCGGCTCGGCGTCGGGCAAGTGCACCGGCGGGACGTCCAGCTTGCGGATGCCGCCGATGAGGCTTCCGCCGATCCAGCCCTGCACGTCGATGTGACACGCAGTGCCGAGCGGGTTGACGAGCGGCGGAATCACGTGCAGCGCCGCCTGGCGGAGGTCGCTGCTGTTCGGTCCGACGCTGGCCAACATCGTCGGATCGACCCAGGCGATCCAGCCGGGGCAGGTGTTATCCACCGTGAGCAGAATGTCCGCCACCGTCGCGGTGGGATTGCCGACCGTGAAGGTCACCACGTCCTCCACGCCCGGCTCCAGATCCTCGGTGACGTCGAGGTTGCGCTGGGTCGTGACAGGTTCGTAGCCGGGGGCCTGCACCTTGATCTGCATGCAGTAGTGGCCCGACGAGGCCGGCGTAAAGGAACTGTGGACGATCACGTTGCTGCTGGCCGGCACGGCGACGACCTGGGTGTCAAAGGTGCCATAGCTGAGACCGATGCCAAAGCGATTGGGGCTGGTCTGGAAGGAAACGGTGAGAATCTGCGTGACGCTGCTATAGTTGCTGACCTTGACGCTCACCTGGCTGGGATGGCCCGTGACCAGAGGGTAAGGGTTAATCTGGATCTCGCTCTCGGCGTAGGGCGGCTCGTCGTTGGGATAACCGACGGGCGGGCACTTGACGGGATGCGAAACCAGGTTGCTCTCCACCGTGCCCTGGCTGCTCTTCATGCTGGCCTTGTTGTTGACCTGGCGCTGATTGTCGCATTGCGTGTCGAGCACATAGACCTCAAAGGTTTTGTTGCCGCTGGCTCCTGGCGACAGCGTGCCCAGGTTCCACACCAGCACGCCGTCGGAGTTGGGCGTGATCCCGTCGCTGGCGCTGCCCGGGACGAAGAGCGTGTCTTTGGGCAGGGGATCGAGCAACGTCGCCCGCTCCACATCGACGGGGCAGTTGGGGCTGACGTCATAGTGCACCGTGTACTGGATCGTATCGCCGGGCTGCACCGGGGTGCCATCCGGCGGTGACGCGCTCTTTTCGAGCGTGACACACGGATCGGGCACGACAGGCTCCGGGCACCAACTGTCCAGCCCTTGAACGACGGTGTTGACAAAGAGCTGGCTGCCACTGGTGTTCATCGCCAGCGGGCCGCCGTCGTAGCCCCACAACTGGTGGCACCACAAGGCGTCCGGATTGGTACGCTCGGCGATCACCGGGGCGTGGTCGGCCAACTCGCCGGTGGGATAGGGCGGCTCCAGTCCGATAGGCTGGACTGAGACAGAGATCGCCTGGCTCAGGTAGACCCCCACCTCCCCGACCGGCTGTTGGTAGATCGGGAACGGGCCGGGCACCAGAGCGGCCAGATTGTACGGCGTCATATAGTGCGGGAGGGACAAGTCGGCGGCATAGACCTGATCGAGTTGGCCATGCCAGCCGTGCGGCCAGCCGATGGGCGATCCCAGTTGGCCGAAGAAGGCATATCCGCCCTCACCCAGCCCCAGGATCGGTTGGACGGCGCTCGTGATGGCCGCGACCTGCCCGGCACCAGTCCCCCAGTTGCTCAGGTAGCCGGTATCGTCGGCGATGATGATCATGTCGTAGCGGCTAAAGGCAGTGGCGGTGACGGCGCTCAGCGGGATCAGATCGACGGTGAATCCCTCGCTTTCCAGCATGGTCTTGAAATCACCGGCGGTGACGATGTCGCGCCGGTAGACGTAGGCGATGGCACCCTCGCCGCAGGGCGCCGATTCGAGCTCCACCGACACCCAGGTCTCGGGCTGATCGTAGAACTGGTCGCTCGGCCAGCCATAATCATCATCCGTATTCACATTGTGATGGTAGACGGCCAGGCCAAAGTCGGTGCCACACCATCCTCCCGGAAGATCGAGGGGGATGGCGTACTCGGCCACCTCGACGATGTCGGCGCTGGTCTCGGCCCACCAGCCTCCGAAATCTGCCTCTTCGTAGCCGTCGGGGACTCCGGTGCCTCGGTAACTGCTCAGGTCCGGCGACATGATAGTCACTTGCAGCGCCAGATCGTCCTCTTCGGCGTAGGCCTCCTGGCCGTGGTCGGTATCGAGGTAGACGCGGGCGAAGCGGTCCGGGTTTTGCCCGACCACCCCTTCCAGACAGACGTAGAGATAGTCCACGTCATGCTTGAGAAAGACGGTTCCCGTCATGCCATTGGCGTCGTCAAATTCGTAACCGACGCCATCGGTATAGTCATTGCAGAAACCATCTATGTTTGCGAGTGTTCCCATGGGAATCACGATTTTGGCCTGGGGCGCTGAGATGGCAGAAGGCTCTGGCCGCTCGGGAGGCAAAGAGACCCGCTCCCCTTTCACCAAAGTGCCAATTGCGCCCTGAATAGCGATGATCAATCCCAGGGAAAGTAACAAGGCGATAACTATAGAACCTGCACGCCGGCGTATCGTATTCATCTCCTGAACTCCTTTTGTTATATGGGTGACTGTGCATCTTGCCCATCCAAAGGTGGCGCGTGCGCAGATACCCCGGCGCCTGGTCTTTGGAATGATCCTCGGCCAGGATGAGGGCTTTTCCGCCCCGGTCCTCGACCGAATTCGACATCGAACCGTTCCTCTTATTTTCTCAAGCCTCGATCACCTCCTTGTTATCCCGTCCCACTCTTTACCCAATGGCTATCTTTCACTCGGCCAGCGCCTGCCGGACAGCTTTGACCACGTCGCCCGGCATGAGGCCGTATTTCTCGAGCAGTTCCTGGGGCTTGCCGGACTCGGCGTACCGGTCCCTGACGCCCACAAAGGCCATTCTCACCGGGCAGCACCGTTCGACCACCGCCTGGGCTACCGCCGCGCCCAGCCCACCGTCGAGCACGTGTTCCTCCACAGTGACCAGGGCACCCGTCTCCCGCGCCGCCTCCTCAATGGCGTCCTGGTCTATAGGCTTGATGGTGTGAGCATCCAGGACGCGGGCCTCGATCCCTTCCTGACCGAGCAGGTGGGCGGCTTCCAGAGCGACGGCCACCATCAGGCCACAGGCGACGATGGTCACGTCGTCCCCCTGGCGCAGCCGATTGACTTTGCCGATCTGAAAATTAACCCCGTCGGGGTAGACGATGGGGACCTGGGGCCTGCCGCTTCTCAGGTAGACCGGGCCGGTGTGCTCGAACATGGCCCGCGTGGCGGCCCGCATCGATGGCGCGTCGGCCGGCACCAGCACAGTAAAGTTGGGCAGAGAAGCCGCCAGGGCAATGTCCTCGATGGCCATCTGGCTCGGGCCGTCCTCTCCGATGCTGATGCCGCTGTGCGAGCCGACCAGTTTGACGTTCGCCTGGGGAAACGCGATTCCCATGCGAATCTGATCGTAGGCGTTGCCCATCAAAAAGATGGCAAAGCTGGCCGCCAGTACGTCCTTCCCCGCGGCCCACAGGCCGCTGGCGGCGCCAACCATGTTGCTCTCGGCGATCCCGACGTTAAAGAAACGTTCGGGATACGCATCCCGAAAGTGATACGTGCGCGTCGAGTTGCTCACGTCGCCATCCAGCACCACCAGGTTGGCGTTCTCCCCTCCGATCTCTTTCAGGGTTTCGCCAAAGGCGTTCCGCGTCGGCGGTCCGTACTCCAATCCGATCCGTTTTCCGATGTCCATCTGTCAAACCTCCCCGTGTACGTCTTCCGGCGTCAGCTCGGGCGTGAACTCGACCGACGAAAAAGACTCGTCGTACTTTATGCCATCCAGTTCGGCCAGGGCGATCTCCATCTCCTCGGTGGTCAAGGGCACGCCGTGCTTTCGGTTCACACTGTCTTTTTGAAACGGCGAAAGTCCACGGCCCTTGAGGGTGTGGGCGATGATCATGTGGGGTTGCTCCTGGGCTCGCCTGGCAATGTACAGGGCCTCCTGAATTTCTTCCAGGCGGTGGCCGTCGATCTCGGTCACGTCCCAGCCAAAGGCTTCCCATTTGTCAACCAAGGGCTCCAGGGACGGCATCACCTGGCTGACCGGCCCCGTCTGCTGGAACTGGTTGTAGTCGAGGATCGCCGTCAGGTTGTCGAGCCGGAACTTTGCCGCTGCCATCGCCGCCTCCCAGATCTG
>Ga0180434_10001538_pt1 | contig 32738 bp, 32 predicted proteins | sample SS_ome_7_FD_132453 | JGI IMG/M metagenome (GOLD analysis project Ga0180434, IMG submission 132453) | Hypersaline lake sediment archaeal communities from the Salton Sea, California, USA - SS_1_D_2 metaG | ecosystem: Environmental > Aquatic > Non-marine Saline and Alkaline > Hypersaline >... | reverse complement strand
GTATGGATATCATCATAAACCGGGTAATCATTATCCAAATCCCTCAGTGTCGACTTACCGGTGCGATAGAGGGTAATATCCCGCTCTCCCAGCGCTTCCAGGTTTTGTAAATGTCTTCGGCCAATCGAACCCAGCCCTGCAATTAGAAACTTCATATCAACTGTGATTGACTATGCATTGATGATCTTGAACAGACGTTCATAAAAGAAATAAGCGATCTTCTGGACAATCGGATGGCGAAAGAATCGTTTTTTCCATTCTCTTGTTCGCTTATCAGTTTGAATCGCATTGACATTGATCTCGAATTTTCGAATCAATTCTGCCCCTTTTTCATTGATCTGATTACCCAGCAATCGGATCGTCGCCGGCGTTGTGCACAGGCGCAGAAGCTTCAGGTCATCGACGGCAATATCTAAGTCACGCATCTGCCCCATCAGATTTTCACTCCAGACCGTTGGCAGGGCCTGCAAAATCTGCGATTTTTTGGCAACGAATTGATAATGGCCAGCAGACACAAAAGTTTTGATTCCCTGATAAGTCAGCCGCACATCTTCTAACCCTTTAATTTCCCGATTATATCGCTCCCACGTTCTTCCCATATTCTCAATATAATGCTGTTCGATTGCTCTATCAACAAGTTTGCCTTTTTCTGCCTGGACATCCTCACGATCCGCAAACGCCATTGTGCTATCTATTCCCTCCTTCATATGCGGTTTGATATACATACCCGTTACCAGTCCAACATCAGGATAGGTATCCAGTATTTCCAGATGGCGTTCCAGCCAGCCAGGTAAAAAGAATACATCATCATCACAATAGGCAATAACGTCTCCCGGGGCAGAGCGAAACATCATTTGCAGCGCATTGATCTTGCCAACATTCTGTCCTGACAAAATCAGAAATTCTATATCGCCGACCGCGTGAAGTTTTCGCAAATAATCTACCACTTTTTTCTGGCTGCCGTTATCAAACACCATCACATCAATAGGTTCACGGGTATTTTTTATCAGGCTTTCAATGCAAACACGCATTACATCAAATCGGTTCGCAAAATAACCTACATCAGTGGGAAGATAAGTAAGCACAGCGGCAGTCACTCGCTCTGGTTTGTAATCTGAAGTTTTTCCTCTTCCCGGATTCATTCCAATCCTTGGCAAATTTTGCTCCTTTTGATTTCCCTATAAATTGTAAGTTAATTGGCCCGTATTTATTAAACAGATCTAAGATTTTTCCCGAAATAATCTGCGAATTGCAATATACGCTTTTTGGGGGTGAAATAGATAAAAAAACAATTTTCCAACACACATTGACCGCAAAATACTGATAGGCAGAATTTCCAGCTCACGCACTAATTTTTTTGGTGTTAATTTCTTTCTTACTATCTTCCCGTTTCGAAATTGATACTGCGCATCAAACAGGGTGAAAATGGTATGCTCTCCGCCAGCCAAAATTACATTTTGTTTGGTTTCAGGCAGACGGTAATGCGGCTGCCCGCCGGGTAGATGACGATAATCATGATCCTGATGGATAATATTCACTTGATGCGTGCCATCAACAACTTTCCAGTTTTCCAAACGGCTTTTGAAGATAAACCAATTGTCCCAACCAGCCCGTCCGATTGCAAAATCAGGAATTGATTGATAGTTAGTTCTTGGGAAAACAAAATAATCACTACCCGCCGGTGGATGTAATTGAGCTTCTAAACGAAATCGCTGTTCCAATTTTTCAAATGCATGAGATTCGGTCAATTCAGAAGTAATCGCCATATCCCAGCGTTGACCGACCAAAAGAAAGCTTTCCATTTTCTGGTTAACCATGCGAATCGTGCTCAGAAAATCTTTGAACAAGATAACATCCGTGTTCACGATTGCGAGAAAAGGTGATGTGCTATTTTCCCTGGCGATATCCAGCATTGAGCTGATAACTGGTGTGCCTTTGTGATTGCATCGCACATCGCGAAAATGGGCAATATCCAGCTTCCGCATATTCTCCCGAATACCCGCATCACTTCCCAGCACAAGAACCCGGACTGCATCACCCAATGCCTTCCAGGAACGCAGTGCATTGCGTTGAATGACACAAATATGTGGATCAATGAAAGGTTTCGGTGCCGTCAGGATAGTAACAAGCGGATCAGCCATGCCTGCCACCATCATTTTTCTGCACTCGTTCATCAACGTCGGTAAATGATTTATGCTTCACATCCGCGTTCATCTCAGCCAGTTCAGGATGATTATTGAGAAATTGCAGGATATCCATCCATCCTAATTCTCGATTGCAATGCATCGCGGTTAGCAGCGTACGAATAAATTCCAAATCCTGTCGTGTATCTACAGTCCAGCGCATATCGCCATAATCCTGTTCCGTATCCAACACAGCGATCTTAAACCGGCCTTCCCGGGCATAGAGATATGGGAGAACATGCTCACGCTCAAAGCCTTTTGATGCTTCGTACCACGCCTGTTCAAGTGCTCTGAAAGATACGACTTCCACATCCAGACCGATCGGATAGGTACGGTGAAATGGTGGCGGTAAACGGTTAGCGGCAAAGTCGGTTTTCTTTTGTAAGAACAGTTCAACCACCGCATCGATGACATTAGGATCGATCAATGGGCAATCCGCAGTAAGCCGTATGATCACATCTGCTTTGACCAACACAGCCGCCTGATAGAAACGGTCCAGTACATCCAGGGCAGATCCCCGAAAACATTGTATATGGTTATGTTCGCACCATGCCGCAACCGGATCATCATTCATGTCAGTGCTTGTTGCAACCATTACATCATCAATGCTTGAGGATCTCATTGTGCGGGTTACCACCCAGTCCAGCATTGGATATCCGCAAATATCTTTTAGAACTTTGTCAGGCAGCCGGTTTGATCCCATTCTCGCTTGAATGATGGCAACAATTTTTTGATCATGATTTTTTTCTTCAGTCATTTTCCAACCTGCATGATTGCATTCTGATATGCTTGCATTAATTGTTTCTTGCCCTGATCCCAATCTGCCTCGCGCTCGATCTTTTTGCGGGCTTTTCTTCGGATGTCTTTAAGATCCATTTGGTATATCTCGAGCAGGGTTTCGGAAAGGTCCTTTCCTGACCCATCATGAAAACTCCAACCCGTCTCATTTTCCTTCACCCATTCGAGGTTGGAGGGAATATTTGAGACAATGGGAACACATCCGCAGGCCATCGCCTCTAATAACGCCACGGAAGATCCATCCACATGCGAAGCGCTCAAGTAAATATCCCCCGCGCGATAATATTGCGCTAATTTTTGATTGGGCATATAACCAATAAAATGTACATGATCTGCTAAATGATGGGTATTTACATATCGATGGATCATATCCTGCTGAGAACCACCTCCCAGCATCAATATATGCATGGCGGGGTTTTTATCGAGTGCCTTGCGGAACCCCTGCAATGCGATATCTACGCCGTAGCGCGGCTCCCATGAACGTGTGTGGATGATCAAGAATTCGTTCTCAAATCCGATCTGCTTCCTGGCTTCTTTTCGTGCTGAAGGTGAAAACAGATCGAGATCCACCCCCCACGGGAATACGGTAGATTGCCGGGTATCAAAACCAAATGCGGAAGCTTTTTTCTTAACGGTGTGGCAGTCTGCAATCAACCAATCGCTTTTCTGCAGCACAAAACGCGTAACCATACGCCAGAATGGATTCCGATCAGCATCCTGCAGCATATCAAAACCCCAGGACATTGTCACCAGCGGATGGAAATCATTCAGAGCAGCTAATAGCGCGACCCGCTGTACCGGTCCGGCATGAATTAGATCAGGCTGAACCGCAGCGATTATTCTGGCAAATTCTTTACGGATACCTGGATACGCGATCCAGGAATGCTTTTTTCCCGTCCCGCTCCATTTGACCACATGAATCAATTGGGATAGCTCACGTTCTTCCTGCAGGCGGTCGCCTCCCTCCAGACGGAACCAGAATATCTCATGGCCGCTCGCCTCGGCTAGCGCAGACAGAAAACGGTGGTCATGCGGGCAATAATTCTCAGAACAATAAAGTACGCGCAGAGCAGCCTCCTAAGATTCCAGATCGCCCCAGGATAATTCTTTTCCAAAGGGGAGATCCTTATTCACCTTCAACCCGATAACATCCTCAATCTTATCTGGCAATATCGCGCCTTCAACCGCCGGGCGAAGCACTTCGATCATTTCCCGGGTTAGTACTTCACCCACTTGTAAATCACGTGCAGCTCGTACACATCGGCGCTGGATCACAACCGTTTCAATCTCATTCCCAGCCACCTGCTTATCTGCACTGCCAAGCGCTCTTTCCAGGCGGCGTGTGTTCTTAACCATCTCAGCCCATGATTTGGGGTTCATAGCAAATCGATGATCCGGCCCTTCACGGTCATTATCATCCGTGAAATGTTTTTCAATCACCCGTGCGCCCATCGCCACAGCTCCTAATACCGTTGCATGGCCCTCTGTGTGGTCAGATAAACCTAAAATGACATCAGGGAACAGCATTTTATAGGAATGGAGCACATTCAAATGGATATGATCAAAATTCCCTTCATCTGCTGTATAGTTGGTATTACACTGCATCAATACCAATTGCGGATTGATCTGCGTGATCGCATGCACTGCCTGTTGCACTTCGCCGATATTAGCAGCACCTGTCGCCAGCAGAACCGGCTTCCCTTTATCTGCTATCTTCCGCAGTGCTTCAATCCAATCGATCTCACCAGATCCGATCTTGTAAGCAGGCATATATTCGTCAAGATAATCGATAGCTTCAAAATCATAGGGAGATGAGAAATATGCAATACCAACCTGATCACATTCAATTTTTAGGATCGGCGTCCAATCATATGATACAGATGCATCCTGATACACTTCAAAAACAGATTTTTTCCACTTTGATTGATGCGATTGCTGGCCACCCATATGCTTAAATCCGTAATCAGAAACGATCTTCTCAGCAGTAAAATTCTGAAATTTCGCAGCATCCGCACCCGCATTTTTTGCGAGATGGATCAGCTTTTTCGCGCGTTCCAGATCACCATCATGGTTTGCGGCAATATCAGCAATGAAATATGTTGGGTGTTCTATACCAATCATTTTTGTTCCAATTTTCATTCCTTTTTTCCTCCTGCCATCTAAGCGGTCGCCTGAATTATAGTCCGCCATTTTTGTCGGTAGTCTCTAATAAAGGCCTCCAATCCATCATCCAGAGATGGGATATCAATACCCGTATGCTCTAATTTTGTAACATCAAGATATAGGTTTGGGGCTCTTTTTGCCTTTAATCCGGCATCCTTAACGGAAATCGGTGTGATCAAATGCTTGTCACAGGAAAGTTTCTCAGCGATCATACAACCAAAATCATACTTGCTGATTTTATCCGTTCCCACAACATGAAACAAACCAATCAGATGCTTTTCCGCTATGTTGAATAATATTTCCGCCAAATGCTTTACATATAAAGGAGAAAACACCACATCAGTAAAACCATTTACTGGGTTCCTATCCAATAAATTACGCAGAAAGAATTCTGCCAGGCTGCGGCTTCCTGAACGGCTATGTCCAAAGAAATTTACCCGCACGACCAGCGCTTCGGAATCCGACTCAAACACGCGGTTTTCTCCGTCCAGTTTTGTTTGCGCATAAACAGAAACAGGGTTTGGTTGATCTGTTTCTGCATAACCGCCATCGCGGCCATCAAAAACAGCGTCCGTCGATATATGAATTAAAGGAATGCCATTCGCCCTGCTGAGTGCAGCTATCTGGCCTGGCATCCAGGCATTGATGCGCCATGCTTTTTCCGGCATCTCTTCACATTGATCCACCTGTGCCATCGCGGCACAATTGATGATTAGCTCTGGTTTGGACCATTCGAATACTTCCCGAATCGATCCATTAACTGTCAGATCGGATTGGATCAGTTCAAAAGGGACGCTCTTCATGCATGCTGTATTAGCAACCCCGTATATATCATGATGGGATGCCTGCATCAGGCAAACGTTCAAACCCAGTAAACCTGATGCGCCTGTTACGAGGACTCGCAACGGATTCTCCTATTTATTAAATGATTCCTCAATCGGTTTGATGATCGCTTTGATCTGTTTGATCGATAACCAATCATCATTCTTATTGCTGACATAACGAAATTCGTCATCGATCGAATTACCTTTGGACTCCCAATCACGGCCAAACCAAAAAGCTTCAGCCGGTTGAACGACATACATATCCTCTAATTCGACAACTGTTCGGGCTTCATCTTCAGAGATCAACACTTCATGCAGTTTTTCACCCGGGCGGATACCAATGTAATGAATCTCCGCGTTTGGTGCCATTGCCTTTGCAAGATCGGAAACTTTCATACTCGGAATTTTGGGTACGAATACCTCTCCGCCGTGCATATCTGCCAGGCACCGGATCACGAAACGAACGCCTTGTTCAAGGGATATCCAGAATCGCGTCATCCGCTCATCAGTCACGGTGACTTCGCCCTGCTCACGTTGGCGGATAAACACTGGAACAACACTGCCTCGGCTTCCAACAACATTGCCATAACGAACACAGCTAAAACGGGTTCTCTTCCCGCCGGCATACGCGTTACTCTGGATAAACAATTTTTCCGCTGCCAGTTTGGTCGCCCCATATAAATTAATTGGATTAACTGCTTTATCTGTGCTCAATGCTATGACACGTTCCACTTTTGTGTCCAGGGCTGCATCGATCACATTGCTGCTGCCGAGAATATTCGTCTTAACAGCCTCCATCGGATTATATTCGCAAGCAGGTACCTGTTTCAATGCTGCAGCGTGAACCACAAAATCTACTCCATCAAAGGCACGCCGCAAACGCTCGTAATCGCGCACATCGCCAATGAAATATCGCAATTTTTCATGCTGGAATCCCATTTGCCGCATTTCATGCTGTTTCTGTTCATCACGACTGAAAACAATCAATTTCGCAGGATCAAATTCCTTGAGCATGATCTCAATGAATTTCTTGCCAAAAGACCCAGTGCCCCCAGTTACCAAAATTACTTTATCCTTCCAGTCCATTATGCCTTCCTGTCCTATTATGGTTTATTTTGTAAATATAATCAGTGGATATTGTCCTTTTTCACCAAAATATACGGGAAAAAGTTCTTCCATGTTATACAGGATCCATAACCACAATCTACCCAATAGAAGCGGATGGATCATCGCCCGCAGAAAGCGTACACTAACCGCTCGCCACACCCGAATGTCGATTGGGAATTCCACTCCCAGTTGTTTACGTAATCCCACAGCATCCAGTTTATGGACAAAAGTGCCGCTTGGTTTTTTTTCTTCCTCACTTTTATCAGTCACATCATTTTTTCCCGGTTTGTTGGTATCAGAATGCAGAAAGCGTTCCATCAGCAGCATTGGCCTTCGGAAAAAATCAACGAAATCTGAAGCGCTCCAACCATTCACTATCACGGCTGTTGCTCCTGGTTTCAGGACCCATTTTAAGGCATGAAAAGCAGGGATATAATCTGCCGCCGGTAAATGGTGTAGCGTATGCAGCGAAACAATTCCGTCAAATACGCCCTCTTTGAATGGTAAATTGGCCACATCTGCGACGATGAAAAACCCTTTTTCAGCCCCAATACGTTCCCGTGCTTCTTTGAGGGCAACGATTGAAATATCGAGGCACACCCGGTATTGATACCCTTCTGAATAGGTCAAATATTCAGGATATTGGATTGGGCCGGAACCCGCGTCTAATAAATATTTCCCGGAATGTCTGAGATGCCGGTTCACCCTGAGATGACATTTATGGATGTATGCGTGAGACACCGGGCGAAGATCCTCGTATTGGGCATTCTGGTAAAAACCCTCACTGACCTTCTGCCAGCCGATACGGTCATAAAAACGCCTTACATCTTGTTTGGTTGAATTCTCATTCATTCTTTTCCAATACTCTCAATCCCCCTTAATAATTTCCCAATCAATGGCTTCACCGGATAAGTATTTGAATACCGATTCGTGCTTTCGCCATTCTCTCGCGTGGAAAATTTCTCGTATCGAATGCTCTTTATAATCATCCCATAAATGTACTAAATGATAAGGGAAGGGCAGCGGAAATTCAAAAAAGAACCGATATGCATACGCCCAGGCTGAGTCAATCTGTTCCTTGTCCAATTTCTTTTCTGCTGGGTTTTCAAGAATGGCTTTGATTGTTTTATAGTAATTGACCCATCCTGTCGGATCATTAGTGAATCCTTTACCACGGTAATGCGTTTCACCAACCACAACAACAGGCACACCGCTCATCGCCATCTCAAGCCCAACTGTTGTCGTGTACACTAAACCCAGGTTTGCTGCGGCGATTAAATCGTAGGTGTTGACCTTTTCTTCGGGACCAATAACATGAATATTTTCAGGCAAGACCGGTAAAACACGCTGGACAACATCCATCATAGATTGGCCATGAATCAGGACTTCACCGGGATGCACACGGATCACAAGCTGTGCTTCTTCTTTACCCGCAAAATATTGTAGTGTCCTTTCAAGCCATTCTTCCATTGATTGCGTAAATGTTTCTCGCCCAAGCGTCAGGCTGTCTCCCAGGACATTCGTAGCGAGCAGGACAACTGGCCGTTGATCCAGATCAAGCGCTTTTCTGGCCATTTCCGCTCCCTGTTCCGGCACATGTTGCCACAGTCGTGAAAAATTCTTCCATACAGATGCTTTTCGTCGTGCTTCAAACATCTCGCGAATCTTCGATTTCTCCGTTCGCGTAAGGGCTTTATCCTGAAAAACCTCCCACATCGCGTCTGTATTCTGTCGCATGACCTTTTCGTCCTGCGCAATCCAGATCCGCTGCCGTTGGTCACCAAACTCATAGGTCACAGTTTTAATTTGCATAAATTGAGCGACTTCATACACAACCCCAAATTCCTGGATCGTACCATTGGGTACGATAACGACATCTGGTTTATTGTCGTGCATCCATGCCATCGCTGCGCGGGCAGTTTCGTGATTGCGTTTGCTGCGAAGTTGATAAATTTCACTGTCCTCATCGACTTTTTCAACCTGCAATGTATACTTCGTGTCATAACGGGAAACCTCATCGATCTTTGTTTCTAATTCCGGTGGAAGCACTTTATATCCGGCATGTAAATCAAGGAGGGAAATCGATGGTAGTACAGATTCTGCCTGGCTTAGCACCTCTTTGGCATAAAGATTTTGGCGGCGCAGATCAAACTTGTTGATCGCATTCTGCCAATCATGATAAGGCAGGAATCCGAGGGTAACATCATGTCCCATCCCACTTAGAACCATCCCCGTAACTGCAGCATGTTCGATCCAATAATGCAGCGAAGCAAATATGAATATCTTCTTCCTTTCATCTTCGATCTTCGACCGTCTTTTTTCAATAACCTTGACCATTTCTGGAAGATTATCAGATAATCTTTTCAAGGAGAAACGGCTGTTTATTGTTTTACCCCGATGCCGCGTCATCCAATACAATTCCGCAGTGAATGGCACCTGTCCGAGAACCGATTTGATAAGATTTTTTGCTTTCATTTTAGCTTTTGATTTTTTTTTCGGCATAATTACTCTTTTTTAATCTCCCATCTCAATGTTGGTCTTATTGGTCCCAGGCGTGATTCAGGCCATTGCGTTCCAGGTGCGCCAGAAGGATCGACATTAAAGGCCAATGCTTGCTCATCGTGGAAATATGTATTTATTCGGTACACGCTGGCATTCACACCGATGATATAACGCCCTCCGTTTAGCAAATCAGCGGGTATCATCACTCGGCTGTGGTACCGGCCCGCCTCGCGTACAGAATGGGTTTCGAAAAGGACAGGATCATCCGTATCGAAAGAGGTAAATACAAATTCTCCATGTGAAGTAATCAGGTAGATACCGACCCGAAGGCCTTTGATGGATTCTTCCAAATCATATGTAAAATCCACCCAAAAATTTTCTGTTGATCGCACCGATTCCAATACATTTCCCTGTTCATTCAATATACGCAGAGAAAGCGGTATAAAAGAAGTGCTGTTTTTTGTCTCGCCAGCACTCCAGATTCGGTGGCCTTCCCGCGTTAAACCACGGGACAGATAAAAATCAACGGCTTCTGTAGTTGGAGCGCGAATCAGCAATTCTCCCTTGTCGATTACAAGGGTTTCCTCTGTCAGGCGCAGGATAGCGGACATATTATGACTCACAAATAGGACTGTGCGGCCCTGCTGGGCTACATCAGTCATCTTGCCGAGACATTTTCTTTGAAATTCTGCGTCTCCAACAGCCAGCACCTCATCAACAACCAGGATTTCCGGTTCAAGATGGGCAGCGACAGCGAAGGCCAGTCGCAGGTACATACCGCTGGAATATCGCTTGACAGGAGTATCAATGAACTGCTCAACTTCAGCGAAATCAACGATCTCATCAAATTTTGTCTCAATTTCCCTGCGCTTCATACCAAGAATCGCGCCGTTAAGGAAAATATTTTCCCGGCCAGTTAATTCCGGATGAAAACCCGTCCCGACCTCTAACAAAGAACCAACCCTGCCATGGATCGCAATAGTACCAGTTGTAGGTTCGGTCACGCGTGAGAGCACTTTCAGCAGTGTGCTTTTCCCCGCACCGTTTCTCCCGACGATTCCTAAAACTTCACCCTGATTGACAGTGAAGCTGACATTCTTCAATGCCCAGATATGGTCTGGAAATTCGCCATTTCGCCTTTGTTTCTTGGAGATTGAAAATCGTTCAGATATAGTTTCTCGCAGTGTCTGATATGAATTGATCGATGATCCGATCATATATCTCTTCCCAAGATTAGAAACTTCAATTGCTTTATTTGTCATATTCACACCCGGTCGGCAAACAACCGCTCCATCCGCTTAAAGTAGAACATACCGCTGATCAATAACAACACTGCTACGATGGCGGATACCAAAGTCATCAAGCCGGGGGGCTGCCCGGTGCCCAGCAGCGCCCATCGGAAGCCTTCAACCACGCCAGTCATCGGGTTGATCGCATAAATTGCCTGCCACTGTTCCGGTACCATACTGGAAGGATAAGCAATCGGTGTCAGATACATCCAGAACTGGGTTAGAAAGGGAAGAATATAATTGATATCCCGATAAAGGACATTTAGCGCTGAAAGCCACAATCCCACTGCGATGGCAGTAATCAAGGCTAACAGCAGGTACAAGGGAAGCATCCAGATATTTACGGTCGGTGTGATATTGAAATAAAACATCATACCTAAAAGCACCACAAAAGCGATCAGAAAATCTACCACGCCGGCTAACACAGATGAAATCGGCAGAATAATGCGCGGAAAATATACCTTGGTGATCATATGGCTGTTGGCTACCAGGGAACGGCTGGCATCCTGCAGCGCCTTTGAAAACAGCGTCCAGGGTATCAGTGCTGTATAAGAAAAAATGGGGTATGGCACACCATCAGAAGGAACATCCGCCAGATTTCCAAAAAAAATGCTAAACACCACCATAGTCAGGAAAGGTTGAAAAATTGCCCACCCTACACCCAGCACGGTTTGCTTGTAACGCACCTTCAAATCCCGCCAGGTCATAAAAAAAATCAATTCACGATATAGCCATAGATCGCGCAGATTCAATGCTGCCCAACCACGGGTCGGCTTGATCACAATTAATCGATCTTTCGAGGCATTTTCTATCATCAGGCTGTTTGCTCTCTATTCTCGATAAACCAATCAATCGTGTTTTGAAGACCTTCTTCAAAAAGCATCTTTGTCTTGAATCCAAATTGCTCGGTGGCCCGAGAAGTATCTAATCGGCGGCGCGGCTGACCATTTGGTTTTGATGAATCCCAGACCAGTTTTCCCTCGAACCCGGTTTTTTCAGCAATTAATTCAACCAAATCTTTTATGCTGATCTCATGGCCCGCGCCAAGATTCACCGGATCGGATGCGTTGTATTTTTCGGAAGCAAGAATGATTCCTTCAGCCGCGTCATCAACATAAAGAAACTCGCGCGTTGGTGATCCATCACCCCACACAACCACCTTCCCCGCTCCGCCTTCTTTTGCCTCAACACATTTCCGGATTAATGCCGGTATCACATGCGATGATTCGGGGTCAAAATTATCTCCAGGTCCATACAAGTTAACCGGTAATAAAAATAGCGCGTTGAATCCATATTGCTGTCGATATGCCTGGGCTTGCACCAGCAGCATCTTCTTCGCCAATCCATAGGGTGCATTGGTTTCTTCAGGATATCCGTCCCATAGATTCTCTTCTTTAAAGGGTACCGGTGTAAATTTTGGATAAGCGCATATTGTCCCAATCCCAACAAACTTATCCACACCGGTTTTCCACGCCTCATGCATCAGCTGAACACCCATCATAAGGTTATTATAAAAATATTCAGCAGGGTGTTCGCGATTCGCGCCAATACCGCCGACCTGTGCAGCTAAGTGGATGATCAAATCTGGTTTTGCATCAGCAAGCAGTCTCTCAATATCAGCTAACTGTGTCAGATCGTAGTTTTCTATTCTGGGTACAAAAATACCCTTTGCGCCTCTTTCTTTTAGTTTTCTAACAACGACTTTCCCAAGAAATCCCGCGCCGCCTGTGACACAAACTTTCTTATCATCCCAAAAATTACTGTTTTCCATACTGTATTATTTCGCCTCAAATTCTGTAAAAATTTTTAAACCAATCACTCTTAATATCGGAACATCTCCATCTTTCACAATGTCAATACCATATTCCCCACAGGTCAATCGCAGTACTTCGGCAATATCCCCGCTGCCATCAATTATCACTTCATCGTGACCTTCAGCATGCACGGCTTTGAGAGCATTTTTTGATCGATCACGAACGAGCCGGTACATTTCCATAGATGAATGGATGAAATCCACCAATAGTCGTGCACGCAGGGCAATGCCTTCCGGTGTAATGATATATCGCAGTTTCTTCCGCTGCGCCCGCTTTACTTTCACATAGCCCTTTTCAATCAGTCTTTTTAGATGCCAATTGACAGTTCCCACCGCAACACCGAGACGGGATGCAAGCGTTGCTTGCGTTGTATCAGGTTCCTGCTCAATATGCTCAAGGATAGTTAGATCTGCTTTGGATGGTTTAAAATGTGTGTTCATATCGTCAATATTCAATTGTTGAATTATAAACCCGTCACGGAAGAAGGTCAAGCATGGCAATTTTCCTCTAATGCTATACTTTAGCGTATACGCTGGCGCACAACAAAATGGAAAAATACAATCATAAAAGAATCGCTCATTGGAACGAAATTGCTGATAAATTAAGTAAAAATTGGCGCGGTTTGGGGCAATACTACAACGACCGGATTAGCGAGATCTATCGGTTCAATATTCCGGATAATCAGGCTGTCCTGGAGGTCGGTACCGGTACAGGGAAGTTATTATCTACATTAAATCCCAGCCGGGGGCTTGGCATTGATATTTCTGATGGTATGGTGAAATTAGCCAAAGAAAACCACCCAGAACTGGAATTCATCCAAATGGACGCGGTAAATTTTTCCATTGCTGAAAATTTTGATTTCGTAGTTATGTCCGATACGATCAATGATCTCTATGATGTGCAGGCGGCACTTGAAAATATATCCCATGTCATAAAGCCAGATGGCCGTTTAGTGATCAATTTTTATAACCGATTATGGGAGCTGCCGCTAAAAATCGCCGAAATACTTAATTTGGCGAAACCAAATCTCATGCAAAACTGGCTGACAGTGGATGATGCAAAAAACCTCCTCGACCTGGCCGGTTTTGAGCCGATCAAAGTCTGGGAAGAAGTGATTATCCCGTTTTCAATCCCGCTGCTCACGCCCTTCTTTAATAAATTCCTGGTTCGATTCTGGCCTTTCAACCATCTGGCGATCACCAATTTCATCGTCGCACGCCCCAAAACAAGGTTTTCAACAAAGCAGGTGAATCCATCCGTTTCAATTATCATCCCCGCCAGAAATGAATCTGGGAACATCGCATCAATTTTCTCTAGAATACCTTCCCAATTTGAAAACCCGGAGCTGATTTTTGTTGAAGGCCATTCCCGGGACGATACGCTGGAGGAGATCAAGAAACAGATCGATGCGCATCCTGATATGAAATCTGCGTTATATGTCCAGCAAGGCAAGGGCAAAGGCGACGCAGTGCGACTTGGTTTTTCTAGGGCAACCGGGGACATCCTGATGATCCTGGATGCAGACCTCACCATGCCGCCGGAAAACCTGCCCCGCTTCTACAATGCCATTACAGACGGCGTCGGTGAATTCATAAATGGTGTGCGCCTGGTCTACCCCATGGAAAAAGATGCCATGCGATTTTTTAATCTGATTGGCAATAAGTTCTTCAGCGTTGTTTTCACATTTCTTCTGGGGCAGCCGGTCAAGGACACCTTATGCGGTACAAAAGTTTTGAAGAAAAAGCATTACGAAGAAATTGCCGCTAACAGAAGCTATTTTGGAGATTTTGATCCATTTGGAGATTTTGACCTGCTGTTTGGCGCTGCAAAACTGAATCTAAAAATTGTAGATATGCCCATCCGTTACGCAGAACGTGTGTACGGCACAACCAATATTCAACGCTGGCGTCACGGCTGGCTACTGCTAAAAATGGTTGCTTTTGCGGCAACACGCTTGAAATTTATTTAACCTTCTCGAGTACGATCAAGCAGAACATGCTGGATCGGTTAGTATCAAAAATACGTTTCTCAATCCTGTATATCCATGGATAAGTAAATCCTGGCATTGAAGCACGCAGAGAAAAACCATCGCCAAATAGGTAAACGATCGGCATCAGAGGTTTAATTTTATTAATTTTTTGCTTTGGAATTGATTTTCTGAATTTCTGCATATCCCATTTAAAAACGATCCAAAACATTGCCCGGTTTGCGCTGGTTAAAGAATTTCCAATCATGAGATTCCATATCAGTTTATTCATGAGGAAAGTTGATCTAGATCCATTTGCACCATGTAGAGATCCACGGGTCAACCATCACAATATGTCCTCCTATATCTATAGTCTGACGATTTCCCGTGGAAATTGAGCGATATGGGAAAGAAAATTGTAAACATTCATCATCATAACAATCCAGAGCGCTTGTGAATGAAATGGGAGATGCAAAGCATCACATGGAATATCATAAAAGGGAGGAGTCCTGTACCCGTTGTGATTACCCGCGGAAGTATTTCCTGGATGAATCCTGGACCGAACTCGATTTTCCTCATCAAGCCGGGTAACGAAGGCAGGTATTGTTTAAACAACTGATGCCATTCGTGATAAATCGCCAGTATGAATGGATTTTTGGTGATATATTGGCGGTCTGTTTTGGTGGTATTTACATCATCCAGGGTCAAATATGATGGTCTTCACACAACAACTAAGATTTCAGCTTGAAACGGGGATCTTTCTCGAAAATCATCTGACACCCTTCTTTTAGATTCACTTTGGGCTCATAACCTAATTTCTTTTTTGCCAGCGAAATATCCGCGCACATCCGGGATGGTCCGCTGTCATGGGATTTATTGATCACCACTTCAGGTTTCATCCCGGTTGTTTCGACCACAGTATTAACGATATCGTGCACACTGGCTTCCTGTCCACTTCCCACATTGATAATCAAACGGTTCACTTTTTCCGCGTATGAAACGGCTTTCATGGCTCTGACCACATCATCGATGTAAACGTAATCTCGTGTTTGGTTGCCGGTACTGTGTACAACGATCGTACCGTCCTCAACCGCCTGTTGAAAGCAATAGGGAATGATCGGTGCGTGGGATGGCGGTAGGGGCTGATTGGGGCCATAAGCGTTAAAAACACGCAGGCAAACCGTTTCAATTTTCCATAATTGACCGATGGTTCGGATATAGTACTCCGCAGACAACTTTGAAACCGCGTAGGGTGAGCGTGGATTAGGCCGGGATCGTTCTTTCAGCGGCTGATTGCGCTGATTGCCATAGATCGTGCCAGACGAGATGAAAATTACGCGTTTAACTCCCACATCCCGCATAGCTTCCATCAAAGTTACAGTGCCTCCCACATTGACCTGATTGTATTCTCTTGGATAGAGAATAGACTCAGGAACAATTACCCGCGCAGCAAGATGGTAAACACAATCTACATCCTGCAATAAAGACCACAATTTCGGTCGATCGTTAATATCTCCCCGAACAAGATGAACATCCTCAGATAAGCGTTCGGGATCACCAGTGGAAAGATCATCTAAACCAACCACACGATGACCATCAGCAGTCAGACTGTTTGCTAAAGGAGCCCCTAAAAAACCAGCTGCACCTGTAATTAGAAATCTCATTTTTATTATCGGGAAATATTTTCAGGCATTATAGCACAGCAATAATCATGTACAATTATGCGCGTTCGATAAAAATGAGGTTTATGCATGCGAAATATCTTTCGTGGATACATAATGTTTTCCCTGTCAATAGCTTTCATTCTACTGATGTTAGACCCTGTCAGAGCACAGGATATCGAAGAGCCGGTCTTTCCAGAATACCAAGAGACGTATGAAGGCCTTCCGATCTGCCAGCCTGACGTCTATCTGATACCGCCAGTGGATTGTCTGCCGGTTGGCCCGTCGCAGAATTTAACAACATGGGCTGAAAAAGGGTTATCCATACCACTCACTCCCCTGCGGGCAAGCAAACCCGCCAGCACATATACGGAAATCAATAAGAATTACGCAAAATTAAATATACTTCCGGGTGTGCAGGCAGCATACTATCCAAACATTGAATCAGCAGTGCAGGGATTCGGTGCGCTGAGCACATTGCCGCCGGGGGAAACGCTGTATGTCTCCTATGAGAACGTAGCGTACAGCGACGGTAATCCGTATGTCGCAAACGCACGTGGTGAATGGATTCGGGCCTCACCAACAACATATTCTGATTTTCAAGGATTAATTTTTGAAAGACCGGTTGACAGCACTTTTGGGTGGATCGTTGACCGGGTGCAGCCGCGAAGAGAACCGTCCATTAACGCCCAAATCAGCGGTGAAACCCTGCCAACCCAATCAGTTGTTCAGATCTATGAAGAGATCGAGGCGGAAGGTACAACCTGGTATATGGTGGGTTTTAGCCAATGGGTTGACCGGCGTTCCATTCGTGCAGTATACCCGCGTTTATCCCCGCCCGAAGGGATTGATAATGGGCGTTGGATCGAAGTTAATCTATATCAACAAACAATGACGGTTTATGAAGACAGCCGTTTGATTTTTGCTACACTGGTCGGAACTGGCTACGAACCTTACTTCACCCAACCCGGGTTATTTCAGATCTATGAGAAAAAAGAGTTCGAAACCATGGAAGGCGCTTTTGAAACAGGCAAAGCGGATTACTATTATCTGCAGGATGTGCCCTCGACCATGTATTATGATGGCCCGCGCGCGCTGCATGGTGCCTACTGGCGCCAACGCTACGGCTATGAACTATCCCATGGGTGTGTCAACCTTTCCATTGGGGATGCCGGCTGGCTGTTTGAGTGGGCAGAAGTAGGAGACTGGGTGTATGTCTGGGATCCAAGCGGGAAAACTCCTACCGATCCCGCATTCTACGAGGGCAGCGCAGCATTTTAGGGAGCCATCATAGTGTTGTAAAACATTAGCGTGCTATTTAGCCGCGCTAATATTTTTCTGGTTAGAAGCCAAGTCCGGCTGCTATAAATGACCAATTCACCCACAGATCGTATATCCCCAATCCCATGATAAGCAAGCCGCTTACAAGGTTAACCCAGCGGGAATAGCGCGCAAAGAATCTCGTGATCGGCCGCTGCAATGCGCCTCCGAGAAATGATAGTGCAAACAAAGGTAATCCGAATCCCACACCAAACCATAGAAATGTGCTCAATCTGGATATAAAGGCACCACTCTGTAAACTGATCGCAAAGATTGAAACGACCAATGGCCCCGAACATGGAAGCGCAATTGGGCCATAAAGAAGACCATATAAAAAGGCGTTTGCATAAGGGTGCGACACTGCCGGAATTTGAATCTGCGGGAGCTTCTTGAATGGATTACGGTCGAAAATGAGCAGTATTCCTAAAATGATCAGTGTCAGGTCAGCGATTGGAACAACCACAGATAGCGCGCTGCCAATGGACAATGAAAACAAAGCGATCACCGCTCCAATAGCCAGCATCATCACCAGCACACCCAGGAGCACAAATAATCCCAGAAAGTATTGCTGATATTTCTTATCTCCGCCCGTTTTTTCTCCACTGGCACTGAGATATGCCAGGTAGCCGGGATAGAGCGGAAACACGCATGGACTGGTTGTTGCCAGAAGCCCGATCCCAATTGAAGTTAATATATTACTGAGTTCCATACTTATCGCCTAAAGATACGCGCTGACGGCGTCCAAAAGTTCTTCGGCGCTTTTTATCCCGAAGTTAAGCGGATGCGCGTTCCCCTGCCGGTCAATGATCAGCATGGGCGTCGATGGTGGATTAATAAATTGCGGTCCGTATAAAGCGCTGATCTCATTGATCATCTCAGGACTTGCTACGACATATTTCCAATCAAATCCATTATCTTGAACATAATCAGTTAGAAGTGTTGTGTTCTCATTCGGATCAATATTGATGCCAAGACTTTCAAAATCATCGCGTTCTCCAAGCAATTCATGGAAGCGTTTGACCTCCTGTTGCTGCTTTAAACAATTGCTGCACCAGGTCGCTAGTGTCTCTACTAAATACACCTTACCAGGGTTGTCTGTAATGCGAAAAACCTCGCCCGTATTCACGTTGGTCAATTCTGCGGAATACCAGTCAGGATATTGCTCTTCTGCCGGCATATCTTCTTCTGCGGCCTCCTCCTGTGCCGGTTCAACCTGCTCGATCATGGTTTCCTCTGTGGATGGTTTCTCTTCAGATTCAACCATCACAGCAGGTTCTTCTGCCGCTGGTGAAGAACTGCAAGCAGCAATCATCAACCCTGCTACTATAAGGATAATAAAATTTAGTTTGTGTTTTATCATAATGACCTCTTTAATATGTTTGGATAATAAATCAGAAACACGCATAATGGTATTAATGATATATAAGATGCGTTTTGTATATTTAAACAAAAAATCCCTGATTGCTCAGGGATTATCCACGGGTCATTACCACTTTTATAAATCATAGATCGTCTTGAATTTTTTCTTCAGGTATTTGATAAAGGGTTCAGGGGTGATCTTTGATCCAGTTACTTTCTGTACCAATTCCTGTGGCTCAAATTTCGTGCCATGCGCGTGAATGTTATCACGAAGCCATTCCAGAATCGGTGCAAATTCAGCTTGTGCAATATTTTTGTCGATGTCGCTGATATCTTCAGACATCTTCTCCCATAATTGCGCAGAGACCAGGTTGCCAAGCGCATACGTTGGGAAATATCCAAAACCGCCAAAGGACCAGTGTACATCCTGCAAAACACCTTCCGCGTCATTGGATGGTACGATGCCAAGATACTCTTCGAATTTCGTGTTCCAGGCTTCGGGAGCATCTTTGACTGCCAGGCTGCCTTCCATAAGCGCAATTTCCAATTCCAATCGCAGCATGATATGCAGGTTATATGTCGCTTCATCCGCTTCAACACGAATCAATGAGGGTTCTACAGCATTCACACCACGATAAAAAGAATCGAGCGAAACATTGCCAAGCTGGGATGGAAAATATTCTCTCAACCGTGGATAGAAATGCGTCCAGAATTCTTTAGAACGGCCGATAATATTTTCCCACATACGGGATTGCGATTCATGGATTGCCATAGAAGCGCCATCTGCTAATGGCGAACGATTCAATCGTTGTGGAATACCCAATTCATACAGCGCGTGTCCGCATTCATGGAAAGTGCCAAACATTGCAGCTGGCAGATAATTCTCTTTTACGCGTGTTGTGATACGCACATCGTTGACCCCAAAACTGGTCGTGAATGGGTGAGCAGATTTATCCTGGCGGCCATGTTTCCAATCATAACCAAAACTTGTGATAACCTCTTCCCCAAAATCCCATTGTGATTTCTCCGGATATTCAAGGAAAAGGAACGATCTGTCTACTTTCTCTTTCTCACTGACCGCCTTGATTAACGCTACCTGTTCGGTGCGTAATCGGCTGAAAATTTCCTGGACTTCAGCGGTTTTCATTCCCGGTTCAAAATCATCCAAAAGCGGATCATACACATGATCCCATGGTTTGAAAAAATCCGCGTATTCCCTGCGTAATTCAACCAATCTTTCCAGATTTGGTCTAAAGATAGAGAAATCTGAAGTGTTTTTCGCTTTTTCCCAGACAGATTGTCCAACCGTTGTCTCCCGCGCAAATTTGACCACAAATTCTGCAGGAACTTTAGTCTGTTTATCATAATTTCGCTTAGCTACCTTGATCAATCGGGCATCATCGGAATCCGGTTCAAGTTCCTTACGGTAATCCTCAAGGTCATTCAACAATTTTCCCAGCACATCGGAAGTAGATTTTGTATGCGTAATATTCTCAATCGTAGCGATCTGTTCTCCGCGATCCTCTGCAGCTCCTTCTGGCATATTTACTAATTGATCCCAGCCCAGGACGGCGCTTGTAGCGTGTAAATCTGCAATTTCTTTTAGTTTTTCTTTTAATTGATCTAACTTTTCTTTCATTAATGCCTCGTTTCTTATTTAAACAATTTTCCAGCGTAAATCTTCTCCATTCAACGCTGCAAGTACTTCGCTGGCGATATCCACAGAAGCACGCAATTGGGCTTCTCTGGTTTGACCGCCAATATGTGGTGTAGCGATAATTCTCGGGTAGTTGATCAACGCATGGTTGACTGGCGGTTCCGTTTCATAAACATCCAGAGCGGCTCCAGCTACTTTGCCCGAAACCAATGCATCTAGTAGTGCAGATTCATTAATGATCCCACCGCGTGCCGCACAAATGATCCGTACGCCATCTTTCATTTTTGCAAATGTATCCTTATCGATAAGATGCTTGGTGTCATTATTCAGCGGTGTATGAATGGTGATGAAATCAGATTCCGAAATAACTTGCTTAAAAGATCGGATCTCGCCGCCATCCACAAAAGTAGATTCAGATGTTAATTTGGGATCATATGCATTGATCGTCATACCCGTTGATGCGGCTAGTTTTCCAACCATCGCGCCAATGCGACCATAACCAATAATACCCAATGATTTTCCATGTAGCTCCATACCGACCAAGGATTTTTTCAGCCATTCCTCGTTTTTCATACCATCACTGGCACGCGGGATCTCCCTCGCGAGTGAAAAGATTAAACCCATTGTTAATTCGGCCACCGAACGGGTTGTAGCAACCGGCGCATTGACAACCGTTACTCCATTCTCCTCCGCACCAACCAAATCAATATTATCCACGCCAACTCCGCATCTTCCGATCACCTTGAGATTAGGTGCGCTTTCAATCACCTGGCGGGTCATCTTGGTTCGTCCCCGAACGATCACTCCGTCGTAATGTGGCAGCTCCTCAATCAAAGTTTGCGCGGAAATACCTTTCCTGTCAGAAACGTCATCCATTTCTTCAAGCAGGTCTTTACCTGGTTGTTGCAAACCATCGGTTAGCAGAATTTTATACCGTCCCATATCACATACCTCCTTAGATTAATAATCCCCTGATTGTAATTGAGAACCGAAACTTCTTTAAACATGAAAAGGGTTCTTCATTTAATAAATTACATACTTTTTCTAAAGCTTATTTAGAATATTCGGATTGTTAGATCACTCGTATCGAAGTGCTTCAACAGGTTCCAACGAAGCTGCGCGATTGGCAGGGTATATACCAAAGAAAAGACCGACAGCAGAAGAGAATAGGGTCGCGAGAAGAATTGCATCTAACCCGACAACTGGTGAAAACGGTGTTCCGCTTGCAGCAGCTATTCTTCCTACCACTGCGGAAATGATCCAGCCGAAAATAATGCCAATAATTCCACCAAAAAGACTGAGTAACACAGATTCTGTTAAAAATTGCATCAGGATATCTTTTTTCCTCGCGCCTACCGCTTTCCGCAGACCAATTTCCTTTGTTCGTTCAGTAACGGAAACCAGCATGATATTCATAATACCGATCCCGCCGACAAGCAGTGAAATAGCTGCAATCCCGCCCAGAAATATCGTAAACACATTGGTGATTGTACCGGCAACGGATAAAAAATCCTCCTGTGTAAACACAGTAAAGTCATCTGCTCCTAATTCTGTACGGTGCCGTGTGCGCAGGATCTGTGAAATCTCCTGACTTGCCAGCGGAACCGATGCGGCATCAATTGCCTGGACGAAGATCACATCCACATGATCGCGCTCACGTTTGATAAGGCGTGCACGGGCAGTCGTGATTGGAATCAAGATTACATTATCCTGGCTGCCGAATGATCCGCCGCCTTTAGGTTCCAAAACACCAATAACGCGAAATGGTTGGCCTTCAATACGAATTGTTTCGCCGGTAATAAATTCACGCCGGTCAAACAGCTTATCGGCGACCTCGGGACCAATCAGCGCAACGGAAGCGCGCCCATTGACATGCTCATCATTGATAAATTCCCCTTCAAGCAAACCATAATTACGGACATTTTCATATTCCGATGTGACACCGGATATCTCGGATTGTGTTTGCTCACCTTCATAAACAATCGTGAGTGTCTGCGAAATCGTTGGCGCAATTGCTTCAATATGGGGTGCCTGAAACACATCAGAAAATGCCTGCGCGTCCCCCAAGGTTAAGGGTTGTTCATTTGCAACATCCTGCTGGAAATTGCCTTGAAATACAAATAAAAGATTAGTGCCGATACCGCTGATCGATCCCAGAATGGTATCCTGCGCGCCAGAACCCACGGCGAGCATGGCAATCACAGCCGCAACACCGATAACAATACCCAGAATGGTTAGAGCCGCTCTTAATTTATTTGCGGACAGGCTTTCAATAGCCTCCCGTATGCTCTGTATTAAATTCATTTCTAGCTGTTTTCCTTTACTCTGCCATCATAGAGTTCAATTATGCGCTGGGTTTGTTCGGCAATCTTTTTGTCATGTGTAACGATGATCAATGTTGTGCCGTATTCCTTATTCATCTGCAACAGCAACTCCATGATCTCCCTGCCTGATTTTGAATCCAGGTTTCCGGTCGGTTCATCAGCCATGATAATGGATGGGTTGTTGATTATTGCGCGTGCAAGGGCAACGCGCTGCTGCTGACCGCCTGACAATTCCGTCGGTTTATGATGGATCCGGTCCCCAAGGCCAACAGATTCCAGCGCTTCAATCGCTTTATCTATACGATCTCCATTTACTCCGGCATATCGTAATGGAAGCTCAACATTAACCAGAGCGGTTGACCGAGACAGTAAGTTAAAACTCTGAAATACAAACCCGACTTTTTTATTCCGGACAACGGCAAGGGCATCATCACTCATATTGGACACCATCTGACCATCCAGAAAATATTCCCCGGATGTCGGACGATCCAGACATCCGATAATATTCATCAATGTGGATTTACCGGAACCAGAAGGGCCCATGATCGATACGATCTCGCCCTCTTTTATTGAAACATCCACTCCCTGCAATGCATGTACCAAAACCTCCCCCATCTGATAGGTTTTCGTTAGGCTGTATGCCCTGATCACTTCATTCGCAGCATTCATAGGTTACCTCACGAATGCCGGTGGCTGTCCCGACACCAATTCAAGCGGAGGATTGAGGACAACAATATCGCCTTCTTCCACATCACCCGAAAGGATTTCAGAATTGATGTCTGAGGAAGCGCCAAATTCAATCGGTGTTTGCACTAACTCGCCATCCACCAATTTGAATATCACTCGCTCATTTTCCATCAAGCGTACCGCCCGGTTGGGAACATAAAGTACGCCTTTGATCTCATTGACAACGAGATTCACGGCAGCGGTCATACCCGGGCGAACCCGGTTATTCTCGTTAAGTATTTTCAGTGTCACAAGAAACTCGACCCCATTGCCTGAATCAATACCAACACGGGATACTTCCACAACTTCTGCTTCAAACTGCTCACCAAGAATCGCATCAAATGTCAATTCAGCGCGTTGCCCCAGTTCAACTCGATTAATATCAACTTCCGATATATCAACTTTAACAAATAATTCGGATAGATCATCAATACGAAAGGCATTTTCAGCGGTCATCACTTCATCACCGGCTTTCGGAAACGCCTTGGTGATTGTCCCGCTGAATGGCGCTTCGATCCAACTTTGCGATACCGTTGCTTCGGCTGCTGCAACCCGCGCTTCAGCAGCGGTAATGTCATCTAAATTGGGCCCGTCTTTAACCCGCTCCCATTCTCTCTGGGCATCTTGCAATTGAGCTAGCGCGACATCATAATCAGCAAAGTCTTCTGCAACTTGGCGGTCGTAAGATTTTCCTTGAATATAGTTCAAATTACGAAGTGCTTTATCTCTTTCAAATTGCGCGTCATCGAGTGTTTCCTCTGCTTCCACCCTTTCAGGATCTTCATCATCCAGATCGCTTACCAGGTCAAATGCATATTGCGCGTCTTTAAGCAATTCTTCTGCATCGAGGAATTCATCCCGCGCGGTATAAATCCGGTCCATATCCACTTCGTTATAATTCCATTCATCTCTGTCCTCTTCGGCCACTCGTAAATCGCTTTCAGCCTCAAGTAAATTGGTATAAGCTACAGCGCTTTCAGTGGTGGAGTTAACCAGATCATCCAGCGATTTCTTCGCCGAGACCAGATCCGCCTTTGCCAGGATCACAGACTGAGGAAGCGTATTATCTGCTAACTCAGCCAGGATATCTCCTTTTTCAACCTGGTCATTAATGGAAACGTTCACAGTTTCCACCCGGCCAGTGGTTTCCCAATCCAGTTCAACCGATTGATTAGACTCCACAACACCGGTTGCGCCAACAATCGCGATCAAGTCACCCTCTTCAATGACGGTTGTTTGATAATCACTTCCATTGGAATTGCGATTCGCTAATGAACGTGTCAATACGATACCCAAAACAAGCACACCGATCACAATCACTGCGAACCAGATTTTGTGTGCTTTGGTCCAGTTCAAAATATTAGTGAAGAAATTTTTGTCTTTGTTAGCTTTTTTGATACTTTCTGATTTCACGTTACATACCTCACCCTTGGAAGGGTATTATTCTTGATAAATGTTATTTTTTAGATTGATTTTGTGGTTAGATACGCAAACACAGCGGTCAGGGTTTCGTGCAGCATCTGATCACATGAGAATTCTGAAGGTTTGCGGCCGCAGCGGTGCAGCATCAATGGCGCATTCATAATGCCCATTACTGCAATAGCAGCTAATCGTGAATCTCTTCTTACAAATTCACCTTTTTCCATACCCAGATCCAGCAGGTCTGCGATATTATGCAGGCTCGGTTCAAGATGGCGAAATGCATCATGTTCATGATTTGTTTTCGAGCCATCCTTTGGTGTCAGCCAAAACATGCTGTAGATCTTTGGATGATCGTGCGCGGTGACAGAATAATCCATCAAAACCTGTTTCAGCACTTCGATCACCGGGCGGTCTTTTGCTTTTTCCAATAATCCTTCAAAGTGGACATCGTTTCTCTTTTGCTGGCGTTCGATCAACGCGCGCATAATCTCATCGCGGTCCTCAAAATAGGTATAGAACACCATATGTGAAACACCCACTTTTTCAGCGATCATACGGATGCTGACTTTTTGCGGCGGAACATCATCAAGCAATTCAATGACAGCATCCATCATCTTATTACGCATTGCCCGTATTTTTTCTGGAGAATTTTTTGGTCTGGCCATTTCGTTTTCCTTATACTTATATAAAATATTCTTTTGTACATATTATCAATGATGGTAGTGATATTTGTCAATACATTTATATAAACAATTCATTAATATTACAAGGAGTTAATTAAACACCGCGCTTATAATGAGTGTCTATGAAGAAGTTCTGGATTGTGAGGTTTTTTCGCCTTTTACTGTCGACGCTGTTTATTTTGCTCTGTGTTACCACAGACATTTGGTTTCCTCCAACGACAGCAGATACCATTCGTCGTTATTCGCGTCCACTTGAATTCGACTACATCCGCTGGGAGATCACATCGATATGGGATAAATTGTTGGAACACGCCTTTGGCATCTCCTATCATTTAACGGTAGATCAGCAGAGACAAATCGTTAAGGATTACTTCAGATTGCTATCGCGATCCTTCGAACTGGAACAACAACTCACCACATTGATCAGTGATCCAGATTTTGAGGATGAAAAAACACGGCTTAAATTGGAAAAAGATCTCGAACTTCTTACTGTGCGATTAAAGCATCAATCGCGGCTGGCCGAACCCGTGTTGCAAACACAACTTTCTTTTACGATCGCTGAGCTGGCAATAACTAACATCCACACACCATGGCCCCCTCTGCTATATCAAAGCACACCGCTCCCCAGGCAATTGATCATTTCTCCGAGAGATACCATTCGCCAGGAAAAAAGCATATCGCTCCATCCCGATATTACTCTGGAGGAAATAATTGAATTAGAACAGCAAATAGAAGCCAATACAGATTACTCTGCGCTGGTTGTCCCGATTGGCGGTGTCGGTACCTACCCCTCAATGATCATTGAAACAAACTCACTATCAAACCTTCTGGAAACAGCTTCCCATGAATGGATTCACAATCATTTGATCTTCAGGCCGCTGGGATTGTGGTATGACGCATCACCTGCGTTGCGCACCATGAACGAAACAACCGCCAGCATCGCCGGCAGTGAGATTATGACCACTGCTTTGGAAACCTTTTATCCGGGATATTTCTATACAGATCTGCCAGTACCAGGTTTGTTATATGCACGTCTATCTGCATCGCCATCAACAGATGCAGGATTTAATTTTTCAGAGACCATGTATGAAACGCGCATTCAGGTTGATCAATTATTAGAGCAGAATAAGATCAATCAGGCGGAAGCATTCATGGAAGAACAACGCAAGATCTTCTGGGAAAATGGATATCTGATCAGAAAACTAAATCAAGCATATTTTTCTTTTTATGGTGCCTATGCAGATTCCCCATACAGCGCTGCTGGCCGAGACCCGGTCGGTGAAAACGTACGGATCTTCAGAGCGCAACAGCCGAACCTGGCATCTTTTATTAGAAAAATGAGCTGGATGAGAAATTATCGGCAATTGCGCATTGCCGCCCGTTCTTTCTAACCAAAGCTAACACCGACCGTAATGTTGTTATCAATAGATTCCGTTATAATCAACTCATCAAGAACAGGCAGGAATTCGTTGAATCAAATTGAAGTAAATTTTGAAGTCAATCCAGATAAAACTCTTCTTCTGATCATCTCAGGACCCTCGGGTGTTGGAAAAGATTCCGTTTTAAGGGCATTAAAAAAACGCGATCTACCTCTGCATCATGTCGTTACAGCCAACACACGCGTGCCGCGCCCGGATGAGAAAGAAGGCGTAGACTATTATTTCGTGTCAAAATCTCGCTTCAAAGAGATGATCGCCAATGATGAATTGCTGGAATATGCCGAAGTATATGAAGACTATAAAGGCGTCCCAAAATCAGAAGTACGAAAAGCCATAGAAACAAACAAAGATGTGATTTTCCGGCTGGATGTTCAGGGTGCGGAAAGAATAAAATCCCTTTACCCGCAGGCAATCTCAATTTTTCTCACTCCTGCCAATCAGGAAGAATGGTTCCAACGGCTTGGCGGAAGGCGCCTCGCAAATGAAAAAGATTTGGATACACGCATTGAAACCGTCAAAAAAGAACTTGCCGTGATTGATCAGTTTGATTATGTAGTGGTAAACGCGCACAATAAATTGAATGATACAGTAGATATTATTACATCCATCATAATCGCGGAACATCACCGTACCAATAAAAAGAGCATCGATGTTTAACCGATCGGCCGTAATCAATCGGCTGCGCGGGAGCGCTGTCCTTTATTTGATGATTGCAACCATTGTGATCTATCTACTGCAAAATCTCTCAAAACTCATTTTCGGAGCCGATCTATTGGTCTATTACGGATCTAAAATCAATACATTTATCCTGGAGGGGCAGTTCTGGCGATTTCTCACACCTGTTTTTCTGCATGGCTCCATCTTGCATATTGGTTTCAATATGTACGCATTATTTAATATTGGACCCACCCTCGAGCGGCGATACGGCACCGATTCATTCTTGGTCCTTTACGCGGTTGGCGCAGTATTTGGTAACATTTTTTCCTTTATTTTTTCACCCAATGCATCCCTCGGATCCTCAACGGCGATCTTTGGATTGATTGCTGCGCAGGCAGTATACATATATAAAAATCGCACCATTCTTGGAAACGCTGCAAACACAATGCTGCGGTCAGTTTTGATGATGATCGCTGTCAATCTCTTTTTGGGTCTTTCTCCAGGAATTGATAATTGGGGTCACCTGGGAGGGCTGTTCGGTGGATTTTTATACGCGTGGTTTGCCGGGCCCAGTTATGAGATAGCTGAAAATGTATTTGGTGAGAATGTCGTCATTCGTGAAAAAAAGCGCACAGCCATTGTAATTGCTGGTTTATTCTTACTTGCCGCCTTGCTCATTTTGCTTCGCTTTGTCCTCACATAAATCAGACCGTGTTCTCTCCTCTTCGATATGCATAAGATCGGGGATGAAGAAACCACCGGCAGCGATCACCATACATCCAATCGCGCCAATCGCCAGCCACCATCGAACATTCATCCATTTTGCGGTCATGGCCACAAGAATCAGGCTGAGCGGCATCACTGATGAAACAACTCCCTCCAGCAAGGAAGCTACCCGCTGCTGAATCGATGGATAGATGTGCGCATGCATAATAGCAAAAACCGGTTCATTGGCTATCGGATTCATAAACCCTGCTATCAAAATACCGGCAAGTACGAAAAAATATTGATCGCTGCCTGCGTATGCCATCAATCCGACACCAAATGATAGTCCAAGGATCCCGAATAAAATCGTATGAATGATCGAATTTAATCCGCCGTTTGACGCCAGAAATTCTTCACCAAGGATCACACCGGCGCTGAATGCCGATTCAAGCATGCAGAACGCAATCACCCCGTGCTTAAAATATTTATATACATGCAGGGGTAACAGGGAAAAACCGGGAGTGAGGAGAAAGTTAAGCATCGTTATTCCGCAAGTCAGGATATAAAAACCGCGCCAATGGACAACATAGGAAATCGTTTCCGAAATTTCCGCCAATATTTTGTCCAACCGTATAGATTGACTATGTAAACGCTCACCCCGGTTCGAGGGTCTGGTGAAGACAAGAGGAATAAGCGTTATTACAATAATGCCAATATCCAGACCAAGAATGATATAAATTGGAAAATTAATTATGATCAGCGCAGCAAGTAGCGGTGCGGCAACGCCGAGTGCACGCCGCAGCTTGAGGTTCGCCTTGAAGACTCTCTGCCGGGAATATTGTGGTGCCAATACGAGTAGCAAATCATCCAGTGCTGGTGTGATCAATGCAGTTCTCCATGACCGGATAAAAATCATTAACATAATCATCCACAGCTCTTCCTTGCCCAGCCAAAAAGCAGACATCATTAGTATGCTTGTTAGACAAATGGCGCCATACGTTATCAGAATGCACCGTCTTTGATTTATTTTTTGCAGAGTATATTCAAAAAATGGCGGAAAAAGAATGTGAGGTAACACGGCAACGATCAAAGCAAAAGATAAAACCGTGAGCGATTCTGTTTGAACGGTAAGATACCAAATAAGAGCAATCTGAACGACTTCATGTGAAATCCGTCTTATGACCTGCCCCGCCCAGACTGGGTAAAGCGACGCAAACCTGCTGTTGGGCTCAATCATCGCCTGTTCTTTTTACTTTTTTCATGATTGATGAGCAAAATTATGAACCCTGCATGGTGTAAAGGATCCATTCTCCCCTTCGATCATTAGTGGGTGCTCGATCATAATAGATAGTATATCGCCTCTTGTCGTCGCCGACGATCTGAAAGTAGAATCGTCCTACTCCCCATGAACCCCTTTTCTTCGCACGTTGCAAATGGGTACGGCGCATATTATGAGCACTTTGGCCTTTGCGTGACAGATCCTGCCAGCTCGACTCTAATTCCATCACTGTTATCCATTGGTTTCTCCAGAAAAATCTATCAGGACATTTTGGGGCTTTCTTGAGAAAATCACCGCTGCGGTATACAACTCGGATTGGTTCGTCAATAAATTTCTTCATGTTTTTCATCGGTTATTGCACTGGTGCGGTACTGATTAAAGAATTATTTTCAATTATGTTATACTATGCCCGCTTTAATAATATATATTTTATTAGGAGATTAGTCGCATGAAAAGATTATTGATAATGCGGCATGCAAAGTCAAGCTGGAAAGACGAAGGCCTCACAGACCACGAACGCCCCCTCAAGAAACGTGGTAAAAACGACGCGGAGTTGATGGGGAAGATGCTCAAATCAAAAAAGATCGTACCCAACATCATCTTATGCTCAACGGCACAACGCGCCAAAGAAACTGCGGAGTTGCTTGCCGACAAAATGAAGTACAAAGATAAGATCGTTTATTCTGACCGATTATATATGGCAGAGCCTTCTGATATTCTAAACGAGATCACCACATTCGCCGATACACAAAAAACAATTATGGTCATCGGCCATAATCCCGGCTCAGAAGCTTTGGTTCAGATTCTAACTGGCAAAGTTGAAAGCCTGCCAACCGCATCCATCGCCTATGTGACAGCAAAAATTGACAATTGGAAAGACGTAAAAGATAGCGACGGGTTAAAATTAAAAAATCTCTGGCGGCCGAAAGACCTTAAAAAGAAGAAGAAGAAAAAAAAGAAATAATGGATGGATATACTCACTGCTATCAGTGAGTTTTTTTATTAAAAAATATATGAATCAATCTGACAATCAAAAAATATTATTTTCCACATTAAGTGAGTCAAGCAGTCGGATCGATGATGTTAGATATGGTAAAGACAATAACATCATATTCCTCACAAAGTCTGATGGCAGGGGTGCGATTCACCAGGCACCATCAGTGGCTATCGCGGAATGCAGCGATTACAACATCCGCGGAACAGTCGCTTACGGGGGCGGCGCTTTCGATATACGCAATAACACGATTGCTTTCTGTGAAAAGGATGGAGCAGTCTACCTTTATGAAAACACTCAAAACGAAAACCCGCGCCGAATAGTACCGCCTTTCCTGAAAACAAGCACACCGAGGATTTCGCCGGATGGAAAATGGGTCCTGTTCGTATTTGAACATCAGGAAACAAACGGGGTTGGCATCGTTTCTTCTCATAGATATACCTGGCCGAGACAATTGGTGATGGGAGCGGATTTCTATATGCAGCCAACCTGGCATCCAGATGGGAACATGGTCGCCTGGGTTGAGTGGGATCTCCCCGATATGCCCTGGGATGCATCACGTATCAAACTTGGACAATTGAGCGGTATGCAGGTGCGCCTGTGTGAAGCGTCCTTTATCGACGGGTTTCCAAAGCAATCGGCAAATCAACCACTATTTTCTCCGGATGGAAAATACCTCAGCTACGTGGTAAGAAATAACAACTGGGATGATCTCATTCTTTTCAATTTGAAAACACAGCAAAAAATAGTGCTTGTTAGCGCAGATGGTTTCCATCTACGCATGCCCGATTGGATACAGGGGCTGCATAGTTATCAATGGACTCCGAATAGTAAAAAGATCTATTACATTATGTACCATCAGGGTACTGCTTCCATTGCATCAGTAGATATTAAAACGGGTGAACGGACTGCGGTTGTGTGCGATCCTTATATATGGTTCTCACAGCTGGACATATCACCTGATGGGAAAGAAGCATGTACGATTGGACTTACAGCATACAGTGGGGATGAAATCGTGAGAGTAGATCTGACCGAGAATAAAATCAAACCATCAGACCAGCGTGCAAACCAACAAAATGAGGCCTATCCATTAAGTGTTGAATTCATTAATAGCAATAACTCTACCGGTTACGCATGGTTTTATCCAGCACCATCTCAGGATACCAACAAACCCGCCCCCTGTATTATAAAACTGCATAGTGGTCCAACAAGTCTGAAACATGCCGGGTATTCGCCTGAAACAGAATTTTTTAGATTGAATGGTTTCTCAGTCGCCCATCTAAATTATCGTGGCAGCGTTTCCTTTGGGTATGATTATCAGGATGCGCTGGAAAAGCGCTGGGGGGATGTGGAAGTTGAAGACATGCTGGATCTGGTCGAAACATTAGTTGCAAAAGGACTGATTGATCGCAACAGATTGGCCGTTATCGGCTCCAGTGCGGGTGGATTTAGTGTGCTCCAAATCCTGATAAAACATCCAGGCTTATGCAATGCAGCCATATGCAGCTATGCGGTAAGTGACCTGGTGGACGATGCGGAAAACACCCACAAGTTTGAAAAGTTCTATCACCGTTTTCTCACGGGTAATTATCCACAGGAAAAAACACGGTTTATTCAACGTTCACCGATCAATCATATTGATAAAATTTCTGATCCTATTGCGATCTTTCATGGAGAAAACGACCCGGTTGTATCTGTCCATCAATCACAACTAATCTTTGAAAAATTACAAAAAAATGGTGTTCCCTGCTCGCTCACCATCTTTGAAGAGGAAGGGCATGGCTTCCGCAAGAGCGAAAATCTGGAACATTATTACCAAACCATACTGGATTTCCTTAGATCATATCTATAAAATGAAACGAGGAG
>Ga0180434_10001537_pt1 | contig 32751 bp, 29 predicted proteins | sample SS_ome_7_FD_132453 | JGI IMG/M metagenome (GOLD analysis project Ga0180434, IMG submission 132453) | Hypersaline lake sediment archaeal communities from the Salton Sea, California, USA - SS_1_D_2 metaG | ecosystem: Environmental > Aquatic > Non-marine Saline and Alkaline > Hypersaline >... | reverse complement strand
GCAGGAGAACCTCAAGAACCAGGCCGAAGAACTGCAGACGATCAACCTGAGCCTCCGGGAGGCCAGAGCAGACCTGCTCAGCAGGAACGAAGAGCTTCTGGCGACCAACGAACGCCTGGATCAGATCAACAAGACGAAGACCCATTTCCTGGCCGTGGCGACCCACGAGATCCGTACCCCCCTGAGCATCATTATGGGCTACAATCGCTTCCTCCTGCAGGAGAAGCCGGGTGAGCTGAATTCGGAGCAGAAGAGGATTCTCGACGAATCGGTCCAGAGTTGTGAACGGCTTCTCAACATAGTGAACGAAATGCTCGATTTCAGCCGGATCGAGTCCGGAAACCTCAAGCTCCAGAACCAGCAGAGCGATGTCCTTGGGCTCTTGAGGCGCGTCTATCGACAGATGAAGCTGATCTCGGATCGCGAGCAGATCGACTTGGCACTCAACCTGCCCGAGGCGCCGGTTCTGCTCATCCATGATCCGGATCGGATCGAACAGGTGCTCGTGAACCTGATCAGCAATGCCATCAAGTTTACCCCCGCCGGAGGTGTCATCACCCTGTCGGCACGGCGGAAGGCGCAGAACGGAAGCGGGTTTCTCGAGGTTTCCATCTCCGACACCGGCATCGGCATTTCCGGCTCGATGAAGGAGACGATATTCAAGGAGTACCAACCGTTTCTGTCCAAGGAACCGGGTCCGTCCCACAAGAAGGGGGTGGGACTCGGGCTGGCCATCTCCAAGAAGATCGTCGAGGCCCACGGCGGCCGGATCTGGGCGGAAGGGGAGACGGGGCAGGGCGCGACGTTCCGGTTTACGCTTCCCTTTCCGTTGCGGGAACACGCGAGTGACGAGAGGAATCTGTCGGCATGAACCGAGACCACCTCGTGGTGATCGACGATGACAAGAGCTTTCGGAGCTACCTGACGACCCTGCTCGAAGCGATCGGTCATCGTGTGACCTGCTTTGCTTCCGGGGAGGAGGCGGTGGAGGCCCTTGAAAAGGGGCTTGCCCCTTCCATGATCATCCTCGACATCATCATGGAGGGCTTGAGCGGCATGGAGGTGTTGAAGAAAGTCCGACAGATCCGGGAGGACCTGCCGATCATCATGCTCACCGGCGTGGACCAGACCCAGACCATCGTCGAGGCGATGCGGTTCGGGGCGAGCGACTATCTCGTCAAGCCCTTTGAGACCGAAGAGCTCGAGATCGCCATTCGGAACGTTTTCGAAAAGGCCGATCTGGTCGACGAAATCAAGCGCTTGCGCACCCTGCTCCACAAAGAAGACCAGGAGACGGCCGTCTTCCACAGCTCGAAGATGCTGGAGATCGTCGAGATTGTCCGCCAGGTGGCCGAAACGGATGTGACCGTCCTCGTCCACGGGGAGAGTGGGGTGGGAAAAGAGGTGGTGGCCAAGAGGGTACATCAACTGTCCCCCCGGGCGGAGGCCCCTTACGTGAAGGTGAATTGCGCGGCCCTTCCCAATGATCTTCTGGAGAGCGAACTGTTCGGATACGAGAAAGGCGCGTTTACCGGTGCGACCAAGTCCAAGCCGGGCAAGTTCGAGTTGGCACAGAGGGGGACCATCTTCCTGGACGAGATCGGCGAGATGAGCCTGCCGACCCAGGCGAAGCTCCTTCAGGTGCTCCAGGATGGTGAATTCGCCCGCCTGGGAGGGCAGAAGGACATCCGGGTTGACGTTCGGGTGCTGGTGGCCACGAACAAGGACCTCGAGACCATGGTGGAGCAGCAGTTGTTCCGGGAGGATCTGTACTACCGCCTCAACGTGATCAGCCTCCACGTTCCCCCCCTGCGGGAAAGGAAGGAGGAGATTCCGATCCTCACCGACCTGTTTACGAAGAAGTTCTCTCGCCAGTTCAATAAGAAAGTATCCCGCCTGCCCGAGGTGCTCATGGACGCCTTCCTGCGTCATGATTGGCCGGGCAACGTTCGGGAACTGGAAAACATGATCAAGAGGTACGTGGTCCTTCGGGACGAGAAAATCATCCTGAACGAGCTGGCTGACGGGTCCAGCCTGCCGGTGGAACAGGAGTTCGATATGGACCTCTCCGGGCTTGTCGAAGAGGGGAAGTCGGTCTCCCTGAAGGCGATCGACAAGCAGGTCGCCCGGTTGGCGGAAGGGGTGCTGATATCCAGGGTGCTCCAACATACGAAGGGCAACAAACGGAAGGCTGCGGAGATTCTTCAGATAAGCTACAAAGCACTGCTGTACAAGATCAAGGAATGCCAGTTGTGAGTGAAGATTCAGGTGCACGATCCGGCGCTTTGGCCGATGAGGGGACGAAGAACAACCGGATTCTGATCGCTGACGGAGACAACAGCCTGCTCGCTTACATGCGCGAGCTGCTGGCCCGGTTCGGGTACGAGGTCTACTGCTCGGACACCGGGGAGAAGGCGATTCATCTGCTCAGCACGGTTCGTCCGGCCATCGTCTTCCTGGACCTCCATCTGCCGGGCAAGGACGGGCTGGAGACGCTCCAGCAGATGAAACGGCTCAGTGCGGACACCTATATCGTGATGATGAGCGGCGACGGGCTCGCGAAGGCCGTCGTGACCACCATGAAGATGGGCGCCATGGACTTCCTGCACAAACCGTTCGACCAGGAGGAGCTGCTTGCCACGGTGGGCAAGCAGATGGATCGACGGGATCTGATCGATGAAGCGAAGTTCCTCAGAGAGGAGATCAAACGAAAAGCCGAATTCAACCGACTCTTCCAGAACAGTGAGAAAATGCAGGAAATCCAGGCCGTGGTGGAGCAGGTGGCGGACACGGACATCACCCTGCTGATCCAGGGAGAAAGCGGGACCGGAAAGGAACTGGTTGCCCGTGCCATTTACACCCTTTCGGCCAGGCGGGACAGGCCCTTCCTGAAGGTCAACTGTGCGGCCCTGCCAGAGCCCTTGCTCGAGAGCGAGATGTTCGGCTACGAGAAAGGGGCCTTTACCGACGCTTCGAGCCGCAAGCCGGGGAAGTTCGAACTGGCCGACGGCGGCACCATCTTCCTCGACGAGATCAGTGAGATGATGCCTCCCCTCCAGGCGAAGCTGCTCCAGGTATTGCAGGACAAGCAATTCACCCATCTGGGTGGAAAGCAGGACATTCGGGTGGATGTCCGGATCATTGCGGCGACCAATCAGAACCTCTCGGAAAGCGTTGCCCAGGGGACGTTCCGTGAGGACCTTTATTACCGTCTCAACGTCGTGAACATCCATGTGGCGCCCCTTCGGGAGAGAAAAGAAGAGATCCCGGTGCTGGTCGAGTATTTCACCAAGAAATACACTCGGGAGTTCAAGCGGAAGGCCCCGCACCTGTCCACGGAATTGCTCGATGCCTTTCAGCGTTATCACTGGCCCGGGAATGTCCGAGAACTGGAAAACTGCATGAAGAAGATCGTGATTCTCGACACCGACAACGCCGTGTGCAAGGAATTGCAGAAGAAATGCGACGGAAAGAGTGCCGAACTCCAGGGACAGAAGGCCGGTCTGGACGAGTTGATCCAACAGAACCTGGACCGCTACTCCCTGAAGGCCTTCAGCAAAGAGGCGATCCGCCGGGCCGAACGCGAGGTGATCGGAGCGGTGCTTCAGCAGACCTGCTGGAACCGGAAGGAGGCCGCAGAAAGGCTGCAAATCAGCTACAAGGCCCTCCTCTACAAGATCAAGGAGACCGGTCTGGAAAGATAACGCCCTCCCAGCTACTTTCTCCCGCCCCAATTCAAGTAATACCCGAGAAGATCCGAAAAAGTATTAGAAGTGGGTAGACCCCGCTTCTCTATGGCCAAAACACCTTTTTTGACTGCTCACAGCCAAACGAAAGACCACCGAGGAAACGAACCGGAATGGAAAGCCTAAAGATTCTGCTCATGCATCCAGAAGGCCCCCTCGGCAAAGGCATTCAGGAGTTCCTGGAGAGCCAGGGCCACGCGGTGAATTGGGTACGCGACGAGGAGGGGTGTCGACAGTTTCTGGACCAGGAGATCTTCGATGGTCTGATTCTGGAGGTGAAGCCGGAGGCGGATCAGACCGTAGATCTGGTCAGGCACGCGAAGAAGGTCCACTCCTTCGGGATCGTGATTTGCCTGGTCCATCCTGAACAGCTCTCGATCGCGTTGGAAGGCATGGAACAGGGGGCGGACGGCTACATCAAGCAACCCTCTGAACACAAAGAGCTTCAGATCGCCCTCCAGCGCCTCCAGGAGTACAGGAGCCTGGTGGGTGCGAACTTCTACCTCCGAAGAACACAAGACCTCATCTATCGCTTCGACGACATCATCGGCGACAGCCCGGCTTTGAAGAAGGTGCTCTCGATCGTCAAGAAGGTGGCCTACAGCAACGCCTCCATCCTCATCGAGGGGGAGACCGGCACAGGGAAGGAACTGATTGCCGGCGCGGTCCATTACAACAGCGGTCGCAGCGAGAAACCCTTCATCAAGGTCAACTGTGCAGCCCTGCAGGACACCCTGCTCGAGAGCGAGCTGTTCGGGCACGAGAAGGGGGCCTTCACCGGTGCGGACAAACAGCGAATCGGGCGATTTGAACAGGCCAACTTCGGAACGATTTTCCTGGACGAGATCGCGGACATGAGCCCGAGCACACAGGCCAAGGTCCTCCGGGTGCTGCAGGAGCAGGAATTCGAAAGGGTGGGAGGCACGAAGACCATCAAGGTGGACGTTCGTCTCATCAGCGCCTCCAACAAGGACCTGCGGGAAGAAATCGCAGCCAAGCGTTTTCGGGATGATCTCTATTACCGGTTGAATGTCGTGAACCTCTGTATCCCTCCCTTGCGGGAGCGCAGGGAAGACATTCTGCCCTTGGCCAGCTATTTCCTCCGCCGCTTTTCGGGAGAGATGAGCAAGAATGTTGTCGGCTTCACTCCTGAAGCGGAGGCCATGCTGAGGGACTATGCGTGGCCCGGCAACATTCGTGAACTTCGCAACAGTCTGGAGAGGTCGATTCTGCTGAGCGAAAAAGAGTGGATCCGACCCGACGATCTCTCGTTGCATGGGGCGGACGGCATGGACCCCTTGAACGATGTCGAGACGATCCACATGCCGGAAGGAGGGATCCCGTTGGTCGAGATGGAAAAGAAGCTCATTCTCGAGGCCCTGGAACGAGCCAACTGGGTCCAGAAGGAGGCCGCCCAGTACCTGGGCGTATCAAGACGGGTGATGCACTACAAGATCCAGAAATTCGGCATTCGGAACCCGAATTGGGTGAAAAACAAGTAACGTCGTTGTGGGACGAAAACGGACACAGGAGCACGAAACACCTCTTCTTCGACGTCCGAATAAGTAAATGTAATACATTATTAAAAGTCTATAAGCATATGATTTTAAAATATATTAATACATTCAATAGAGAGAAAATCTCAGGACTCGATTCCTTGGCAAAAGACTTGCAAACCCCGAGACTGGACTGAACAGAACCGCGGGGCGTCCTGGTTTGCGAGGGGCCGAAGGAGTAGAGGGCCCGAAGGAGTGTAAGGAATGCGTTTCGAATCGTTTCGTCTATGGAGTCTGCTGAGGAAGGGCTCTGTGTTCTGCGTGATCTTCCTCGTGGGGAGCCTGACTTTCGAAATTCAGACCTACCTCGCTGCGTCCGCCACGCGGGATGTCGCATTGGTCTGGTCCCAGTCCCCGGAACCGGATGTGGCAGGGTACACTGTCCATTACGGCCCTGTTTCCCGTTACGAGGATTCGTTCGATGATTACCTGTATGAAGAGAACCTGCGGCCGGGAGATTACGAGGTGCAAGAACCGGAGGTTCACTACGTCCTGAACAGTATCGATGAGAACCTCTCGTACTGGGTGGCGATCAGTGCCTATGACCACGACGGCAACGAGAGTGCTTATTCCAACGAGAAGAAGGTCGGCACCCCCTCCAGCGTTACGACCACGACCGCCGGCTCCGGCGGATGTCAGACGGCTCCGGTGTCCCTGAACTCGAAGGTGGACAGCCGTGCGGCGGTGACCGGCTGGCTCTTTTTCTGCCTCGTGGTTCCTGCATGGATTCTTCGGCTTCGGAAGAAGGTGCCGTGTTCAGACGCTGTTTGTTGACAGCGACCCCCGACTGTCTTGTGTGGTGAAAGCGCCTTGCCGTTGGGTCCTCTCCCGGGTTCCCTCTCCGATTTGCTTGGGCTCCGCCTCCCGCTCCCCCGTAGTCGCCCGGCGCAAATCTCCAAGGGAACCCGGGACAGGACCCAGCACATGCAGCCCTCACGATGAAACACAGCGACGCTCTCGCATTGACCTGCTCGTCACGTCTCCCTTGCCGATAGAAAGCGTTTGGATTCGTTAGCCTTTTCCGGCAGCCTGGGGTCAGAGATAGGATCAGAAAAAGGGTTTCGGGATCCTTTCTTCTCACGGAAAAGTGAACGTGCCATGTTCACCGGTCCGACTTGGCGGAATTGACAATTTTGTTCGCCGTTTGTACCTTCTTTCTTTGGTAAGAAATCTGGTGAGGATGCCCTTGTAGAACCATGGGGAGATCGAGCATGCCCTACGAGATGATTGAGGTGACGCAAAAGGACGAGTGGTCCTTGATCACGATCAACCGGCCGAAGGCGATGAACGCTCTGAATCAGAAGGTGCTGGAGGAACTCGGCGACGCGCTTGGACGGTTCGAGGGGGATGAGGGGAGCAAGGTGTGCGTGATTACCGGTGCGGGGGAGAAGGCCTTTGTTGCCGGTGCGGACATCGCCGAGATGGCGGACCTGACGCCCCTGGAAGCGGAGAGATTCTGCCGTGTCGGTCAGGAGGTCTTCCTGAAGATCGAGTCCATCGAGAAGCCCGTGGTGGCCGCAGTGAACGGGTTTGCCCTTGGAGGGGGCACTGAGCTGGTTCTTGCGTGCGATCTGGTCTATGCCTCGGAGAAGGCGCGATTCGGCCAGCCCGAGATCAACCTCGGCATCATTCCGGGTTTTGGGGGCACCCAACGGCTTCCAAAGGTGATCGGGGCACGTCGCGCCAAGGAGTGGATCTACTCGGGCGATATGGTCGACGCGAAGGCCGCGAAGGCCTTCGGTCTGGTTAACGCCGTATTTCCCGCAGAACAGCTGATGGATGAAGTGGAGGCCGTTGCAAAGAAGCTGGCATCCAAGCCTCCCTTTGCGCTGGGGCAGGCGAAAAAGGCGATCGAGAAAGGCTTTGTTCTCGACCTTCACACCGGGTCGGTCCTGGAGAGAGAGTCGTTCGCGATGACCTTTGCATCCGAGGACCGTAAGGAGGGGATCCAGGCCTTCCTGGAGAAGCGGAAGCCTTCCTTTCAGGGGAAATAGTGGCTCGGGTCCGTTCCCGACGGAAATTGAATCGAATGTAGGAGACATGGAGATGACAGATCGAAAGGTACGAGTCCTTGTCGCAAAGCCCGGATTGGACGGGCACGACCGGGGGGCCAAGGTCATTGCACGGGCCCTTCGGGATGCAGGGTTTGAAGTGATCTATACGGGGCTGCATCAAACGCCTGAGATGATCGTAAACGCCGCGATCCAGGAAGATGTAGACTTTGTGGGCCTGAGCATCCTTTCCGGAGCCCACAATCACCTCTTCCCCCGTGTCGTGGAGTTGCTGCGCGAAAAGGGGGCCGGGGACAAGATTGTTTTCGGGGGCGGGATCATCCCCCAGGAGGACGTGATTTCCCTCAAAGAGGCGGGAATCGTCGAAATCTTCACGCCGGGGGCCTCCATGCAGGGCATCGTTGATTTTGTGAACGAGAAAATGGCTGCAAGAGGCAATTGATCGTAGGTGGGCTTTCGCCTGAAATGCCTGCAACCCGGCAGATGGGAGTGCTCCCCATGCACTTGGGCAAAGCAAGAAGGCGAGCCGGTCACGTTCTCTTCTTCCTCTTGGTAGTGTCCACGCTGAATTCCTGCACCATGCCTTCTCCCAAAGAGAAGAATCGCGAAGATACTCTGAAGGAGCACGTGAGGGCCTTCCACTGGGCCGTGATCGGCCGGGATGTCCCACTCGCTCTACGGTATGTTCCGTCCGATGACAGGGAAGCATGGGACGAAGCCTTCGCCTGCCTCTTCGGACAACTCCGTTTGCTCGATTACCGTGTCTCGCTTGTGAAATTCTCTGAGGAATCGAACAAGGCCTCAGTAACGGTACGATGGACGGGTCACCCGCAGGATTCACTCGTCGTCAAGGAGATGCTCTGGAAAGAGGAGTGGTCGTTCAACATCGCGAATCAACGATGGTCGTTCCAGCCGGGGCCGGACGCACTCAAAGGGCTGCCGGAGGATTGTGTCCCCGCGGTATCGGAGAGAGAAACGCCCGACGAGGAAGAAACAGCCGACTGACGCACGCAGGCTTCACTCGGAGTGGTCTGCAAGAATTTCCTCTTCGAAACAACTCGCCACGCTGCTCTGCTTCTGGGAATCTTTCCGAACCATATCCGCAAGCGTAACCGAGCGCAGAATCTTCGATGTCTCCTTCGAGATCCGCTTCCAGAGGTCGTTGAACGCGCAGGATTCCACTCGCTCGCACGTGGAGGGGTCTTTTACGCAGTTCACGAAAGAAAGCGACCCTTCGAGCGTCTCGATGATCTCCAGCAGGTGTATCTTGTCCGGCGGGCGAGCGAGCGTGTATCCGCCCGACGGCCCCCGCACGCTCTTGATCAGCTTTGCGCTCTTCAATACCATGGCGATCTGTTCGAGGTACTTCAACGGAATCTGCTGGCGTTCCGCCATTTCTTTGAGCGCCAGAGGCCCTTGGCCGTCATGCTTTGCCAGTTCAACAAGAGCACGGGCGCCGTAGCGTCCTCTTGTGGAGAGTTTCATATGCGCAGGCTCCTAAGTGGGTCGTTTAACGGCAAACCTTACAAATGTGATAGAATATAACAATGATGGAGTACGGGTCAAGGAGGCGAGCGCCCGGTGACTGTTCGCGACAGGGGAAATGACCGGGACATCCTGGAGGCCGTCAGGAGGACGTTCCTTCGGCACGACATGGTCGTCCGCGGCGATACCGTGGTCGTAGGGGTCAGCGGTGGGCTGGATTCCGTCAGCCTGCTCGACCTTCTGATGCGGCTGGAGGAAGAGTACCGCCTCAGGCTTGTGATCGCGCACGTCCACCATGGCCTCCGCCCGGCGGAGGGGGATCGGGAATTCCGTTTCGTGGAGGGGTTGGCTTCCCGATACGGGGTGCCTTTCGAAGGCCGCAGGATCGAGGCCTCGAGCTATGCAAAGGGCTCGAACGTGCAGGCCCAGGCCCGCAGTTTTCGGGTTCGATTCTTCGAGCAGGTGGCGCGGGAATGGGGGGCGAGCAGGATCGCGACCGGACATCATCGAGATGACCATGCGGAGACCCTTCTCATGCAGGTCCTCCGCGGGACGGGCGGCCTGATCGGAATCCGTCCTGTCAGAGACGGCACCTACATCCGTCCCCTGATCGAGATCCCGCGGGAGAGAATCCAGGCATACGCAAGAGGGTTGGGGCTGCCGTTCTGCGAGGACTCCTCGAATCGCAAGAGGATCTATCTTCGGAACCGAATTCGGCAGGACCTCATCCCCTGGATTCAGAAGGAAGCAAACCCTTCGTTCGTGGATTCCCTGCTCCATCTTGCCTCGATCCTCGAGGAGGAGACGAAATGTCTGGATGCCGTCGCCGAGGAGGCGCTCGATCGCGTCACCCGTCGAGGGAGCCCCGAGGGGGAGGTGATCCTCCGGCGGGATGTGTTGGAGGAGATCCCCAGGGCTATCCAGAGACGTGTTCTGAGGCGGTCTTACGGGCGACTCAATGGGTCGACCCAGGGCCTTTCCTTTGTCCACCTGGAGGGTATCTGCGATGCCCTAGACAAGCGGGAGGGCTGCGCACACAAGGTGTTCTCCCTGCCCCGTGGCGTTCGTGTCTTCCTGGAATACGAGGATGTCTACCTGACCCGAAGGGACTTGTGGGAAGCCACGCCCTACCGGGTTCCCCTTCCGCTGGGGAGGGAAAAGCTGATTCCCGAGGCCGGGATGACCCTCCGAGCGCACCGGGTCTCTTTCGAAGGGCCCCCGCCAGGCGGAGGAAGAGACCGTCATTGCGTCTGCCTGGATGCGGATCTTGCCGTGGGTGAGATGGTTGTTCGCAGCGTTCGCCCGGGCGATCGATTCCGCCCCCTCGGCCTGGGGGGGGAGAAGAAGCTCAAGGATTTCTTCATAGATGAGAAGATTCCACGAAGCCTGAGGCACCGAATCCCCATCTTAGAAATAGGGGGAAGCGTGGCGTGGGTGGTCGGCTATCGAGTGGACGATCGCTTCAAGGTCTCCGAAGGGACCCGGGAGGTGATCCGCCTCGAAGCCCTTCCGAAGGACCCGGGGGAGGGAACCCGGGCAAGAAAAATCAGTCAAATCAAGTAATAAGCCCGGAGAAGGCGACAGTTTCTGTTGAATTCTGCCGATCCCAAGTGTAAGATTATAAAAACAGAAAAGCGAGATGACCTAACGTGAATCAATTCTACAAGAGTCTTGCCCTGTGGCTCACCATCATTCTGCTGTTCATGCTTCTCTACAGCGCCGTACGAAACCAGCAAGTCGACAAAGTGAACCTTTCCTACAGCCAATTCCTGGGCTATGTAGAGGAGGGGAGGGTCACGCAGGTCACCTTGCAGGGCGACCATCTCATCGGTCAGACGGCGAGCGGGAGCACCTTCGAGACCTTCATGCCGGAAGATCCGGAACTAATGAAGAGCCTGCGGGATAACCGTGTGGAGATCGTCGTCAAGCCCGAGGAAGAGTCGAAATGGTACATGACGCTCCTCGTTTCCTGGTTTCCCATGATCCTTCTGATCGGTGTCTGGATCTTCTTCATGCGCCAGATGCAGGCGGGCGGTGGAAAGGCGATGAGCTTCGGGAAGAGCCGGGCTCGGTTGCTCACCGAGAATCAACAGAAGGTGACCTTCGAGGACGTGGCGGGCATCGATGAGGCCAAGGAAGAGCTGGAAGAGATCATCGAGTTCTTGAAGGACCCGAAGAAGTTCACCCGCCTGGGAGGGAGAATTCCGAAGGGCGTCCTGCTGGTCGGTCTCCCGGGCACGGGCAAGACCCTCCTCGCAAGGGCCATTGCAGGCGAAGCGGGTGTGCCCTTCTTTACGATCAGTGGCTCCGATTTCGTCGAGATGTTCGTCGGCGTTGGGGCTTCCCGGGTAAGAGACCTGTTCATTCAAGGGAAGAAGAGTGCGCCGTGCATCATCTTCATCGATGAGATCGACGCAGTGGGCCGGCATCGAGGCGCCGGTCTTGGAGGGGGGCATGACGAAAGGGAACAGACCCTGAACCAGTTGCTCGTCGAGATGGACGGGTTCGAGACGAACGAGGGGGTCATTCTCATCGCGGCCACGAACCGGCCGGACGTGCTGGATCCGGCACTTCTCAGGCCCGGCCGATTCGACCGTCAGGTCGTCGTGCCGAAGCCTGATATCAAGGGCCGCCTCGGCATCCTCAGGGTGCATACGCGCAAGATGCCCCTGGCCTCGGACGTGGATCTCGATGTCCTGGCGAGAGGCACGCCCGGGTTTTCCGGCGCAGACCTGGAGAACCTCGTCAACGAGGCCGCCCTGCTGGCCGCCCGTGTGAACAAGCAGCACATCGGCGCGCAGGATTTCGAGATGGCCAAGGACAAGGTCATGATGGGCGTTGAACGCAAGAGCATGATCATCAGCGAGGAGGAGAGGCGGAACACAGCCTATCACGAGGCAGGACATGCGCTCGTCGCATGCCTCCTGCCGGGCACCGATCCGATCCACAAGGTTTCCATCATCCCCCGCGGCATGGCCCTTGGCCTTACCCAACAGCTTCCCATTGACGAAAAGCATACCTACCCCCGGAATTACCTGATGAACAACCTGGCCATCCTCTTTGGAGGTCGCGTTGCGGAAGAGCTCGTTCTCGGGGAAATGACGACCGGCGCAGGAAACGACATCGAGCGGGCCACGGAATTGGCTCGAAAGATGGTTTGCGAGTGGGGCATGAGTGAACAAATGGGGCCTCTGACCTTTGGGAAGAAGGACCACGAGGTCTTCCTGGGTAAGGAGCTGGCCTATCCGTCCGATTACGGTCCCGCCACGGCGGTTCAGATCGATGGCGAGATTCGAAAGATCGTGATGGAGAACTACGACCGGGCCAGGCAGATCCTCACGGAGAACCTCGAAAAACTCCATATGCTTGCCAATGCTCTCTTGGAGAGGGAATCTCTCGACGGTGAAGAGATTCAGGGGATCGTTCTCCAAGAAGGAGAAGATGCGGAAGTCCGGGGAGATGCGGCCGCAGTAGCCTCGGAAGAACCGCATGACCCGGGCAATGCCGACAAAGAACCCCGCACCCCAGAGGACAGGGACGAGGACAAAGAAGCGAAGCTAGCGATTCCGCCGTTGGGACTGAAGAGCCAAGAGGAGGGGGGGTAGCCGATCTTCCCTTGTCCTTCAATAGAATTTACACTCTCCGTTTCAAAGCCTGATGATGAATGAACGGGTGGACAATTGCCCAAAGGGCCAGCCGTGTCCGATAGCCTATCGGGGAAAGCGTATGGATCTTTCCCATGGGCCGGTCGTCATGGGTGTGCTCAACGTAACGCCGGACTCCTTTTACGACGGAGGCCGGTACGGTGCATACGAGCAAGCCGTGGAAAGGGCATGGAGGATGGTCGAGGAAGGCGTGACCATTCTCGATCTGGGAGGCGAGTCCAGCCGTCCGGGGTCCGACCCCGTTCCTGCCGAGGTGCAGAAGGAACGCATCCTGCCCGTGATCCAGGCCCTTCGCGAGTGCTGGCAGGGATGGATCTCCGTGGATACGTGTTCGAGCGTGGTGGCTCGTGCGGCCCTGGACCAGGGCGCAGACATGATCAACGACATCAGTGCGGGCCGGCTGGATCCGGACATGAAGGAAGTCGCTGCCGAACGAGGCGTTCCCTGCATCCTGATGCATATGAAAGGGACGCCCAAGACGATGCAGGACGAGCCGGTCTACGGGGACGTCGTTCCGGAGATCATCGAACACCTTGCAGAACGAATCGCCGTCTGGGAAGATGCGGGGGTCGCGAGGGAGAACATCCTCGTGGATCCCGGGATCGGTTTCGGCAAGACAATCGGTCACAATTTGCTCATCCTGAAGCACTTGCGCGAGTTGGATGTGCTCGGCCGACCGATCGTCCTGGGCACGTCCCGGAAGGCCTTTGTGGGAGCCTTGCTCGATCGGGATCCGGAGGACCGTCTCGTGGGTACGCTGGCCACGGTTGCCATCGGTGCATGGAACGGGGCGCACGTCCTCCGGGTGCACGACGTACAGGAGACCCGGGAGGTGCTTACGATCGTCCATGCCATCAAGGAAGCTCGAGGACACGCCTGAGACCATGGAGAGTCTACAGACCTTCTTGCAAGCCTTTCCCGATCTGGACTGGCTCGACCTGACTTGGGTGGACGTGCTCGACGTCCTGGTGGTCACCTTCGTGACCTACTGGATCATCCTCCTGATCAAGGGCACACGAGCGGTGCACATGGTTGCCGGGCTCGCTATCGTCTTCATCGCCTATGTGGTCAGCCGACTCCTTCCGATGCACACCCTGCACTGGATCATCAACAGCTTCCTGAGCTCGATCATCCTGATCATCGTTGTCCTGTTCCAGGAAGACATTCGTCGTGCTCTTGCCCGCATGGGTAGGAACCCCCTGTTTGCCGGCATGAGCCGCAAGGAGGAGAGCAGGCTCCTAGAGGAAATTGCGGTGGCCACGGTCAACATGTCGGAAAGAAACGTGGGGGCCCTCATCGTTCTGGAGCGTGAGACGAGACTCGATGATTTTCTCGAAGGGGGCACGTTGTTGGACGCGAGGGTGGCCCGTGAGATCCTCACGAGCATCTTCTTTCCCCTGTCCCCCCTGCACGACGGTGCAGCCGTGCTCCGGGAGGGCCGGATTCACGCCGCGGGGTGCTTCTTGCCCCTGACCAAGCGAACGGACATCCACAAGTCCTTCGGGACGCGACACAGGGCAGCGCTCGGGATTACCGAGAGGGCCGACGCGGTGGTGATCGTGGTGTCTGAAGAGGACGGCTCCATCTCGGTTGCCCTGGACGGAATTCTGCAGCACAGCCTGACGCCAAAGGCCCTCCGGGAGGCCTTGACCGACTTGTTTTCCCCGTATGTGCCAAGAGAGAAGCGTAAGGCAGAGGCCCTATGATAAAGGATTTGCTGTTTCGCAATATCAGTTTGAAGATCCTCTCTTTCTTCTTCGCCGTGAGCCTGTGGCTCTTCGTGAACCTGAAGGCCACGTCCGACAGCACACTCCACATACCGGTGCGCTGGGAGAACCTGCCGAGCTTTCTCGCCATCACGAACGAGGTGAACGACTCGATCCGGGTCCGGGTGGCCGGTCCCCGACGCATCCTCTCCCATCTGGAGCCGAAGAGGCTGCCGGTGACCCTGGATCTTTCCGACGGGAAGGTGGGGTTGAGCAATTACCAGATCAACGAGAAGATGATCAACTTGCCCCCCGGACTTACGGCCACGGTGTTGCCGCCCGACACGATTCAGTTCAAGTTCGAATTGACCGTCACGAAGGGGGTGGAGGTCAGACCGAGGTTTCGAGGGAAGCCGGCCGCGGGGCATGTCCTCGCAAGCTCGGAGATCGTGCCGACCCGAGTGGAGATTGTGGGCGCTCAGAGCGGGGTGCAGGGGATCTCTCGGGTCGATACAGAGCCCATTGACCTGACGGAGCGAAGAGAGAGCTTTGAGACGAAGGTGAAGATCGAGCTTGACCAGCCTCATGTCTGGCCTTCAAAAGGGCAGGGGGAGGTCGAGGTGCGTGTTGCCATTGTGGAAGTGACCGTCCAGAAGCTGTTGAAACAGATTTCCCTGAAGGTCAAGAATGCGAGGGGTCCCGTGCGTCTGGAGCCCCCGCGGATCGACGTTACCCTGGAGGGACCGGCCGGCAAGATCGATTCGCTCCGGGCCGACCAGATTGCGGCATCGGTCCTCCTGCCCAGAGAAGGTCCACTCCCCGAGAGCCTTCCGGTGATAATCAAGCTGCCCGTGGATGGAATTCGGGCGAAAAGTGATCCTGTGCAAGTGGGAGTGAAGGCGCTGCCGCCCGTGGATGCCGAGTAGCTTGGATTCGAGGCCTGTCATGGCGAGGTGACGCTTTCGGGAGCGGGCGCGGGAAGAAGACGGGAGGAAACAGATGGGAAGGCTTTTTGGGACGGATGGAGTGCGTGGGGTGGCGAACAAGGAGCCCATGACGGCCGATATTGCCTTGCGGCTCGGGAGGGCCATCGCGTACCTGTGCCGTGCACACACGGGCCGTCACAGGATTGTGGTGGGTAAGGATACCCGCCTTTCCGGCTACATGCTCGAGAACGCGATGGTAGCGGGCATCTGCTCCATGGGCGTGGACGCATTTGTGATCGGGCCCCTTCCGACCCCCGGGGTTGCGTTTATCACGCAGAGCATGCGGGCGGATGCCGGCGTGATGATTTCCGCGTCCCACAATCTTTTTCAGGACAACGGGATCAAGTTTTTCCATCGGGATGGATACAAGCTGCCGGATGAGGATGAGGAGGAGATGGAGAGGCTGATCTTCTCCGATCGTCTTTCCAAGCTTCAACCTACGGCCGATCTGGTGGGCAAGGCCTTTCGGATCGACGATGCGAGGGGCCGGTACATCGTTTTTGCGAAGGAGACCTTTCCCAAGGATCTCTCCCTCGAGGGAATGACGATCGTGCTCGACTGTGCCAACGGGGCGGGGTATCGGGTTGCGCCCACGGTGTTCTCGGAACTGGGTGCCGAGGTGACGACCCTGGGGGTGGAGCCGAACGGCGAGAACATCAATGAGGGGTGTGGTTCCCAGAACACGAAGCCGATGGCCTCCCTGACGAAAGAGATCGGGGCGGATATCGGGATCGCGCTGGACGGGGACGGTGACCGTGTTATCTTTGCAGACGAACAGGGCCGGATCGTGGACGGGGATGCGGTGATGGCCTTCTGCGGCAGGGAGATGATTCATGCAGGCGACCTGCCGCACAACACGGTCGTGGCCACGGTCATGAGTAACATCGGGCTGGAACTCGCCCTGAAAGAAGTGGGAGGGAACCTCATAAGGACCGCTGTGGGGGATCGATACGTGGTGGAAGAGATGAGGCGGTCCGATTACCTGCTCGGGGGAGAGCAGTCCGGGCACCTCGTCTTTCGAGAATACACGACCACCGGGGATGGGATCATCACGGCCTTGCAGGTCTTGGCCATCATGAAGCGGACCGGGCTCAAGATCTCGGAGCTCGCCGGGCAGATGAAGAGGCTGCCTCAAGTGCTTTTGAACGTCCAGGTGGAGAGAAAGGCGCCTCTCGAGGAACTGCCCGGGGTTCAGGAGGAGGTACAGCGGGTGGAGAACGAGCTCGGTGACAGCGGGCGCGTGCTGGTCCGCTACTCGGGCACCGAGCCTCTCCTGCGCGTCATGATCGAAGGCCCGGAATCCGACCTGATCGACCGGTATGCCGGAGAGATTGCCGAGAAGGCACGTAAGGAACTCTGTTGAAATGAGGGGTCGGGCTAAGAGCTAACAGCTAAGGACAGACTCCATAGCAAGGGAAGGCGATATGCGGGTCGCTACAGCCGAACTCATTCGTGAACTGGACCGGCGGACCATCGAGGACGTGGGGATCCCCGGTGCGGTCCTCATGGAAAATGCGGGCCGTGGCGCGACACGGGTCCTGAGAGAGCAGTTCCGGAATCTGCAGGAAGGCCCTGTCATCCTGGTGTGCGGTGCGGGGAACAACGGAGGGGACGGGTTCGTCATCGCCAGGTACCTGTACGAAGCCGGAATCGAGTCTGAGGTCTTTCTGCTCGCAGCGCCGGACAGAATACGCGGGGATGCCCGAATCTACTTCGACGCGCTGGACGGGACGGCCGTCCCGGTCCGGCCCCTGAAAGACGATGGGATTTCCGAAGATGTCCTTCGACGTTGGCGAGGCGCATCTTGTATCGTGGACGCCATCTTCGGCACCGGGCTTGCCAGGCCCGTCGAGGGGCTCTACCGGAAGGCGGTCGAGGCGATCGCGGCGGTTCGGCGGCCCGTGTTCGCCGTGGACCTGCCGTCCGGCATCTGTGCCGACACGGGGAAGGTCCTCGGAACGGCAGTGCGTGCGGAATGTACCGCAACCTTCGGGTTGCCCAAGAGAGGGCTCTATCTGTATCCGGGGGCCGGCCACGCGGGTCGGATCACGTGCGTGGACATCGGTATCCCGGAAAGGCTCCTGGACGAACTCGACGTCCGGGAAGAGATTCTCGAACCCGCTTCTATCGTTCCCAGGCTCCGTCGAGAGACGGATACCCACAAGGGCACGTACGGACATTTGTTCGTCCTGTCCGGGTCTCTCGGGAAGACCGGCGCCGCCTGCCTGTGCTCTGAGTCCGCCCTCCGCTCTGGAGCCGGGCTCGTTACGCTGGGGATCCCAGGGACGTTGAACCCGGTGATGGAACAGAAGCTCACCGAGGTCATGACCCTGCCCCTGCCGGAAGGGGAGGATGCAACCCTGTCTTCCGCGGGCCTGGAGGAAATCAAGCGGTTCGCCTCTTCGGTGAAGGGCCTTGCAGTCGGTCCCGGTATGGGCGTGAACGAGGAGACGGGGCGCATCGTTCGTGCCCTCTGGGTGGACGTGGACCGGCCCATGGTCTGGGATGCGGATGCACTGACCCTGCTCGCCGCCAACCCGGACCTCCGGGGAAAGCAGTCTGCAGAAATCGTCGTGACCCCCCACCCGGGCGAGATGGGTCGTCTCCTCGACAAGCCGGTCGCCTGGGTCCAGGAGAACCGCGTGGAAGCCGCCGGATCATTCTCCGAGCAGTGGGGCGTCGTGACCGTTTTGAAGGGGGCTCGAACCCTGATTGCAGCCCCGGACGGAAGGCTGCGCATCAATCTCACAGGTAATCCGGGGATGGCCGCGGGCGGGATGGGCGATGTCCTCACCGGTATGATCGGCGCGTTCCTCGTTCAGGGGATGGAGGCCTATGACGCTGCCTCCTTCGCCGTGTGGCTTCACGGAGCCGCGGGAGACATGACGGCGAACACCCTCGGCCCCATCGGTTTTCTCGCCTCCGAAGTCATGCAGTCCCTGCCCGGGCTGTTCCGGGAAATGATGGAAGAACGGGAATGCAGCCCCTCCGACTGACCCTCGCCACGCACGGACCGGAAGAGACCCTCGAGGTCGGGAGGCGCCTGGGGAGCCTGCTTGGTGGCGGCGATCTGGTGGCTCTTGTGGGGGATCTCGGCGCGGGAAAGACCTGCCTCGTGCAGGGGATCGCACGGGGGCTCGATGTGCCGGAATCCAGTTACGTCCGGTCCCCGTCCTTCGTCATTCTGAACGTCCACCCCGGAAGATGCGACCTGAACCACATGGATCTCTATCGGATTCACAGCCCTGCGGAACTGGAAGATCTCGGATATCGGGAAATTTTTTACGGAGAGGGCGTGACCGTGATCGAGTGGGCTGATAAGATTAAAGGTCTTTTACCGGAGGAGCACCTGCGGATTTCTCTGGACTTCCGGAGCGAAACCGAAAGGGTGATCACCCTGGAGAGCATCGGAGATCTGCCTGGAGACCGGTGGGAAGCCCTTGGCTCAGCCCTGGCCGGATTTGGCGGGGAGTGAGGGGGCCGGACATCGATTCCGTGACTCCTTCTTCGAGGCGTTCCGCATCTATTGGGGAGGGGCAGGGAAGTGGATGAACCACAGGAAAGGCCCGTTACGTGAGGAGAAGAGTCTGATGGGACGTGTTGTTCAGAAGTACGGAGGTACCTCGGTAGGTAGCGTGGACCGGATCAGGCATGTGGCCGGGCGCGTTGCCAAGACCTGGAAAGAGGGGCACCAGGTTGCCGTGATCGTGTCTGCCATGGCCGGGGAGACGAACCGGTTGATCGACCTCGTGCATGAAGTCTCTCCCGAGCCGAGCGAGCGCGAGTACGATGTGATTGTGTCCACCGGGGAACAGGTCAGCATCGGCCTGCTGGCCATTGCGCTGCAGGACCTCGGGGTGCCGGCGGAGTCCTGCCTGGGATACCAGATCAAGATGCTGACGGACAGCGTCCACAGCAAGGCGAGGATCCTGGACATCGAGGCCTCCCGCTTGAAGAACGTCCTGGACCGGGGCAAGGTCGCCGTGGTCGCGGGCTTTCAGGGCGTGGACGAGAACGGAAACGTGACCACCCTCGGGCGGGGCGGATCCGACCTGTCCGCCGTCGCCGTCGCCGCCGCCGTGGGAGCGGACGTCTGTGAAATCTACACGGACGTGGACGGGGTCTACACGACGGACCCGAACATGTGCGTGACTGCGAGAAAGATCGAACGGATCTCCTACGAGGAGATGCTGGAGATGGCCAGCCTGGGGGCCAAGGTCCTCCAGACCCGGTCCGTGGAATTCGCGATGAAACACGACGTGCCGATTCACGTTTTGTCGAGCTTCAAGGAAGTGAGCGGCACCTACGTGGTCAAGGAGGAGCCTTCGATGGAAAAAGTCCTGGTTACGAGCGTGGCGTACAACAAAGACGAGGCAAAGGTCTCGCTACGGCGGGTGCCGGACCGGCCGGGCGTGGCGGCCAAGATCTTCAACCACCTCGCGGGTGCGAACATCGTCGTGGACATGATCATTCAGAACATCAGCCGGGAGGGCTTCACGGACCTCACGTTTACGGTGCCCAAGGGTGATCTCAAGAAGGCGATCGAGATCCTCCAGCCCACTGCGGAAGAGCTCGAGATTCCCGAAGTCGTGACGGATGAGAAGATCAGCAAGATTTCCATCATCGGCGTGGGGATGAAGACGCACGCCGGCGTTGCGGCAAAGATGTTTCAGGTACTCTATGACGAGGGGATCAACATCGAGATGATCAGCACCTCCGAGATCAAGATCTCCTGCGTGATCAAATCGAAGTACACCGAGCTCGCCGTTCGCGCCCTGCACGAAGCGTTTGAGCTCGGAGGCGAGGAAGGAAAGGCTTGAAGAAGAGAAAAGAGTCGTCTCCAGCTAAGAGAATCGTACTCTACGACAGCACCTTGAGAGAAGGGGATCAGTGCGCGCACATCAACTTCTCCAAGGAAGATAAGCTGCGCATCCTGGAGAAGCTGGATGATTTCGGAATGGATTACGTGGAAGGCGGGTGGCCGGGCGCAAACCCGAAAGACACGGCCTTTTTCCAGGAGGCCGTTCGGCTGAACCTCAAACGGACGAAACTCACCGCCTTCGGCATGACGAGACGCCCGGGAGTCACGGCCTCGCGGGACCCGGGGATCCGGACGATCCTGCGTTCCGGGGTGGGGGTCGCTACGCTGGTCGGAAAGACGTGGGATCTGCACGTGAAGGAGGCCCTCCGCGTCTCCTACGAGGAAAACCTTCGAATGATCCGCGATTCGATTTCTTTCCTCAAGAAGCGGCTCGAGGAGGTGTTCTTTGATGCGGAGCACTTCTTCGACGGCTACATGGCGAACCCCGAGCACGCCCTTCGGTGCATCCAGGCGGCCTACGAGGCAGGGGCAGACTGCATCATCCTGTGTGACACGAACGGAGGCATGATCCCCTCGCGCGTGCAGCAGATCGTTGGCGAGGTGTTTCCCCTCGTCAAGGCACCTCTCGGGATCCATGCACACAACGACTCGGACCTGGCCGTGGCAAACTCGCTCGTGGCCGTCCAGGAAGGGGCGGTCCAGATCCAGGGAACGATCAATGGATACGGAGAGAGATGCGGGAACGCGAACCTCTGTTCCGTGATTCCAAGCCTCCAGCTCAAGATGAACATGCCATGCGTGCCCAGGGAGAAGTTGAGAAACCTTCGAGAGTGCTCCCGATTCGTTGCGGAGCTGGCCAACCAGATCCCCGACCGACAGCGCCCCTACGTGGGAGAAAACGCCTTCTCACACAAGGGCGGGATCCACGTAAGTGCGGTGACGAAGAACCCCCGCACCTACGAGCACATCCCGCCGGAAGTTGTCGGAAACCAGCGTCGTTTCCTCGTGTCGGACGTTTCCGGGAAGGCGACGATCGGAGAGAAAGCAAAGCAGTTCGGATTGGATCTCAAGCGCAAGAAAGGTGCGGCGCAGGAGATCATGGACACCATGAAGGCCATGGAGAAGAAGGGGTACCGTTACGAAGGGGCGGACGCGTCTTTTGAGCTGCTCATGAAGAAGGCCCTCGGGAAGAGGCGGAAGTTCTTCAACCTGGTCGGTTTTCGTGTGATCGACGAGAAGCGAGAGGAAGGAGAGCCACCCTATTCCGAGGCGACGGTCATGATCGAGGTGGACGGCAAAGTCGAGCATACCGCTGCCGAGGGAGAGGGGCCGGTCAACGCCCTGGACAACGCCCTGCGGAAGGCCCTCGAGAAGTTCTATCCCCAGCTTCGGTCGGTTCGGCTGGTAGACTATAAGGTGAGGGTCCTGCCCTCCGGAGAAGGCACGGGCTCCCACGTGCGGGTACTGATCCAGAGCGGTGACGGGAATAGACAGTGGTCGACCGTGGGGGTTTCCTACAACATCATAGAGGCGAGCTGGCAGGCCCTGGTGGATTCCGTCGTGTACAAACTGCTGATGGAGCCGAAGGGTTCGCGCAAGGGGGGAAGAGGGTAACACGGGCTATCGCTTCTTGGTCCTCGCCCTCGTCCTCCTCTGTAGCCCATTGGCAATTAGCTGTCAGCTTATAGCTAAGAGCTAACAGCAGACAGGATTACCTTGATGCGTTTTGATGGGCTTTATCCCAGCGGGGCTTTTCTCCTCCTCCTTGTCGGCACGGTGCTCTTTCTGTTGAGCAGGGAGACGGGTGCCTTGGGGCGGGGTACCTATGCTGCCGGACCCCGCGACTGGGTGTGTCTGACAGACCCGGAGGCCGGTTCGAGTTTCCATTCCTTCCAGACCGGCCAGGTGCTGGGCCCGGTTGTAGCCAAGGAACTGCCCCGGCTCTCTGAACCGCTTGCGGACCGGTGCCGGCGAATGCCCCTGGAGGGGGGTACGGAGATTCGTATCGGAAGGGTTTCGGGATCCGACGAACGCGGTTGTGTTGTCTCCCCCTTGCCCGAGCGGTGCCGGTACCTGCTGGGGATGCCTCTCAATGTGAATCGAGCCGGTGAGGAGGAACTGGAACTGCTTCCGGGGATCGGTCCACGGCTGGCAAGGAGGATCGTCGAGGTTCGAGAGTCGATCGGCCGGTACTCGTCGCCCGAGGACTTCCTCGGTGTCCCGGGGATCGGGAAGAAGCTTGTGGGGAGGATGCAGGGGCGGGTGTGTTTTTAGGTATTAGGTATTAGGTATTAGCCCACCCCCAACCACCCTGATGTTTCACGGGCATCGTTTCTGGGGAGGAGTGGTTGGGAGCTAATACCTAACAGCTAATACCTAATACCCAGTATTCGATTCCCAGTTACAAGGACGTGTACAAGGATCCACGCGTGAAACAGACAAACCGCAACGTCATGCTGGTCACCCTTGGGTGCAAGATCAACCAGTATGATACGAATTCCATGGTGTCATGCCTCCGTGGCGATGGGCACGGAGTTGTGGACGAGCCGGCGGATGCGGACGTGATCATAATCAACACGTGCACCGTAACGGGCCGGACCGATTACAAGGGACGGCAGCTGGTACGGAAGGCGATCCATCAGAACCGCTCTGCGGTGATCATCGTGACGGGCTGCTACGCCCAGGTTCAGCCGGAGAAAATCGCCGAGATTCCCGGGGTCGACTACATCCTGGGGAACATGGAGAAGCAGGAGATTGCCAGGTGGGTTTCCACCGGCGAGAAACAGGAGACACCCACCATCCGGACGGGCGATATCTCCAAGGAGCGGTCCCTGGGGCTGGAGTCCCCGGATGTCCATTCGGGGACCACGAGGGCCTTCCTGAAGATACAGGACGGGTGCAACCACGCATGCTCGTACTGCATCATCCCTCGCGCCAGGGGGAGAAGCCGGAGCCTGCCCCCTTCTCGTGTAAAGGAGAAGATTACTCTCCTGGCGGAAGAGGGGTTTCAAGAGGTTGTCTTGTGCGGCATTCATCTTGGCGTTTACGGGAAGGACCTCGAGCCGCCCACAAGCCTGCTTGCTCTTCTCCGGGATCTCGACCGTGAGACCGGGATCCCCAGAATCCGGATGAGCTCGATCGAACCGAACGAGCTCACCGACGGAATCCTGGACCTGTTTACCGAATCCCACCGGTTGTGCCCGCATTTTCACCTTCCCCTGCAGAGCGGAGACCCGGATATCCTCGATGCAATGAATCGTCCCTACGGTCCCGGAGATTTCGTTTCCCTGGTCCACCGAATCCACGAGAGGATGCCGGATGCGGCAATCGGGGTGGATGTGATTGCCGGGTTTCCCGGGGAAGGGGAAGGAGCCTTCGAGAACACGCTGAACCTCCTGGAAGGCCTTCCGGTCACTTATCTCCATGTGTTTCCGTATTCTCGACGGCCGGGCACTGCAGCCGCCGGGTTCCCCGATCCCGTGCCGCCTGAGGAGATCAGGAAGAGGGCAGGGGGTTTGAGAAAAATGGGTATGAAGAAGCGACTGGACTTCTACGCCAAGTACCTGTACGAGGAACGGGAAGTCCTTGTGGAGACGAAGCGTGACAGGAAGACCGGGTTGTTGAAGGGGGTCAGCAGAAACTACATCCCCGTGCTTTTCGAGGGGCCTGACAGCCTGCAGACAAGGCTCGTTCAGGTGAGAATCCAGGCCGTCAAGGGTCGAGACGTATTCGGGGTCCAGGCGGGGTACCTTGACAACGAAGACGGATCAGATAAAATGGAAGGTCTTGTTAGTAAACAAGAAAAGGTCGAGGAAAAAACCCTTTTGCGGGAATAGCTCAGTGGTAGAGCACCACCTTGCCAAGGTGGGGGTCGCCGGTTCAAGCCCGGTTTCCCGCTCCATTCAGAGGGCACACGACCCTCCGGGGAATCCGGCCTGCTCGAGCGGATTCGGCAGGACGGCGGCATAGCCAAGTGGTAAGGCAGAGGTCTGCAAAACCTTTATTCCCCGGTTCGAATCCGGGTGCCGCCTCCACCTTAGGGTCAGGTCTCACATTTCAACTTTGATGCCTGACCTGCTTCCAGCAAAGTTGAAATGTGAGACCTGACCCCTCTAAGGCGGGCCTGGGGTGGGGGTTACTGGGCGGTCTGCAGGAACATCTGGCCAGGGACAGGGTCACATTTCCCGCCTACGTTCTCGTATTCTCCAAGGACGAGTGTAAAGGTGGAACTGCAGACGGTCACCTGGCCGTCGAAGCGGAAGGCGTAGCAGCATTGATCCGCAGGGTTGGGGTTTGGGTTCACGGCCACGAACGCGGTGTCACCAGGCTCCACAGGCGGTTCGAGCTCGCCCGGAGGCCGGATGTTCCAGACGCCGCAGCCCATGTCGAGCGTATCGACCGTGCCGGTAGTCACCATGGTCTGGAGAGACTCATCGGTCGGAAGAGTTACGAGCGTGTAGAGACGTCCGAAGTTGTCTTCCAAGGCCCCCGACGGGCAGCAGGCAGAGAAGAGCATAGAGACCAGGCCAAGAACAAAGAGGAACCGAATTTCCGGGGGATAACCTTGAAGGTGTTTCATGATTCCCTGCTCCTGACCGGGTGCTGACCCTGGAATCGGAACGGATGGCGAGGACTGCGCATCCAATCGTGTACGAACGATCAACAGTCTGATGTTACGTGGTTTGTGGATAGAACGCAAAACTTGAGCCCCTCCCGGGAAGACAGAGGGAACCGACCATGCCGATCTACGAGTTTCTTTGCAAGTCCTGTGACCACAAATTCGAGAAGCTGCTGATCCGGAGGGACGCGGAAGTCCACTGTCCGGACTGCAATGCAGCCGACGTGCAGCGGCTGATGTCCGCCTGTTCCTTCGGAAGCTCAGACGGTTCCGTACAGGCCGCAGGGACGAGCAGTTGCTCCTCCTGTTCGGCCACGAGTTGCAGCTCATGCGGGGGCGGCGGAAACTAGCACCCTTTTTCCGGCGCCACTTATCCAGGGATTTCCTTCAGTCCTCTTCCCCGTCCTCAGAAGAAATGTCCTCTATCAGGCGTTCCACCAGGGCCTTCAGGGTCTTGTCTTTGCCTTCGCGGGCGTTTTCCAGGGCAGGCAGGGCCATCGGACCGAAGGCGTCCAGGGCCTGATATGCGTAAAGGCGAACAGACTCTCCGTCGTCCTCCAGGGCATCGATCAGCGCCTCGATGGCCCGTTCATCCCCCAGATTGCCCAAGGCCCACGCGGACAATCCCCGTACATTGTGGTTCGAATCCCGGAGGGAGTCCATGAGGGGAGAGCATGCGGGTGCGTAGCGGCACTTTCCCAGGGCAAGGGCGACGTGCATGCGGATTCTGCTGTCCGAGTCCTGCAGGAAGGTGAGCATTCGTTCGGAGAGGTCTTCTCCCGGTTCCCGGATTTCACCCAGCGCCTCGATGGTCCGGCACCTTACCTGTAAATCCTGATCCTCCAGCAGGGGGGCCAGGGTGGCAGCGTGCTCCTTCCTGCCGGCCAGGCCGACGACTCTCGCCGCCTCTCCTCGTACCACCGACGAGGCGTCCTTCAGGAGGACAAGAACTCGGTCGTCCGCCCCCGAGGCCCCCAGCTTCCCGATGGCTTGGAGAGTCCGCCATCGGATTCTGTCAGAGGGATCGTCAAGGATCTCGAAGAGATGAGACAAGAAGGAAGGGTCTTCCCGGTTCCCTATCTCGCTGATGGCCATCTCTTTTCGCGCCGGATCCGGACTTTTCAGGGCATCGAGCAGTTCCTGCTGGGAAGCAGATTCCATGGCATGTGTTCCCTTTTTGTGTCGTTTCGGTTTAGCATATCCAGAGCTGCCTGACAGTATTCTAATAAATCACAAGAGCGGGGGAACAAGCAACTCACCGCCAAGGAGGTGGATCCGTTGAACGAGGACAGCGCGAAGAGATTCGAACTTCGGCCGATCGGTGTGATTAGGGATTCGGGCAGGGGGCCCGTACTGAGGCTGTTTCCGGCCTACCTGGGCGGCTTGAAGGGTGTCCGGGAATTTTCACACCTCTGGGTCTTCTACTGGTTTCACGAGAATGACAACCCGGAGGGCCGAGCGGTCCTGGAGGTACACCCGAGAAAGGACCCGGCGAATCCGTTGACCGGTGTTTTTGGGACGCGGTCCCCCCTGAGGCCGAATCTTCTCGCCATGAATCTCTGCGAGATCCTGGAAATCAGGCCGGAAGAGGGCGAAATCCTCGTTCGGTCCCTCGATGCCAGGGAGGGGAGCCCGCTAATCGATATCAAACCGTATTTTCCCTACAGCGACCGGGCAGACGACCTTCGGCTGCCGGAATGGGCCAGGACTCTGCCCCCGACTGCATAGGCCACGTGCCCGATCTCCCGGCACCGTTCGAGGACGGCGACGAGGACGATTGATGGTCGTTTTCAGATAGGGGACGTTCTTGACTAATTGGACAAACGCGCTCACACCTAATTTAGTTTAATTAGTCAAGAACGTCCCTCTTCTTTGCTCCATTGTCGGATATCGCGAGGATCGTTGGCCTGGGAAGTCGGAGCGGAGCGAAGATTCCAGGGAGTTACGGCGACGTGGCAATCCCCTGGCACCACGGCTCGTTGCCGATTCGGGGACAGGCGCCGATCGAGAGGCTCCGTCGCTCTTCTTGCTCCGGGCACGGGCACGCACGCGGGCACGGGCACGAAAAGGGCGGAGCCAATACCCAATGCCCGTTCTGCCCCGTTTGACAGGCCGAAAAGGGGGTTCCTATAATCCCTTTGCGAAATCGGGGACAGCCGCTGAATAGCACGAAAGCGAAGAAGCGGAATCGATACCAAATTCGTGAAGGGAGAACAGCTTGAGCAGGCAATATGATGGAAAATCGGTCCTCATTACGGGGGCCTCTCGGGGGATAGGCAAGCAGTTGGCTCAGGATTTTGCAGAAGAGGGGGCCTGCTGCCTGCTCGTAGCACGGGACGCGGCGGCCCTGGAGGAAAACCGGAGCAGGCTTCCTGAACCGGGCAGGCACGCCTGCTATCCTTGCGATGTGTCCGGGAAAGAGAATGTGGATGCCATGGCCCGACAGGTCCTGGCGGAACACGGTCCCCCGGACATCCTCGTGAACAACGCCGGCGTCAGCCGGTACACCCGATTCCTGGATACGCCGATCGAGGAGCACGAGGCGCTGATGCAGATCAATTACTGGGGCATGTTGTACTGCACCTACGCCTTCCTGCCCTCCATGCTCGAGAGGGATTCCGGCCACATCGTTAACCTGTCTTCCATCTCGGGAAAGCTGGGTACGGTCCGTCATACCGCCTACTGTGCGTCCAAGTTCGCGGTTGCCGGTTTCTCGGACAGCCTCTACTTCGAACTGCTCGGTACGGGCGTCAACATCATGGTCGTGAACCCGGGCGTGGTGGAAACCCATCTGTTCGATCATGGTTCCTTTTCGGACTTCCCGGATGAGGTGCGAAAGATGATGAAACCGCCGCACCTGTTGACCCGGGCAATCCTGCGGGGAATCCGCAGGCGGAAGTACGAGGTCACCTTTCCCAGAGGTCTCTGGGCGGGCGTTGTGGTGAGGGCCCTCTGGCCTCCTGTGTACCGAATCCTTCAGGCCAGGTTCCTGAAGATCCGAAGGAAACGCCCGGGGGCTTCTGCATGAAGACGCTGTCGATTCTGTTTTCTCACAGTTCGATACAGGTACGTATCCTGTCCCTGGGTTCCAGCGGCGTTGTGTTTGCGCTGGGGATGCTCCTGGGCTTTGTCTCCTGGAAGGGCCTCGTGGTGGGCGCCCTCCTGGGCCTCCTGCTCGGCGTGCTCTTCTGGTACGAAACCAAGGACCCCCTCTACCGGGACCAGCAATTCCCGATCACCACGACCCAGAAGATAGGGCATTGCGTCCTGTTCGTCCAGTACGCGGTCTTTACCGGTTGCGTGCTCGAATGGGCCCTGGAGACGCCCTCGCCCGCCTGGGCGACCGATGCCCTTGCTGCGTGGCTGGACGGCCTGATCGGCTTCATCTCCGCCTTTACCCTGGCGCAACTCGTGCGTCTCTGGCACTATCTGTGGCAGGGGGGCGTCCTGGACCGGTTCATCTGGCGGGAGAGGCAGACCGGCAAGGAGGGCATGCTCGACCGCGTCGGAATCGTGAAGGAAAGGCTGGACCCGACGGGCAAGATCTTCATCCGCGGCGAGTGGTGGGACGCCGAGGTGGAGGGGGATCAGCCGGCAGAAGTGGGCACTCGCGTGGTCACAAAAAGGATGGTCGGGCTGAAGCTGGTGGTTCAGCTTCTTGAAGATTGAACCATCTGGCATCGTGTTCAGGCAAACCAAAGGGCTAGACCACGAAAGAAGCTGATCGGCTCCTTGTTTCGGGCACGGGCACGCACACGGGCACGGTTTCTCGAGGGCCGCAAATCTCAACGGCAGGATACGGAGCGATTTTCATGGACCTGGCCAGACTCACCAGGGTTGTGGGCATCATCGCCCGTTACGGGTTCGGCTCGTTCATCTCGGAAGGTTCGGTGCCCGGGTTCACCAAGGTAGAAAAATCGGACGAAGACACCCGCAGGCCTCCGAGCGAGCGATTCCGAATGATGCTCGAGGATCTGGGGCCGATCTTCATCAAGTTCGGGCAACTTCTCTCCACCCGTCCCGATATCCTGTCTCCCGCATTCATCGAGTCCCTCACCGGCCTTCAGGAAAACGTGTCGCCTCTCCCCTGGGCCGAGATCAGGGAGGAACTGGACCGGCACCTCCCGGGAAGCGTCGAGGGTGTGTTCGATCGGATCGACGAAGAGCCGATGGCCACGGCTTCGGTCAGCCAGGTGCACCGGGCCGCGCTGAAAGACGGCAGGGAGGTGGTGGTCAAGGTCCGGAGGCCGGAGATCGAGGAGGTCATCCGCGGGGACCTGGATTTTCTCCGGGGCATTGCCAGAGTGCTCAAGGGAACGATCGTCGAGGTGAGCCGCCACAACCCGGAACGCTGGGTCGACGAGTTTGCCGCGGCCATGGAGGAAGAGCTCGACCTCGCGAACGAGGTCCGTACGATCGAGGCCTTCCGGGCAAACGGCTCCCAGACCGGCCTGCTGGTCATCCCCCAAGTCTATGCACAGCTGAGTTCCTCACGCATCATCGTGATGGAGTATCTGGAGGGCATGTCGGTCACGCAGGTCGAGGACCGGGAGCAACGTAAGAGCATCGCCCGCACCCTTCTGCAGGAGTCCTATAAGCAGGTATTCGTGGACGGCTTCTTTCATGCGGACCCTCACCCCGGCAACGTGCGCTTTCTCGCGGACGGCCGTATCGGATTGATCGATTTCGGGCTCGTGGGACGGCTCTCCGCGCGGATGAGGGACTTGCTGGTGCGTCTCGCCATGGCCGTTGCCTTCCGGGATTCGGAAAGGGTTGCAAAGATCGTCTACTCCGCAGGCATCGCCAGGGAGCGCGTCGACCTGGCCGCCCTGAGCCGCGACGTGGATGAGGTGTTCGGCACCACCCTGGGGAGATCCCTGGATGAGATCGACACCGAACTCGTGGTCCTGCAGTTCATGGACCTTGTCTCTCGATACGGTGTAACGCTCCCCCACGAACTGGCGCTGCTCGGGAAAGCGGGTGTGAACATGGAGGGGGTCGTGCGGACGTTGGACCCGGAGATCGACATCTCCAGGGAATTGCTCCCCCAGGCATACCGGATGATTGCCGTGCCGGAGGACCCGCAAGAGCTCGTGACAGAAGGCCTCAAGCAGCTCGTTCGCCTGCGGGCCATGCTGGAAGAGGTCCCGTTACAGATAGACCAGATCGTGACCGACGTGGCCGGCGGGAAGATGCACGTGAACGTCTCTTCCGACCAGGCGGAAGGGCTCGTCCCTTCGATTCGCGAACTCGGTGCGCTCCTGGCGATCGGGATGGTGGCTGCCGCGAGCATCGTGGCCGCAGCGCTCCTGATTATTCCCTACTTTGGGGACGTAACACTTCGCGGGATCCCGGTTCTGCCCGTGCTTGCTGCCGGGATGGCCGTGTACGCAGGCTTCCTGATGACTGCTGTTGTCGCGTGGGCCCTGCTGCGTGGCCGGGACCTGAGAATCCAGCTCAGCCGATGGGCTTCCCTGCTCCGGTGGTGGAAGAAGTAGGGCAGGCCGTTGAAGAAGGCCCACCTGTGGCGTTGCACTCATCCCCCCCGCCTTCGGCGGGACAGGTTCCGTCACTGCGGCGTACGCTGTACGCCTTCCTCTGGATCTTGTGCGCCTTGCATCTGGACCTTTTTGAACGGCCTGCCAGCGATCTTGCAGGAAGCTGCTCCAGCGAATCCGGGCCTATCCTTCGTGATTCTCGCGGCTCATTCGCCGTGATTCTCAAGGCTCATCGCTTCGTCCAGATCCCGGGTCGTTTCGAAGGCAATGGAAGTCCGCTCGACCCGGTACAGCTTCAGGGTCTCCTGGGGACATGCCAAGGTGCACACGCCGCAGCCGATGCACTTGTCGAGATCGACCTCTATCCGTCCGGTTTCATCATCCAGAGCGAGGGCGCCCATCAGACATCGATCTGCGCAAGCTTCGCAGCCAATGCAGTCTTCGCCCGCCCTGGGCGCGAAGTTGGATGGAGACATGGCGTCCGGATTGCCCCAGCGTGTCCTCCCCCGCAACTGGGAGCAACAACATTCGCAGCAGAGGCAGATGAGCCGATCGCCGACGCGGGTATTGCTCGTGTGGCTCACCAAACCGAGATCGACCATTTCGTCCAGGTAGTCGATCGCCTGTTGTTTGGTCACTCGCTTGCCCAGGCCGTTTGCCTCGAAAACAAGGGCGGCGGCGCCCATGAAGATGCAGGACCCGATGGGGAACTTGTCCTTGCACTCGCGGGTCCCCAGCTTCTCGGTTCGGGTGCGGCAGGGGCAGGGGACCAGGGCCAATTCCTCTTCTCCATGGTTCAGGATGTATTCGTGGGCCTCTTCCGCCGCCAGGACTTTCTGGCCCGCTTCGATGGTCCGTTCGATGGGAATCACGCGTGCTACAGGTGTGCCCCGCTTCACGGTTTCGTAGTTCTTGTAGAACCCCCCCTCGATGAAATACTCCATGTAGAGGTGGCCCGCTTCAATGTCGCCGGGCTTGATCTCGGGGTAGAAATTGTGGGCGTTCAGCAGCATGGGGATGACGGGCAGGCAGTACATGTTGCCAAGCCCGATGACGCCGCTCTTTGCCTGCAGGCGGGCCAGGATCTTCTCTACCCCCTCCAGATCTTTTCCACAGGCCTCCGCCACCTCCCGGGAGGGCATGAATGCATCCAGCACATTCAGGTGCTGAACGACCTCGGCCTCTTCGGGCGAGTAAACGAGTTCGAGATGTTTCAGGAAGGCTTCGTGAATGCTCCCATCTTCGGCCCTGGGAGCTGTATGCGGATCCTGTTCATCGATCTTTTGTGCGATGAGGATGTAGGCTGCGGTCTTGTCCATGTGTTGCTCTCCCTCACACAGTTGGGTCACTCTCGGGTAAAAACATTGAAGCCCATGGCTTCGGTCAGCCTCGTATTGACCCTCTTGCAGACCTCGATTTCTTCAGACGCCAGATCCCGGAAGTGCTCAACGGCCGGTATCCCCGATCGCTCACTTTCCAGAACCGCCTCGCCGGCAGCTTTCCCAGAGATCAATGACGATGTGATCCCCTCGCCTCCTCGCAGGAAACCGCCCGCCTCACCTGCCAGAAGGAGTCTCTGGGACCCTAGGCAGTAGTTCTCTTTCGCGGACATGTCGTTCAGGACGATGCCGTGACGGGACGCCGTCTCCTTGACCGCCAACCCATGCTTCTCCTCCAGGTGCGTCCGGAAAGCAGCAAAGTACTCTTTCACCGATTCCCGTTGCTGGACCCCTGTAACCACGACGATTTTTCCGTCCTTGTGGAACACCGTGGCAAAGTAGCCCGTAAGGCTTCTGTCCATGAAAAGGTACAGCCACCCGGGCTCCAGGTCAATTTCCCCCTCGTAGCTCTCCTCGTAGTTCGGAACCAGCCCGACACTCTCTTCAAACCCCGGGAAGGCGGTTCGTCGAACCCTGGAGAGGGTGCCGTCCGCACCGATCAGGTAGTTGGTCCGGACCGAGATCCTTGCTCCCGAATGCCTCAGAGTAACAACGTATTCCTGACCCTCCTCCTCGAAATCATCGAAGCGGCAGTCGCCGACGAGCTCGGCATCGGTCCGGGAGCAGAGCCAGAGGTCCAGGGCAGACCGCCAGGTATTCAACCCCTCTTCCTCGAGGTCTTCTCCTTCGTCGAAGACAGAGAAAGGAACATCCATGCCAGGGCTGTCAATCGTCTCGAACACACGATTCCCTCTCGTCCGTTCCGGACTGCAGAGGACTTCACGCGGGACCTCGCCAAAGTGATCGGTGACGAACTTCCGTGAACTGGGGAACAGGATGCCGCTGCACATCTTGTACCTTGGCAATTCGTCCCGCTCCACGATCAAGGTTTCCAGCCCGGATCCGGTCAGCGCCTTGGCTGCACCCGCACCCGCCGGACCGGATCCGACGATGACCACGTCGTATTTTCCCTTCAAGCCCATGCCTCTTTCTCCTTTTCGCCATTCCCGAGCGGGAATTCCTTGGTCATCCTACCATCTGTCATTCCTGCGCAGGCAGGAATCCACCCGTACATTGCGCCAATGGATCCCCGCTTTCGCGGGCATTATAGAAGAAGGGCGTCCTTGGGGGCGCTCCTATGAGATGTCGGATCCGACCAAGACACCTCTTCTCCAGGAATACAGTCTGATGTCAACCATGCTCCAATATTGCGATTGC
>Ga0180434_10001535_pt1 | contig 32773 bp, 31 predicted proteins | sample SS_ome_7_FD_132453 | JGI IMG/M metagenome (GOLD analysis project Ga0180434, IMG submission 132453) | Hypersaline lake sediment archaeal communities from the Salton Sea, California, USA - SS_1_D_2 metaG | ecosystem: Environmental > Aquatic > Non-marine Saline and Alkaline > Hypersaline >... | reverse complement strand
TTGCCGATGGTAAACACCGGATTCAGGGAGGTCATGGGCTCCTGGAAAATCATGGCGATATCATCACCACGGATGGCGCGCATCTCCGCTGTTGATTTGGTGAGCAGGTTTTCGCCCTTGAACCAGACCTGGCCGTCGATGATTTTCCCCGGCGGGCGTGGTATCAGCTGCATTAATGAAAGCGCCGTTACGCTTTTGCCGCAGCCGGATTCACCGATCACCCCCAGTGTCTTGCCCCGATTCAGCTGAAGATCCATGCCGTCCACGGCCCGGGACACGCCCTCGTCCGTGTAAAAATAGGTTTTCAAGTTGGTGATCTGCAACAGTGGCTCGTCCAATCCCTTCCCCTTCACACCCTTTTCCGGAAAAAGCGATTCACTCCCCGCGCAGACGGGGGTCAATCATATCCCGAATGCCGTCTCCCAACGTGTTGAATGCTAAAATGGTGATCAAAATGCTGAGGCCTGAAAAGATGGAAATTCCCGGTGCATTAATCAGCACATCCACCCCTTCCCGGATCATGTTGCCCCACGTCGGCGTCGGTGGCTGCACCCCCAGTCCGATAAAAGCCAGGTTGGCCTCCAGGCGGATGGCCACGCCGACCCACAGGGTGCCGGCTACCAAAAGTTCGCCGAAAATATTGGGGAAAATGTGACGCACAATGATCCGGGGCACACGGGCGCCGATGGCCTGCGCGGCAATGACGTATTCGCTTTCCTTTATTTTCAGCAGCTGCCCGTGTGACAACCGGGCAAAACGCGGCGTCATCACGATGGCGATCGTGATGATCAGATTGACCAGGTTGGATCCCAGCACAGCGGTCACGGCAATGGCGAGAATAAGGTCGGGGAAACACATCAGCACATCCACGGCGCGCATGATCAGGGTCTCGATCTTTCCACCGTAGTACCCGGCCACCATGCCCATGGCGGTGCCCGCCACCATGCCCAGAAAAACAGAAACCAGGCCGATGATCAACGATACGCGGCTGCCCCAGATAATGCGGGACAGTACGTCGCGGCCGAAATCGTCCGTTCCCAGCCAGTGTTCGGCGCTGCGGCCGGACAGACGCACCTCGGCATCCTGCACCAAGGGATCATAGGGCGCCAGCAGCGGTGCAAAAACAGCCACCAGTACAATCAACACCGCCAGGACACCACCGACAACGGCGGTCTTGTTGCGGCGAAAGGCGGCCCACATGCGCACCCGCTGCGACACATCCACCGACATGCCGGCATCCGGCACCACATTTTCTTGGATCTCTGTCATAAAGTCTTGCCTGTTTCAAGCATTGCCGAACCGGATCAGTTGTACTTGATCCGGGGATCGATAAGACTGTACACCAGATCCGTGGCCAGATTGATCAGCACCACAATCACGGCATAGATCACCATCACCGACTGCAGGGTTGTGTAATCCCGCTGCTTGATGGCGCCGACCATCAGCTTGCCCAGGCCGGGCCGCGAGAAGACGATTTCCACCATCACCGACGAGCCGATCAGCACCACGGCATACAGGCCTCCCAGGGCCACGATCGGAATCATGGCGTTGCGCAGCACATGCTTGTAAAGCACCACGCGCTCCAGCAGGCCCTTGGCGTGGGCCGTGCGCACATAGTCTTCGCGCAGTACGTCCAGGATGGAAGAGCGGGTCATGCGGGTCACATAGGCCATCATCAGAAGGCCCAGGGCCATACCGGGCAGCACCAGATGGCGCAGATTGTCCTTTACATCCCAGAAATCCCCGCCGCCGACCACTGGAAAGACGGGAAAAATAATGGCGAACACCAGAATCAGAAGAATGCCCAGATAGAATGCCGGCACGGAAAGGCCCAGCAGGGAAAAAATGCGGTTGAAGTAATCGATGAAGCTGTTGCGGTGCACCGCCGCGGAGATACCCAGCGGCACCCCCAATATGTAGCCCACCAGAATGGCGCAAAAGGTCAGCTCGAGCGTGTAGGGCAGCACCCGGCCGACCTGGCGGGCGACCGGGTAGCCGGTAATGGCCGACGTACCCAGATCCCCCTTGATCAGACTGCCCAAAAAATGAACATACTGCAGCCATATGGGATCATTGAGTCCCAGCTTCTGCCGCAGGGCGTCCACGGCTTCCTGACTGGCGTAGTCCCCCAGGGCGGCTACCGCCGGATCCCCGGGAAGGACCCGCACCACCAGAAAAACCGCGGTCAGCACAATCAGCAGGATGGGAATGCTCTGCAAAATGCGGCGCACCGCGTATTTAAACATGGGTTTTCATTTCCTGGCTGCGCATCAGCATCGCCCTGTAGGCGGCGTCGATGCCGTCGGAATTAATCATTCTTTAAAAAAACTTGGACACACCAAGCATATTCCCCCGGCATCTGCCTCCGCGAAGGCATACCCCGGAAAGCGCCCGGAAGCTGCAAACAGCGGCAGCATCCCGGGGGCCGGCCGGTGGCATATGCTTGGTCAGTGCGCCAGAATGCGCGTCTTTTCCGTAATCTGCGGTGAATAGGTCTGCCAGCTGAACTCCAGCGGATGGCCGAGATCCACATACGACTTCATGGGGAAGGCGTATTTGAGGCGGATCATCGGCACCAAGGCAACATCCCTGAGCAGCTCGATCTGGGCCTGTTTCCACAGCGCCGTTTGCCGCTCGCCGTCCAATTCATAGCGGGCTTCTTCGATGAGATTGTCGATGGAGTCGATTTCCCCGTCCCCGTCGGCATCCACGGCACCGTAGTGGCTGAAGCCCGTGTCCGGCTTCTTGCCGTTGACCACCTCGGATGCGGAGTGGTAGAAACGGGTCAGAAAAACATCCGTGTTGGGCCGCCAGCAGGCATAGTAGACCAGCGGACTGGCATCCTTGCGGATCAAACTGTGAAAGGAAGAGTGATCCACCACGTTGAGCTTCATGTCGATGCCCGCCTTTTTCACCTGGGCCTGCAGGGCCACCAGCGGCTTGCGGTAGCTGGTCGCCAGTTCGCTGATGATGACTTCGAAGCTGAGGTCCGATTTGCCGGCCTCCTTGAGCAGGGCCTTGGCTTTGGCGACATCGTCTTCGTAGACCACACCGGCGGCCAGGGCTTCGGCCTTGGTCAACGCCCCGTTGGCCGGCGGCGCCATGGCGGCCGAATAGATGGGAACCGCCAGGCTCTCGCCCATGAACGCCGCCACTTGGCTGCGATCGATGGCATAGCTGAGCGCCTTGCGCACCCGGATGTCCTTGAATACTTCATTGGCCATATTGAAGTGCAGCATCTGCGTTTCGCAGGGGCCGAAGGTCTTGACGGCCACTTCCGGGAACGTGCTGATCTTTTCGACCCACTTGGCCTCATTCAAGCCTTCGATCACGTGCAGCTCGCCGGTGCGCAGGCCGAACTCGCGGGAGCTGACATTGGGCATGTACTTGATGACCAGCTTTTCGAGAATCGGTTTGCCGCGGAAATACTTGGCGTTGGCCTTGAGCACCGTCTCCTGGCGCGGGTCATAGGCTTCGAACATGAACGGACCGGTCCCCACCGGATGCGTCGCAAACCCGTCTTCCCCCATCATCTCGATGGCCTTCTTGGAAACGATGAACCCACCCGCGTAGTTGGCGAATTTGGCCAGAAACAGGGGGGCGGAAATGGGCTGGGTCACGGTGATCTGAACCGTGTAGGGATCAAGAGCCTTGAAGGTAACGCCGGTGTATTCTCCGGCATAGGAGCTGCGGTCCGGATCGGCCGCCCGTTGAAGTGAAAAAACGACATCATCAGCGGTCAACTCGTACCCTTCCGGCTGCTGGGGGAAGGGGTGAAACCAGACGCCTTTGCGCAGCTGAAACGTCCAGACCTTGCCGTCCGCGGACTGCTGCCACGATTCAGCGATGTCCGGCTCCACCGCCACCTGATTGCCCGGCGGATAGCGCACCAGTCCGTTGAACATGGGATCCACGGTCGAACGGTCCACCGTGCTGGCCGCCCGGTGCGGATCCAGGTTCTTGGCGTCTCCGGCGTCAAAGGCGATGTGCAGCACCTGTTTTTTGGCCAGATTCTGCGCCACGGCCGACGGGCACACCAGGATGAACAGCAGCAAACCAAGTGTCATCGCCATTCCCAAAAACTTAAACTTTTGTTTCATTACGCCTCCTTTCGCTGGCGGTGCCGATCTGCGGCACCATTTTTTGCGCTTGACAGCCTCCATCATCGTGTCTGGTACTATACCACGACACCTCCGTTTACGCCAAACTAAAATTGTTTTTACACCGCAGTGCTGGATCCGGCAAGCGCCTCCACTTCGGCCGCATCCTTGGGGATCGTTTCGCCCAGAATGCGGCAGCCGTCGCCCGTGACCAGCACATCATCTTCGATGCGGATGCCGCCGAAGCCCTTGTACTTCTCGACCTCGGGCCAGTTGATAAAATTTTTGAAGCGTCCTTCCCGGCGCCAGCGGTCGATCAGCTGGGGGATAAAGTACACCCCGGGTTCCACGGTCAGCACAAATCCCGGCGCAAGGGTTCTGGCCAGCCGGAGATTGTGCAGCCCGAACTGGGTGCTGCGTTCCATATCCGGACCGTAGCCGACAACGTCTTCGCCCAGACTTTCCATGTCGTGGACATCCAGGCCCAGCATGTGGCCCAGCCCATGTGGAAAAAACAGGGCATGGGCTCCCTGCCGCACCGCCGCTTCGACATCACCCTTCATCAGGCCGAGGTCTTTCAGGCCCCGGGCCAGGTAAAGACAGGCCGCCAGGTGGACATCCCGGAACCGCTCGCCGGGTTTTACGGCGGCAATCGCGCGCGCCTGCGTGCTGAGCACCAGATTGTAGACCGCTTTCTGAGGCTCGCTGAAACGGCCGCCCACAGGAATGACGCGGGTGATATCGCCCGCATAGTGCAGCGGCGACTCGGCCCCTGCGTCGTTCAGCACCAGGTCGCCGGTGCGCATGCGGTTGCCCTGAAAGTGGTTGTGCAGGATGTCGCCCCGCATCGTGAAAACCGGCTCATAGGCCATGCGGGCGCCGCTGCAGGAATAGGCCGCACTGGTCATGGCGCTCACGATGTCCAGTTCATACAGACCGGGCTGCGTCAGCTGCATGGCCTTGATATGCATGCGGCGGGTCGTTGCCAGCGCCGTTTCGATTTGCTGCACTTCACCCGCGGACTTGAGGGATCGCTGGGCGACCACCGCTTCGATCAGGGCGCGGGATGCCTGCTTCTTGACATCCGGCAGCGGAATACAAAGCAGCTGATGCAGCTTCAGCATGCCGGCCGTGCGGTATGGGGGAAGAAAGTGTATCGGCCGGCCGGACCGGCGCGCCCGTTCCAGCGCCGTTGGCAGCGCGGCGATTTCCGCCACCTTCTGCACCCCGGCGCGGGCGCCCATTTCCTCCAGGGACGGCTGCAGCCCGATCCAGACGGTCTCCTCCATGGACAGCTCTTTGCCGTAAAGAACGTCCTGAGACGCTTCAAGATCAATCAGCGCGGCAATGCCCGGGTGGCTGATGCCCAGATAGTACAAAAAGGAACTGTCCTGGCGGAATGGATACAGATTGTCGCAATAGTTGATGGGGCTTTCCTGGTTGCCCAGCAGCAGCACCAGTCCGCGTTGCATCCGCCGCCGCAGACCGTTTCGTCTTTCGCGGTAGACGCCTTCTGAAAACATGTCTTTTCCCAACACATCAGAAGTATTCATTCGTCTGCAGAATCTTTGAATTTATGAATGGTCGAGGTTGGAAATATCGGATGGTATCCCAGTTGTTTTTCCGGATACTTCCCATAGCGGCTGCCCGAGTGGCAGCCGGGAAAACAGCGGGCCCGGTAGTAGCGCACGGGATGGTCAGGGAGCGGTCCGTCGCCGGGATACCAGACGCCCGGGGCGATGGGATAGCGCGGGAACTCGGTCTGCGTCGACGCCGCGGCGTTGTGCACACCCCGGGTCCCGTCCGTTGCGGTGGATGCCATCAACGCGGCCGACACCACCAGCAGCGCAAACGATACGATCACCGTAATCAAAGCCCTCATGCGATTTTCTCCTTTCTCGTAGGCGGTTTGAATCAGCCGGCGGCCGCAGGTGCGGCAAAGGCGGATACGCAAAAGGGATGCACCCGCAAGCGGCCCCTGCTATGACAACCCGGCCCGCACCGGGCAGGCGACCAGATGGCCGGAGCCCACATCGACCAGGGTCGGCGTATCCCGCGCACACGCCGGCTGCACGTAAGGGCATCGGGGATGGAATCGGCATCCGGAAGGCGGATCGATGGCGCTGGGAATTTCACCTTTGGGGATGGGATCGGTGCGCCGGAAGCGTGGGTCGGGCACCGGCACCGCCGCCAGCAGCGATGCCGTGTAGGGATGAACCGGATGCTTGAACACTTCATTCAGCGGTCCGATTTCCATGATCCTGCCCAAATACATGACGGCGATCCGGTCACAGATATATTTGCAGGTGGCCAGATCGTGGGTGATAAACAGGTAGGTCAGATCGAGGGCCTCCTTCATCTTGACCATCAATTCCAGAATCATGGCGCTGACCGATACGTCGGCCATGGCGATGGGTTCGTCGGCCACCACAAAATCCGGGTCGGTGATCAGCGCCCGGGCGATCACCACCCGCTGCCGCTGCCCGCCCGACAACTGATGGGGATATTTGTCATATAAAAAGCCGGCCGGCGACAGCCCCACCTTTTCCATGAATGCAAGCGTCCTCTCGCGGACGTTATCCAATGCCAGATCCGTGTGAATCTCGAGTGGATGGCCGATGGAACGCCCGACCTTCATCCGCGGGCTCAAAGAGGCAAACGGGTCCTGAAAAATGATCTGCATTTTGCGGCGCTTGCGGCGCATGGCCTCGCTGCCGGCCGCCAAAAGCGATTCGCCCTTGAAACGCACATCCCCGGCGGTGGGCTCCAGCAGCCGCAGCACCAGCCGGCCGGTCGTGGTTTTTCCGCAGCCGCTTTCACCGGCCAGACCCAGCACCTCGCCGGGCCGGATGTGAAACGACACATCATCGACGGCCTGGACCACCCGCTGCCGGCGCGACATCATCTGGGCCAGAAAACCCTTGTCGACCGGAAAATATTTCTTCAGATGCTTGACTTCCAGAAGGTTGGTTAGAGAGGCCATTGTCAATCCCTCGGTGCGTGCAGCCAGCAGGCGGTCCAGCGGCCTTTTTCATCCGTCAATCCGGGTATTGACCGGCGGCAGATGTCGGTTGCCCGCGGACAGCGGGGGTGAAATACGCATCCCCCCGGCGGGTTGACCAGATCCGGCGGCGCCCCCGGCATGGTGTGCAGCGCCGGCTGATCCAGCTTGATATTGGGAATCGACGCCAGCAGCCCCTGTGTGTACGGGTGCAGGGGATCGGCGAACACCGTTTCCGCCGGACCGGTTTCGACAATGCGCCCGCCGTACATGACGGTGATGCGATCCGCCATCTGGGCCACAATGCCTAAATTGTGCGATATCAAAAGAATCGTCAGATTGAACTCCGCCCGCAGTTCGTTCAACAGATCCAGGAACTGCGCCTCGACGATGACATCCAGCGAGGTGGTCGGCTCGTCGGCGATTAGAAAATCCGGATTCAGCACCAGGGCCATGCCGATCATGATGCGCTGCCGCATGCCGCCGGACATCTGATGCGGGTATTCGTACAGTCGGTCGGCGGCGATGCCCAGGCGCGCCAGAATCGATTCCGAACGTTCGAGGGCCCGTTTGCGGCTCACCTGCTTTTCATGGGTGCGGATGGTTTCAACGAACTGGTCGCCGACGCGAAATAACGGATTCAGGGAGGTCAGCGGGTCCTGAAAAATCATGCCGATGCGCTTGCCGCGCAGGGACAACAGTTCCCTCCGGCCCATTTGAACGATGTCGCGCCCGTGATAAACGATTTCGCCGGCGGCGATGATTCCCGGGGTGCGCAGCAGCCGCAGAATGGAAAAGCCCAGCGTCGACTTGCCGCAGCCGGACTCGCCCACCAGCCCCATGACTTCACCCTGCCGGATCTCGAGCGACACGCTCTCCACCGCCCGCACCGTGCCGATGTGGATCGGAAAGTGCACCTTAAGATCCTTGAGCGCTAGAATGGTGTCGGCCGTGGTCATTTTTCCAGCAGCCTCGGATTCAGAATTTCGGCCAGCCCTTCGCCCAGCATGGTAAACCCGATGGCCAGTATCGAAATCATGGCCCCGGGAAAGGTGATCAGCCACCATACCCCGGAGGGCAGAAAGCGGCGGCCCATGGAAAGATCCATACCCCAGTCGACGATGCTCGGCGGCAGGCCCAGGCCCAGATAGGTCAGCGCCGCCTCGATCATGATGGCATCTCCGACGTTCATGGTGAAAACAACCACCGTGGTGGCGATGACATTGGGAAAAATGTACTGCCACAGAATGCGGCGGCCGGATGCGCCGATGGCGCGGGCGGCCTCCACGTAAAGCTCTTCCTTGATCTGCAGGGTCTGCCCGCGCACCAGGCGGAAGTAGGTCGGAATGTAGATCACCGCCACCGCCACGGTAATGCTGAGAATCCCCGGTTCCAGCATGGCGGCGAAGGCGATGGCCAGTATCAGGCCCGGAAATGAATAAATGGAGTCCATGACAAGCGACAGAATCTTGTCGAAAAAACCGCCGGCGAACCCGGATATCAGCCCGAAGGTGATGCCCACAACGGAGGACAGTATCGCCGCCAGCACGGCCACCCCCAGAATCGTCCGCGAACCGTAAACGATGCGGGAAAAGACATCGCGCTGCAGATTGTCCGTGCCCATCAGATGGGTTCTGGAAGGCGGCGACAGCTGCGGTCCGGCGTTCTGATCGTAGGGATCGAAGGGTGCGATGGCCGTCGAAAAAACAGCCATCAGAACCACTCCCGTAATAATGGCCGCGCCCACCACCAGGATCCACCACTCCACCCCGTATTTTTTACCCATGACCGCAAACCGGGCGAACAAAACGGCCATTTTTCTGGATGGAGAATGCTTCATGTCAATACCTCACCCGCGGGTCCACCAGTGCATAGACGATGTCGACCACCAGCGACACCAGGGCCACAATCAGAGCGAAAAAGACAATGACCCCCTGGATGGTGGGATAGTCGCGCATGTAGATCCGCTCCAGCAGCAGGCGCCCCATTCCCGGCCATGAAAACGTGCTTTCCGTGAGCACCGCGCCGGCCATCAGCAACGCCACCTGCAGGCCCATCATGGTCAGAATGGGAACGAAGGCATTCATGATCGCGTGTTTGTACACCACGCGCCGGTGGCGGATGCCGCGGGCCTCGGCCGCCAGGATGTAGTCGGATTTCAACACATCCAGCATGTTGGCGCGCGTCAGCCGGACAAACACCCCCGACAACATGAGCCCCAGGGTGACGGACGGCAGCACCAGGTGGATCAGCACGTCTTTCAGGGCCGCAAAATCTCTGATCAGAATGGTGTCAATCACATAAAAACCGGTTTTTTCAAAGGTCGAGGCAAACACCCTTGCCCCGGTTCTGCCGGCGATGGGCATCCAGTCCAGCCAGATGCCGAAAATCATTTGAAACATCAGGCCCAGCCAAAAAACCGGAATACAGTAGATGACAATGCCGTAAATGCGGATGGCGTAATCCTGTGGCGAGCGGCGCTTGTCCGCGGCGTAGGCTCCCAGGCTAACGCCCACCAGCACCGTCACCAGCATGCCGAAAAAGGTCAGCTCGATGGTGGCGGGAATCTTCAGTTTGATCGCATCGATTACGCGCTGCTTTAAAATCATGGACTCGCCCAGATCCAGGCGGCAGATCTGCCACAGATAATCGACATACTGAAAGATCATCGGACGGTTGAGTCCCAGTTCTTCCTTTTTCTTTTCAATGACGCTCTCCGGCGCATGGCCGCCGAGCATGGAAGAAACCGGATCTCCCGGCATCACCCGTATCACGACGAAAACAACGCTGAGCAGGATGAAGAGCATCGGCAGCGTCAGCGCCGCCCGGACAATGACGTAGCGCAGGATGTTTTTCATTAGGACCTAAGAACGCCGAACGTTTGCAGGATGGATCCGTCCGCAAACGGATCCATCCCGTCAGCATGCCTACTGGACGCGTTGGATGGTTCGGTAGTTAAACTGAAGGGTCGGTGAGATCATGACGCCTTCGATGTTGTTCTGGGTAAACAGATAGAGCGTGCCCTGAAATATCGGGCAGGTGGGAACGTCCATGGCCCACCATTTCTGGATGGTTTCAAAAATCTCCCGGCGCTGATCCAGATCGGTGACGGTCTGCTCCTCGACGAACTTGGCGTCCCACTTGGGATCGGAGAAGTGGATGCCCAGCCCGGCGGAGCCGGCGGTGCCGGCAAAGGCCGAGGTGTAGTTGTCGGGATCGATGTAGTCCGGATACCATCCCAGCAGAAAGGCGGGCATCAGCTGATTGGCCCAGTTGTCGCGGTAGGTGGCCCACTCGGCGGATTTGACGGTCACATCGATCAGGCCGGTGCGCTCGAACTGCTGCTTGAGCACCGCCGCCATGTCGACCTCCGTATCGCCGTAGTGGCTGGGGGTGTACCAGAATTCAAATTTCAGCTTGTTGTCTTCGCTGTAGCCCTTGGCTTTCAGGACGCGGCGTGCAAAATCCAGGTTGCCGTCGCCGTAAACGGTCTTGAAGTTGTCGGTATGGGCGAACATCCCCATGGGAACCATGGAGTACAGCGGCGCATTCTGCCCGAGGAACACCTTCCGGATAATCTCCTTGCGGTCGACGCTGGCCGCCACTGCCTGACGCAGTTCCCAGTCCTTGAACGGTTCGATCTTGCACTGGAAACAGATGTAGCGGATATAGGGGCCCTGGCCCTTGATGGTCTTGACCTTGCTCGATTGTTCCAGGTCCTTGATATCCGAGGGGTTGAAGGATTTGAAGGCAAAATCGAGCTCCCCCTTCTCCAGTGCCAGCCGCATGGTGGTGGCATCGGCGAAATAGCGGATCACCACCATTTCGTTCTTCGGTGCCGGCCCGAAGTAATCAGGGTTGGGTTTTAAGATGATCTCCTCGTCGCGCTTGAAGGAAGCGACCTCGTACGGCCCCAGGCCGACGATTTTTCCGCCCTTGAGCTCGGAAGGATCGCGGACGATCTTGTCCGCAGGATACACATTCGGGTTGACCGGATAGTAGGGCACGGTGGCCACCAGCGACGGAAAATAGGCCACGGGATTCTGGAGCACGAAATTGACCGTGGCGCTGTCGACCACATCCACCCGTTCAACGAAATCCGTGACCAGCCATGAGGGATCGCCCTTGAGGTTCATGACCCGGTCGATGGACCACTTCACGGCATGGGCGTCAAAAGGCGTGCCGTCGGAAAACGTAAGGCCCTGCCGCAGCTTGAAGGTGTAGGTCTTGCCGTCGGCGCTGACCGTGTAGGATTCGGCAAGATGCGGCACCAGATTGGTTTTTCCCGGCGGATACCCCATCAGGCCCTGATAAATATTGTAGAAAATCTCCCAGGTGTGAAAATCATAGGCATTGGCGGGATCCATGTCGATGACCTTCTCGGTGGTGCCGTAAACCAGCGGCCCGCCGCCGGCCAGGCATGCGCCGGAAGCCGTCATTACCGCAGCGATGACCAGTGCCATGATGCCCCAACGTTTTTTCATTCCTTCCCCCTTTCGTTAGCACGGTTGACGTGAACGAACCCCCTGCGGGGTCCGAATGATCGGATCGAGCTGAAGGATCATTTAAGTCTTGTATAATGGAGAATTCGCGCGGGGTCAAGCCTGATCTTTATCGGGGGCGCGGCCGCAAACGATTTCGTCAGGAGGCCGCGTGCGCAGGGGAAGCGGTTTCCGTCTTTTCAAGGTACTGCCGGACGATTTTCTGATTGTCTTCACGCGTGATTTCCCGCGGCAGCCGTTCCAAGGCCCGGTTGACGGCCATGTCGACCAGCTCGGCGCGCAGCTGGCGGCGCGCCTTGATCACCTGATAATCGACCTTGCGCGCCGCGCTTTCCATGAGCACCTTGCTTTCGGCGGTGGCGCTGTCGATCAACTGCTGTTTTCTTTTCTCACCCTGTTCGACGATCCGTTCTTTCAATGCTTGCAGCCGGCGGCGGCTCGCTTCCTTCTCCGCCTGCATATCTTCGAGTTTTTTCCGGGCGGCGACCCGCTCCGATTCCATCCGGTCGAGTTCGGCCTTGACCTTGTCCCGCTGGCCCCTGAAGAAATCCACCAGGGGTTTGCGGCCGTATTTTACCAGGATAAAGGCCAGAATCGCAAAATTCAACCAGCGCATGATCAGATCATAGGTGGGGCGCCAGCCGTCGCCGGCCGCAGCGGCGGCAGCGGCCGGAAACAGAACCGCGGCGGCGGCCGCCAAAGCGGGAACCACGGAAGCAACCCCGTTTGACAAAGCGGTAAACCGTTTCATGACGCAACCTTTCGATCCAGAACTTTTTCCATCAGATGCAGCGCGAGAACGCCCGCCTCTTTGGCGAGATGCCTTCGCTGTTCCTCAAGCCGGGAAGCCATTTCCGAGCGGATGGACTGCTGCTTGGCCTCAATCTCGGCCCTGGCCTCCCGGATCATGTGAAAGGCGGTTTCATTCCCGGCCGCTTCCAGTTCGGCGCTCAACGCGGCCGCCGTCTTTTTGACGGCGACCTCTTCAGACCGGTTTTCCCGGAGGATCGCATCGATGCGGTCTTCCGTCTCGCGGATGTCCCGGTGGATGCGCTGAACATAGCGTTCGCGTTCATCCATCGTGCGGCGCAGCGGGCGGAACATGATGCGGTTGATCAGAAAAAGAAAGATCAGAAACGAAATCAACTGCACCACCAGCGTTTCGTTGATGCTGATCAGAGCGACATTGCTGATAATCTGCATGGCGGTAATATCCTTGTATCGTCGCTGTTAGACCACAAAAAGCAGCAACAGGGCGATCACCAGAGAATAGATGCCGGTGGACTCGGACACGGCCTGGCCCACCAGCATGGTCCGGGTCAGCAGACCGGCCTCTCTCGGGTTCTTGCCGATTGCCTCGCAGGCCTTGGCGGCCACCATTCCTTCACCCACACCCGGTCCGATCGCGCCCAGGCCCATGGACAGGCCGGCCCCTAGAAATGCGGCCGCCTTGATAATATCTGCACCTTCCAATGCCATTTGAAACCTCCCTGTTTTTTGATAGTAGATGACGTAACCGCCAGCGGCGGCAATGCTTTTCAAACCACGAAAATAAGCACCAGCGCAACGACCATGGCGTAAATCGCGGTGGACTGCGACACCGCCTGGCCCACCAGCATGATTCTCATCAGATCCCCGGAAAACGCCACATTGCGCGCCACCCACCGCACAGCGCCCTCCGCGGCCTTGCCGTTGCCGATCCCCGGACCGATGCCCCCGAAGCCCATGCAAAGGCCGGCGCTCAGCAGGGCTATGGCCGCGTGCAGCATGGACGATGCCGGGAATGCTTTAAATATAAGGACAAAACTCACCAGCAGTCCGAAAATCGAAGGTGTTTGGGCAACCGCCTGCCCGACCAGCATAACCGTCGTCACATTGCCGACGGTTTCCGGCTGCCTGGAAATTCCCTCACAGCTGGCACCGGCGGCCAGACCGCCGCCGTAGCCGGACCCGATGGCCGCCAGCCCCGTGCTCAATCCGGCGCCGATGAGAGCGGCCCATGTCGGACCCACCGGCAGGCTGCCGAAATCCATAAATATGAGCATCAGGGCCACGACCATGGAAAAAATGGCCGGCGTCTGGCAGACGGCCGATCCGATCAACATATTGGTGGTCAGGCGTGACATCACCGACGGCTGCCGGGATATCCCCTGGCAGGCCTGCCCCCCGGGAAAACCGGAACCGATGCCGGACCCTACCGCACCGGCCCCCATGCACAAGCCGGCGGCAAGAAGCGCCGCACCCTCCAGAACATTGTGCACCGGCACATCCAGGAAAAGCAGCAGAATGGCGATCACCAGCGCAAAAATTGCCGCGGACTCCGCCACCGCTTGGCCCACCAGCATGTTTTTTAAAATGTCGCCGGAAGCCTCGGGTTTGCGCGAAACGGCATCGTTGGCCTGGGCGGCGGTGTATCCCTCGCCGATAGCGGCGCCGACGGCACCTAGCCCCATGGACATGGCCGCACCCAAAAATGCAGCACCTCTAATTATGGTCTGAACGTCTGTATCCATAAGTTCACTTCACCTGGACTGAAATATACACCACTGTCAGCATTGTGAAAACAAAGGCCTGAATCGTTCCCACAAAAAGTCCGAAGAATGCATTTAGAATCGGCGGCAGGACGAAGCTGTAGGTCAGATGTGACACCACCAGAATGATGATCGATCCCCCCATGATGTTTCCGAAAAGACGAAATGAAATTGAAACGATCTTTGCCAGTTCACCGATCACGTTCAGCGGCATCATGAAAAACATGGGCTGGAAGTATTCGCTGGCGTAGGCCTTGAAGCCCTTGGAGCGAATACCGGCGTAATGGGCGATAAAAAACCCCATGATTCCCAGGCTCAGCGGCGTGTTCAGATCCTTTGTCGGCTCCTCCAGATGCGGAAAGATGCCCAGCCAGTTGGATAAAACCAGAAACATAAACAGGGCGCATATCAGGGGACCGTAGGTTTTGGCCATTTTCCTGTCGAGGGCGTCTTCGGTGAGGCCGTAGAACTGGCCCACGTAAAATTCCCCGAACATCTGCATCGCCTTCGGGTAGAGCCCTTTTTTGCGGACCGTCAAAAATCCAAGCGCGAAAAGAATGGCGAACACGATCCAGGTCATCAGAATGACCTCCAGGTTCAGGGTGATGTCGTGTCCGAAAAACGGAATGATCAGTTGATGGATTTTGCCCAGATCGCCCATATCTTCCCTACCTACTTTTTTTCCCGAGCCGCGGCAGCGGCATCCGGCCGCTGAGTTGTTCCGCCAGAATCATCAGCTGAACCATAAACAGCCCAGCCGCTACGGCGGCGAAATTAAGCCATGCCGTTTTGAGGGCCAGCACCAGCGGAACGGCCATCAGTCCGAACCGCAGCGTAATCGAGCCGGCCACCGCCGCGTAAAGGCGACGGCCCGCTTTTCCGACCTGCTGCGGAATCATTTCACCGAGAATGACAAAATTGAGGATGCTGAAGAGCGTCCCCAGGATCAGTCCTTTGGCAACGGGCTTTTGGCCCGCCAGCACAAGGACCAAAGCCATAAGGACGGCCGTTGTCAGGGCCCTGGTGCCATATTTTTTTTGAATCTGTCTAATCGGAGGCATACGTTCCCGTTTTACATCCCATCCCTGTCTTCGTCCTTCCCGGAATTGAGCGTTTTCAGCACCTGCCGGTAGACCACATTCGCGCCGCCCGCAACCCCCAGTATGGTGAAAATGACGGTCAAAACGCCTCTTGTATGCAGCCACCGGTCCAGATAAAGGCCGACGAAAAAGCAGAAGCAGATACAGCCGGCCATGGTCAGTCCGATCTGCATGACAATGGACAGATTCTCGGTCCAGGGCCGATTTTTCCTGTAATCAAATCGCATGTTGCCCGCCTGCCGATGCACCGTGCCGGACGGCTGTATCATACCCGATCAGACCGAGTCGTAAAAAAAAGTTTTTTACCACACCTCGATTCAATTGCAAGCCTTTTTTTGACAACCCCTGCCTGGTCTCCAAGCGCCCTTTGTCAAGGGAAAATTGATGTTGAAAGTTGTCTCCGGATGTGGTTGGTATGGTGGATCTTTTCAAACAGCGGGGCGGGCGTGCCTGCACTGATCCTTTTACGAAGCGAAGGGACTGCCGTTCGATGCGTAATCCGGGTAAACTGCTGATGTTCCGCATGGCATTCACCGTCGTGCTGCTGCTTTGCTTCGGCCCCGGCAGCGGGCGGGCGGCACAGCCTTCCGATGCCGTCGTCCCCAGCGCCGGCGACGGCCATGCGGCCCGCACGGACACGGTCAGCGCCGCCGCCCATGCACACGGCGCCGACCATGCCGCACTGGGCCCCCGTCTGCCCCTCTGGAGCTGCATCCCCTTCGCCTGCATGCTGCTATCCATCGCCCTGCTTCCGCTGCTGCTTCCCACTTTCTGGCATCATCATTTCGGTAAAATCAGCGCCTTCTGGGCCCTGGTTCTGGGCGTTCCCTTTGTCATTGTCTTCAAAAACGCCGCCCTGTATGAAATCGGGCATATCCTGCTGGCCGACTACGTTCCCTTCATCATTTTGCTGTGGTCGCTTTACACGGTGTCGGGCGGCATCCTGCTGCGCGGATCGCTGACCGGCACCCCGGTGGTCAACACCGCCATTCTGCTGATCGGCACCCTGCTGGCCTCCTGGATGGGCACCACCGGCGCCGCCATGCTCCTGATCCGGCCGCTGCTGCGCGCCAACCGCCACCGCAGCAAGCGCACTTTCATGGTGGTGTTTTTCATTTTCCTGGTGGCCAACGTGGGCGGGTCCCTGACGCCCCTGGGCGATCCGCCCCTGTTTCTGGGGTTTCTGCACGGCGTGTCTTTTTTCTGGACCCTCCACATTCTGCCGCATATGGCCGTGGTCGTCGCCGTGATGCTGGTCGTTTACTATTTCCTCGACCGGCATTTCTACCGCCGTGAAAACCCGGCACCCGCCGCGGACGACAAGGCTCCCCTCCGGCTGGAAGGCCTCCGCAACTTCGCCTTCCTGGCAGGCATCGTCGGCGCGGTGCTGATGAGCGGCCTCGTCGACTGGGGACATGTCAACACCCTGGGAATCCACCGCGCCGTTCAGGACTGGGCCCGGGACGGCCTGCTGATTCTCATGGGGGGTCTCTCCCTGGCCGCCACGCCCGTCCAGCTGCGCGAAGACAATGACTTCACCTGGTTCCCGATCATCGAAGTCGCCTACCTGTTCGTCGGCATCTTCATCACCATGGTCCCGTGTCTTCTGATTTTGAAAGCCGGATCCCACGGTGCGCTGGCCGCATTGATCGACGCCGTTCAAAAACCGATGCACTATTTCTGGGTGACGGGCATCCTTTCCGCCTTTCTGGACAATGCCCCCACCTACCTGACCTTTTTCAACACGGCCCTGGGCAGCTTTTATCCGGGCGCGACCGAAGCCCGGGCGGTTCCCCTGCTCATGACGGAAAACAGCATCTACCTGAAAGCCATCTCGGCCGGCGCCGTTTTTTTCGGCGCCTGCAGCTACATCGGCAACGCACCCAATTTTATGGTGCGCTCCATCGCCGAAGAAGCCGGCACCCCCATGCCGAGCTTTTTCGGCTACATTTTGAAATACAGCCTGCTGTTTCTGATCCCGACATTCGTCCTCGTAACCCTGATTTTCTTTTAACAACAGGAGCCAAACCGTGATCAATCTCATCAACGACGCCAAAATCGCCTTTGTCGGCGGCGGCCGATTCTGCCTGGCGCTTTTGAAGGCGATATTCGACGACCGTTTTCCGGTTTCCCGGCCGCAGGTGATGGGAGTGGCAGACACCAACGACCAGGCCGTCGGACTGAAGTTCGCCGGAGAACGGGGTCTGTTCACCACCGCAGACTACCGGGAGCTGCTGCAGCTTCCCGGCCTCGAGCTGATTATCGAAGTGACCAAAGACGTCACCCTTGCCGAGAGAATCCAGGGTGTTAAACCCAAAACGCTGCAGCTGCTGGATCAATTTGAAGCCCGGGCCCTTCTGGAGCACATTCAGATAGAAGCGGAAAAAAAGCGCATCAGCGACCGACTGGCCGCCGAAGCCGCCGAATGCCGGGAAGCCCGGGTGCTGTTCGAACAGTTCTACCGTTTCGTGCTGGACGCCGCCATGGAACGTAACGAGTATTCCCAGGAAATCCGCAAGGGAATGCTGGCCACCGAGCGCTTCCTGGCCCAGATTATCCAGGGCAGCAGCGTGCCCACCTTCGTCATCAACAGGGAGCACCGGGTCACGCACTGGAACAGGGCCTGCGAAGGACTCACCGGTTACGCGGCCAAAGACCTTATCGGCACCCGGGACCACTGGAAGCCGTTTCGGAGCAAGCCGCGCCCCATCATGGCGGATCTGATTCTGGACGGCGTCGGCGAGGAAGAAGTCTGGCGTTACTACGGCACGCAGTGGCGCCGCTCCGAACTGCTTGAGGGCGCTTATGAAGCCGAGGAGTTTTTTGAACAACTCGGCGAAAACGGCAAATGGCTGCACTTCACGGCCGCGCCCATTAAAACCGCCGACGGCGCCGTTATCGGCGCCATCGAAACCATCTGGGACCGCACCGCAGCCAAACACGCCGAAAAAGAATGCAGCCAGATCAACGCGGCCCTGCGCCTCAAAGCCGAGGAACTGGCGGCCAGCAAGCAGACCATGGCGCAGATCATCCAGGGCAGCACGGTTCCCACCTTCGTGCTGGACAACCGCCACTGCATCAGCCACTGGAACAAAGCCCTGGAACGGCTCACCGGGTACCCGGCTGAAGACATGGTCGGCACTGAAAAACAGTGGGAGCCCTTCTGGGACGAGCAGCGGCCATCCATGGCGGATGTCGTGCTGGATCAGAAAAGCGTGCATGAGCTCAACGATCTTTACGGCAGCAAGTGGCGCAAATCCGTGCTGATCGAGGACGGCTACGAAGCCGAGGTCTTTTTCCCGAAACTGGGCGAAAGCGGCCGATGGTGTTTCTTTACGGCCGCCCCCATCCGTACCGGCGACGGAAGGATCATCGGAGCCATCGAAACCCTGTGGGACAAAACCGAAGAAAAAAAGGCGGCCCAGGAGCGGGAGCAGCAACACCGGGAGCTGATCCTCAGCCAGAAGCGCATGGAGCAGATCATTCAAGGCAGCACCATTCCCACCTTTGTCATCGACCGCCACCACCGCATCACCCACTGGAACCCGGCCTGTGAAAAATTGACCGGCTATGCCGCCAAAGACCTCATCGGCACAAATCATCAGTGGAAGCCGTTCCGCTTAGAGGAAAGACCGGTGATGGCCGACCTGATTCTCAAAGGCGTCAGCGTCGATGAAGTCTGGCGCTATTACGGCACCCAGTGGAAGAAGTCCGAACTGGTGGACGGGGCTTACGAGGCCGAAGAATATTTCGAGCACCTCGGCGAAAACGGCAAGTGGCTCTACTTTACCGCGGCCCCCATCCGGGACAACAGCGGCGCCGTGATCGGCGCCATCGAAACCCTGTGGGACAAAACCGAAGAAAAAAACGCCATTATCGCCCAGAACCGCCACACGCGGGAGCTGGCGACGCTGTGTTCGGTTTACGCCACGCTGAGCGCGCCCATGGACATCCACGAACGCATCAACGCCGCCATTCAGGAAGTCGCCAATATTTTCGGCTTTGACTGCATCGGCATCTTCACCTGCGAGCCGGACGGCGCCTTCCGCTTCAAATACAGCTGGGGGCACTCCGATGCCGTCTGTGAAAAGGACAATATCGCCGCCCCTGACAGTCGTGTCTGCCGAACCGCCGCCGACGCCCGATTCGAGATTGTCCCTGACGCCGGCGCCGCCGTTGAAGATGAAGAGCTTCAGCGCCTGGCCCGGGACGGACTGAAAACCGTGGTCTACATCCCCGTGCTGGACAAGGAGAAAAAAACCATCGGTGTCATCCGGGCCGGCACCGGCATGAAAATCACCTTCTCGACCCAGGAAAAACACGTACTGGAGCTGTTGGGCAACCGCATCGGAGCGGCCATCGAGAATTCCGTACTACAGGACGAGATCCGGCAGCGCGCCTATTTTCAGGCCAAACTCATCAACAGCTCCCACAGCGGCGTCGTCGCCACGGACGAACAGTGGAAAATCGTCATTTTCAACCCTGAGGCGGAGCGGTTGTTCGCCTACACCCATGCGGAAGTCGTCGACAAAATGGACGCGCGCGATCTCTATCCCCGGCGCGTGCTCGCGTCCCTGGAGGAAAAGCGCCGCGATGTCGAATTGAAAAAGCACGAGACCTGGCAGGAAACCACGATTGTCCCCAAAAGCGGCGCTGCCATTCCGGTCCGCTTTTCCGCCACCCCCCTGTTCAAGAAAGACCGGATGATGGGCAGCGTGGCCTTCCTTCAGGATCTCACTGAAATCAAACGCCTCGAAAGAGAGCTGGTGCACTCGGAAAGGCTCGCCGCCATCGGCCAGACCGTCGCGGGCATGGCCCACGGCATCAAAAATATTCTCAACGGGTTCAAAGGCGGCCGCTATCTCGTCGACATCGGGATTGACAAAAACAATGCGGATAAGCTAAAAAGCGGCTGGGAAATGATTAAGCGCAACATCGACCGGACATCGGAGCTGGTTCTTGATCTGCTTTCGTATTCCAAGGAAAGGGAGCCGGAATTCGAAGACTGTCGTCCCAACGCCATCGCCGAAGACGTGATTGAGGTGCTGCGTGAAAAGGCCGAGGATTATGAAGTCTCGATCGAAAAAGACTTCTCCCCGGATGTCGGGCGCACCGCAATGGATCCCAGGACCGTCCACCGTGCGCTGCTGAACCTTGTCTCCAATGCCATCGATGCCTGTATTTTCGACGACAGCATCGACAAAACCCACCGGGTGGTCGTCCGAACGGCGCTGGAGAGCGACCACAGCCTTCGGTTGGAAGTGGAAGACAACGGTTCGGGCATGCGCGAATCGGTGCGGCAAAAAATATTTTCCTCTTTTTTCAGCACCAAAGGCGCCAAGGGCACCGGTTTGGGGCTTCTGGTCACCAAAAAGCTGGTGGAGGAGCACGGCGGCACGATCGAAGTGTCCTCTACGCTCGGAAAAGGAACCACCTTTGTGATCCGGCTGCCGTTTCAACCGGTCGAATGAGCGCCCGACGGCATGGCGGATGTTTTTAACGGCATATCAACCCCGGGAGGGCATATCATGAGCAAACAAGTGCTGATCGTAGACGATGATCCTGATGTCCGTCTGTTCAACAAAACGGTCGTCGAAGAAAGCGGCTGCACACCCCTGGAAGCCGCCAACGGCGAGGAAGGGCTTGCCATTTTGAAGGACCGGAAACCCGATCTCGTCATTCTGGACGTGCTCATGCCGCGCCAGAGCGGCATCCGGCTCTACAGGGAGTTAAAGACCGACAAAGCGCTCAAAGACATCCCCATTATCATCCTTTCCGGCATCGCCAAGAAAACCTTTCTGCGATCCCAGAAAGCCCTGACGGAATTCGGCGGTGAAACCGTTCCGGAACCGGAAGTTTATCTGGAAAAACCGGTGGAGCCGGAACAGTTGGCGCAGGAAATCCACCACATGCTGAAATCCTGAATCGATGCGCAACGCCGGATGTTGAAAGCATGGGGTACGCAATGGACATTCAAACCATTCTTTTTGTCACCAAGTTCGAAACCTTGTGGTTCGATGCGCTCGCCTCCCTCCTGGATCTTCGCGAAGCCGCCTTGGAACACGTCGTGTTTCTCAATGTCATCGAACGCGAAAAAGTGGCCCTGCACCGCGGCCGGGGTTATCAAAAACGCGAAGAAATCAAGTTGCGCGAAATGGCCAACATCCGTTTCATCGACTGGGCGGAAACCCTTTTTGAGCAGGGCATGGAAGTCGGCGCCTACATTGTTGTGGGGAACCTGCAGCAGCAGGTCATCCGCACCTCCGAAAAGGAAAACGTCGATCTGATTGTCATCGGCAACGAGAAAAAGAAGCGTTTTGAACTTTTCTTCTCCCCTTCGGACGTTATCGAAATCCTGCGCCGCTCGCACAAGCCGGTGCTGGTCTACAAATACCGGGGCAACGGCGGCAGCCAGGAAAACAAGCCGTTCCAGCGCCCCCTGATCGCCACTTGTTTTTCGAACACCATGCGAAAAGTGTTCGCCTATTTAAAAAAACTGGATCGCATCATTGAGGAAGTGACCATCGTGCATGTCGCCGACCCCGGAAAGCTGCAGCAGGGATCGGCCATGGCGATTCAAAAAACACGCCTTGTCACACGCCGCAAACTGGATGAAGCGTGCGACGAACTGACGGCCGCCGGCATTCGGGCCACGCCCAAAGTGTATGTGGGCGATCCGGTTCGCGAGATCGAAATCGCCGCCCGGGAGTGCAACGCCACCATGATCGTCGCCGGCACCGCGCACAAAAAAACCATCGCCGAGCGATTTGTCGGGGGCACCCCCAGGGCTCTGGTCGAGAAATCCGCTTTTCCCACGCTGCTGGTGCCTCCCGACCCGGACTAGCGGAAACAGCGGCCGCGGCGGAAATCCCCGGCAGCGATGCGGCGTAACGCATGGAATCTGATACGCACCAAGCACGAAGGGGTTGAAGGAGGAATGGATGGCTGTCATCACAATTTCAAGACAATTCGGCGCCGGCGGTAAAACCCTCGGCAAAATGGTTGCCGACAAGCTGGGCTACACCTTTGCCGACAGCGACATCATTCAAAAAATCGCTGAAGAAGCCAATGTGTCGCCCCACTGGGTGGAATCTTTCGAAAAGGAAGCGGGCACCAAGCTGTCGCGTGTCATTTCAACCATGGTGTCCCAGCGCTGGGTCGATCGCATCCTGAAAGATGAACACGGCTATCTGGACGAAAAAATATATCTCGACTACCTGATTCTGATTATCGCCCAGATGGCGGATGAAGGCAACGTGGTCATCCTGGGAAGAGGCAGCCAGTATATTCTGGACGATCACCCGGATGCGCTTCACGTGCTGTTGATCGACGAATTCGAGAGCCGGGTCGATTTCATGACAAACCAGTACGACATGCCGCGAAAGAAGGCCGAGCGGGTCGTCAACGCGGAGGATCGACGCCGGATGAACCTGTACAGCAAGCTGGGCAAAAGAGATTACGACCACCCTTCCCTGTATCATCTGGTCATCAATATGCACCGCTTCACACTGGAGCAGGCCATGGATCTCATCTGCTACCTGGTCGGTGCGGGCACCGTCGGATCGGATTGATTTTTTGCCGGCGGCATTGACACCGCCATCTGCTGCGATTATTATCTATTTTTTTCATACACAGGAGAAACCTATGCGCAAGGAACCCTATCTATTTACCTCGGAATCCGTTACCGAGGGCCACCCGGACAAAGTCGCCGATGCCATCTCCGACGCGATCCTGGACGAAATCATGACGCATGACAAAAACTGCCGCGTGGCCTGTGAAACGCTCGTCACCACCGGTCTGGCCTTCATCGCCGGTGAAATCACCTGCGAGTGCTACGTGGACATGCCCCAGGTGGTGCGCGACACCATCCAGGAAATCGGCTACAGCTCCTCCATGATGGGTTTTGACTATCAGACCTGCAGCGTCATCACCAGCATCGACCACCAGAGCCCGGACATCGCCCAGGGCGTCAATACGGGCCAGGGGCTTTACAAGGAGCAGGGCGCCGGCGATCAGGGCCTCATGTTCGGCTTTGCTTCGGATGAAACCCCGGAATTGATGCCCATGCCCATTATGTACGCCCATAAAATCTGCCGCCGGCTGGCCCAGGTCCGCAAAAGCGGCGCGCTGGATTTTCTGCGACCGGACGGCAAATCCCAGGTGACCATCGAGTATGAAAACGGCACGCCCCGGCGCGTCGACACGGTGGTGGTCTCCACCCAGCACAAACCGGACATTTCCTATGAAACCCTGCGCGAGGCCGTTATCGAGGAAATCATCAAAAAAACCATTCCCCGTGAAATGACCGACGGCGACACCCGCTATTTCATCAATCCCACCGGGAAATTTGTGGTCGGCGGCCCCATGGGCGACTGCGGCCTGACCGGCAGAAAAATCATCGTCGACACGTATGGCGGCCAGGGAAGCCACGGCGGCGGCTGTTTTTCGGGCAAGGATCCATCCAAAGTCGACCGCAGCGCCTCTTACATGGCCCGCCACATCGCCAAAAACATTGTCGCCGCCGGCATCGCCAAAAAATGTGAAATCCAGATCGCCTATGCCATCGGCGTGGCCCAGCCGGTCTCCGTGATGGTCGACCTGATGGGCACCGGCGTTGTGCCTAAGGCGGTGGTGGAAGCGGCGGTCAAGGAAGTGTTCGATCTGCGGCCGGCGGCCATTATCGAATATCTGGATCTGCTGCGGCCGATTTACCGAAAAACATCGGCCTACGGTCATTTCGGCCGGACGGAGCCCGAATTCAGCTGGGAAAAAACCAACAAGATCGACGAACTGCGCGAAAAAGTCGGCCTTTGAAGCGTTGCCGGCAACCCTCTTTCATTGGGAGATAGGATCAATATGGATTACGACGTCAAAGACATGGAGCAGGCCGCAGCCGGAACGCTGCGCATTGAATGGGCCAACCAGAGCATGCCGGTGCTCAACCGGATCAAAAAACGTTTTGCAGAACAGAAGCCGCTGAAAAACATCCGTATCGGGGCATGCCTTCACGTGACCACCGAAACCGCCTCCCTCATGCAGACGCTGAAAGCCGGCGGGGCCGGTGTCTGCCTGTGTGCCTCCAATCCCCTGAGCACCCAGGACGATGTGGCCGCGGCGCTTGTCAAAAACGATCAAATACCCGTCTTCGCCATCAAGGGCGAAGACAACAAAACCTATTACCAGCACATCAACGCCGTCATCGACGCGGCGCCCCACTACACCATGGACGACGGCGCCGACCTGGTATCGACCCTGCACGCGGAAAGAACGGACGTGCTCGATTCGGTCAAGGGCGGTACGGAGGAAACCACCACCGGTGTCATCCGTCTCAAGAGCATGGCGCAGAACGGCGTGCTGAAATACCCCATCATCGCCGTCAACGACGCTCAGACCAAGCACTTTTTCGATAATCGCTATGGAACCGGTCAGAGCACCGTGGACGGCATTATCCGGGCCACCAACCGCCTGATCGCCGGGGCCCGCTTCGTCGTCTGCGGCTACGGCTGGTGCGGCCGGGGTCTGGCCATGCGCGCCCGCGGCATGGGGGCCAATGTCATCGTCACGGAAGTCGATCCGCTGTCAGCCCTGGAAGCGGTGATGGACGGGTTCACCGTCATGCCCATCAAACAGGCCGCCCGCATCGGTGATATTTTCTGCACCGTCACCGGCAACCTCAACGTCATCCGCAAGGAGCACTTCGCCGTCATGAAAGACGGTGCCATCGTCTGCAATTCCGGTCACTTCAACGTTGAAATCGAACTGGACGGCCTCAATTCCCTCACCCGCAAAAAGCGCAGCATCCGGCCCTTCGTGCAGGAGTTCACCCTGGAGGACGGACGGCGCATCAACATTCTGGGGGACGGCCGCCTGATCAATCTGGCCGCGGCGGAAGGCCACCCCTCCAGCGTCATGGACATGAGTTTCGCCAATCAGGCGCTCAGCGTCGAGCACATGGCGGCCGCCAAGGAGCGTCTTTCATTGAACGTCCACCCGGTGCCGCCGGACATCGACGCCGCCATCGCCAAGGAAAAACTGGCGGCCATGGGCATCAAAATCGACCGTCTTACAGCGGAGCAGAAAAATTACCTGGCATCGTGGACGATGGGAACCTGAAAAAGGTTTCAGTGTTCAGGTGTCAGGTGTTGGCCTTTAGACGTTTTCTTTTCGACGAATCGCCATTCTAGCAAACACTGGAACATAGAAAACCGGCTGCTTCTTTTATTCCGCCGCGGCCGCCCTGCGTATGCGCGCACCGAATCGTTCGCGTGCACGTGCTCGGTTGTTGGGGTTTTCTTTTCTCGGCATCGAAATCGATTCCCTCATCTCCGTAGGCCATTTCTCCTCGATGCCGATAGCGATCCCGATTTCGATTTCGATTATCCCACTTGATGATCGGGACACGAAAAATGAACACCCCACCTAAAAATTATGGAGATCCGTTTAGGCGAAATTTTCTTGTTTTTGATTACAGGAATCATGGAAAAAGTCGCTAGCGCGTTTGTCAGAATAATGTTCCGATAGCGGTTCTGCCTGCATTGCCTCAGATAGTAGACCCGCCTGACTGCCATGGGATGCAAACGATCTATTTTCGAAGAAAAAACCATACCGGTTGTCATAACGCCCGGCAGTATATATAAACCGTAATCGCCGATATTGCCATCCACTAAAACCAAACGGAACAAATTTATGACAACCGGTATAACCGCTGACACCCGACCCCCTATCTCAGCCCCGCATCCGTACTGCCGGCCACCGGCGCCGGGGGAAGGTTGGGACGGATGAGGAAATTCTGCTGCAGTGACTGAACGACCTTGTCGATGTTTTCAATCTCTTCCCGGGCTTCAGCGATGCCTTTGAGGGCGGCGTCGGTGATACGGGGAATGTCGGCGCTGGCTTTTTCCGTGTTTTCGAGAACGCCCTGGACGGAACCCATGCTGTCATGCGCCCGTTTCAGCAGCACTTTGACGCTGGAGAGGATGGTGGAGACATTATCGCCGAGATCTTTTACGGCCGCCAGATTTTCGTTCAGCCGCGTCATGGTTTCCGGTGTCCGGGCGCTGGCGCGGGACAGATCGGCCAGGATGACGTCCAGCCGGTTCAGCCGTGCCATGACGGCGTCCAGAAGCGCGGTGGATTTCAACAGAGCACCGATGGTGCCTTCCCCGGCCTGAATGCGCCGGGTGACGACCTGGATGTCGGCTGTGGCCTGGTTGACGTTTTCGACGGCGGACAGCAGCGGACCGCCGGGATCCTTCAATGTCTGGGTGAAATCCGCCAGATTCTGCACCGCCTGGATCAGCATCTTGGCGGTCTTTTCCACCTCAAACTCCTGCATGATGTCCGACAGGCTGCGCCGCGGTTGGGATGGAATGCTGCTCTCCGGCGGCAACACCGGCGCCGTCGGATCCCCCGGTGTAATGGACAGGTATTCACTGCCGATGAGAGTCGGACTTTCAATGGTGGCCACGGTGTCGTTTCTGATGCGTGATGCGTATTTTTCGAGGATGCTCAGCTTGAGGCGGACCCTGTTTTCGACGATGTTGATGTCTTTCACCTTGCCGATGTCGGTTTCCAGATATTTGACGGCGGCGCCCGGTTTCAGGTTATAGCTTTCGTCCAGGGTGGTGTAGTAGACATTGTAGGCCGCAAACCAGTTTTTCCCCCGGCCCAGGAGCACGACAACCGTCAAGAGGAGAATCAGAATGGATAGAATGAAAACACCGACGATTTTTTCTTTGGAGCTGTAAATAAATTCCATAGTGGTTTCCAGCGTTGTTTCCGCTCCCATGCCGCAAATTGTTGCCTGGCATCAGGCGCGCAGCATTCCGTTTTTAATGGACAAGGTCCGGGTGGCGGCGGTGCGGACCAGATCCTCGTGGCCGCAGGTGTAGACAACCGGCCTGCCCTTTCCTATAACATTATTCATCTGTTTGACCAACTGTGCCAGATTGGCATAGCCGATGTAGTCTTCCGGGTTTTCCACCAGCAGCACGGCCGGGGTCTTGCACAGTTCCCGCACGGCGATGGCTGCGCGGATGTCGGCAAGTTCCAGATCGACCGGTCTGAGCCCCAGTTTGCCGGTCAGCCGGAAGTGATGGCACAGTTCGGCCGTTTCTTCGTCCAGGGTCGGAACAAGCGTGTTCTCAAAATAGCTGCGCATCATGATCAGGTTGTCGCGAAGACTGCGGTTGCAAATCAGGGCCGCATGCGGTCCGATGTAGCCGATCTCCTTCTTTATCGGCAGCATCGATCGATAATCACCGAAATTCAGGCGGCGGCCCCTGTAACGATAGGTGCCGCTGACGGGGTGGAACAGGGTGGCGACGGCTCTGATAAACGCCTGGGCGTCTTCCGCCGTGTCCGCGTCCACCCGGCAGACATCATTCGGTGCGAGAGAGAAATCAAAGGGCTGAAGGGGCCGGTGGATGCCGATCGCGGGCAGCGCGTAGTCTGACATTTCGATGAACGCCATGCTTTTGTCCTTCACAGATAAAATAGAGCGGATATCAAAATGTTGGCGATCAGGCAAAAAAAGAAGCCTTCAACGGCGGCGATCGAGGTGGCAATCGGGATTTCCGTTATTTTTTTCTCGACGTTCAAGCCGTAGTAGGTGCTGATAACGGTGATGATGATGCCGAAACAGCCGGCCTTGATGAGACCGACGGCGATTTCAGTCAAGGTGACGGCTTTGGCGATCTGATGCAGAAAACCGCCGATGGGAAGATAGCTGAACATCCAGACGACCGCGTATCCCCCGATGATGGCGACGATGTCAAAAATGATGAACAGCCCCAGAATCGCCGAAGTGATGCCGATCAGCCGGGGCACGCATATGATCCAGACCGGATCCATGCCCGACATTTCGAGGGCGTCGATTTCGTGAAATATTTTCATGTAGCTGGTTTCAATGGTCACGGCGGTGGCCGAGCGCAAGATGATCAAAAGGGCGGTGATGGCGGGACCGGACTCTCGGATGATCAACAGAACAACGATGTTGCCCAGTTCATACTGGCCGGAAAGCTTGGTAAACTGCACGATGAACGCGCTGCCGATGATCAGGGCGACCGGAATAAGAGTCCAAAGCGCCTGAACCGCAGTAAAATAAATCTGCTCCAGGGCGATGCGTCTGACCAGGGAACGGCCGACTTTGGGACGTCGGACAAGGTACGACAGTAAATCAACGGTGTAGGCGGACAGCAGGGCCATGTGGTTGACGAGCCGCATGGTTTCACGGCCGAGATGTCCGATAATCATCATCCCTATACCTCCAGCCGTTCCGGAGAGACGACCGGCGCTTGACAATTTTACCCCGGCCGGACAACGGCCGCCGCCGGATTCGGCGGAAAAGGCATGCCGAGGCCTGACGTTAAGGGCGGCGGTTGACATAAACGAAATGGTACACTATATAAACAGAGCGAAAAGGTCAACAAAATTAGAGCGATAATCTATGCACAAATCATGCCGGAATGCGGCATTCAATGACCGCACGTCGTACAGATGCGGTAAACGGGTCTCACGGAACGGGGGCATCGTCAGGGGGCGGAAATGATGCGCCGGGCGGTCATTTTGTGGGTGTGCGTCCTTGCGGTCGGCATTCCGGCGGTGGTCGGGGCGACGCGTGACGGGCAGTGTGTGGAGGAAACACCCGCCGGCGTCATCAACTGGACCCGGGGGCTTTTCCGGACAGTGATGACGGTTTCCGGCAAAGAAGCGGCCGCCCTTGATGAAAACGGCCTCGGAGCGGCCTGCGAGGCCGCGTTGACCCAAATGACCGCCTTGATTCTGGAGACCCGGATCGATTCCGCCCGACGGGTCGAAGACATCCTGGCGCCAGGCGACGGCAGCGAAGCCGCCTTGCGGCGGCAGATCGCCGCAACAGCCGCGCTGCAGCAGGAAAAGCGCGTGGATGGCGGCATCGCCATCCGCGTGGAAATCGATATGTACGGCGGTATTTTCAACGCCATCCTTCCACCGGAAATCAAGCAGATAGATCCCATTAAAACCGTTTCCGCCACACCGTCGGCCGGCGCGCCCGCATCGGATGCAGACACCGCCGAGAGCACCGAGGCGTTTACCGGTGTGATCGTCGACGCCCGCGGCGTTGTTTTCCAGGCCGCCATTGCGCCGGTCATTGTGGACGAAGCGCAGGAAGAAGTATACGGGCCGGCCTTTGTCAGCCGCGAGTTCGCCGTTCAACGCGGTGTCTGCGGCTATGTCGGCGACATCGAAGCCGCCAAAAAAGACCCCCGGGTCATCGGTAACCCGTTGATCGTCAAAGGGCTGCGCACGGGAAAAAACCGGAGCAGCCATATCGTGATCAGCAGTGCCGATGCGGCCCGCATCCGCAGCGTTTCGGATCATCTGTCCTTTCTGAGAAGCTGCCGGGTCGTCATTGTGCTGGACTGTGGTTCATAGACCAAGGAGAACGCATCATGGGAAAGACAACCGCCGCTGCATTGGCGGTCTGCATGTGTTTGGGCCTGGTCGTTTCCTGCGGCCCTAAGACGATTTATCTGAAAAAAGGTTTTGACACGCCGTCCCATCATGTGGACAACGGCTACAAGCTGATGGGGCTGGGCAAGCTGTATGCCGCACAATCGGAATTCGAACGCGCCCGGGAATTGGACGACCGTTATGCACCGGCCTATGTCGGCCTGGGAATCGCCTACGGCATGCAGGGCAATCTTGAAAAAGGCCGCGCCATCATGGAAACCGCCCGCACCCTGGCAGCCGATGAAGAGCAGCGCAAAGAGGTCGAACTGGGCTTCGAACGTCTGTATTATCTTGAAAAGGAATGGGCGGAGTAGAATACAGGTCTCGGGTGTCGGATTTCAGGCCGTCCGCGGAACGCCCGGATTTATCAGGTCACAAACTTGGTCAGCGCCGTTAGCGATCAGCCGTTGGTGACTTGTTCCATTATTCCTTAAATTTACGTTATTTCATTGGGTTGCGGGCATAGCTCGCCTCGGCTGTTAGCGTTTGGCTGTTCTCTGTGAACATACACGTACACGTGAACGAAGAACGGTCACGGCGGAATAAAAAAAGCCGTCGGTTTTACTGGATTCCGGCGTGCGCCGGAATGACGAATCAGCGACAAAAAAGCGAACCCAACAAACCCAACCCAGGGAGGCAGCGGATGGGAAAAAAAGTGATTATTATCGGCGCCGGGGCCCAGGGCAGCACGATTGCGCGGCGGCTGAACGATGTGCCGCAGGTGGAGGCGATCGTGTGCGCCGACAGCAATCCAAAAGAGGTCGACCGGCTGGCGCGGGAGCTGCAGAAAGTCAGCGGGCGTCGACTGGATGCGGCCGACATGGACGACGTGCTGGCCGCTACGGAAAACATGGATCTTCTGATCAACGGCCTGCCCCCGGATTTCAACATGAACCTCATGCAGGCGGCGCTGACCAACGGCGTCAATTACCAGGACATGGCTTCGGGGCCGGTCAAGGACGTCGACCTGGTCGGCGCGGTGAAACGGCAGCTGGCGCTGGACCAAGCCTTCAGGGAAAAGGGCGTGTTCGCGCTGATCAACACCGGTTCGGCCCCGGGATTGGTGAATGTGGTCGCCCGCCACAGTGCGGAAAAGATGACCCGCTGTGAAAGGATTGATGTGCTCTGCTATTCGGGCACAGAGACCCGAAAATTCATCCCGTTCTGGTGGTCGCCGGCGACGGCGCTGGGTGACATGGCCTCCAGTCCGGTTGTGTTCGCGGACGGGGCTTACAAAAAAGTGCCGCCCTTCAACGATCCCCGCATGATCGATTTCAGAGGGTTGGGACCCCGCTGCATGTATGACCATGAACATGAAGAACCGGTGACCTTCGGCATGTTCTTCAAAGGCTTGAAGCATTCCACCATGAAGTACGGCGGCCCCAGCACCGAACTGTCCGCCATGCTGCACCGCATCGGCCTTTTGAGCAAGGAGCCCATGGAAATAAAGGGAAGCACGGTAAGGCCCATCGACGTGGTCGCCGGTATTTTGCCCCCGGCCCCCTCAGACCCGGAATCCATCCGCGATGCGCTTTCGGATGGCATTGTTTCCGAAGAAGGCGCATTGGTGGTCCACCTCGAGGGTTTTCAGGACGGACGGCCGGTAACGATCGACAACTATATCAAAGGCATGAAACTGAGTGAGGCGTTTAAAACCTTTGGCATCACCCATCAGGCTTTTATAACGGCCCAGTCGGCCTTTGTTTTTTCAAAACTGATCGTCGAGGACCGCATCGTGCGCAAGGGTGTTTTCCCGCCTGAGGCGCTGGAACAGCCGGTGAGGGAAGCCTATCTTCAGGCGGCCGCACGTCTCGGCATCACGGTGGATGAGGTGGTGGAGCGGCGTTTGCACTGAATTTCACAAGTCCTTTGAAATTCGCACCGTCAAAGGCCCAAATACGCCTTTTTGACCTCTTGGTTGCTGAGCAGATTCGGCGCGCTGTCCTGCAGGATGATGCGGCCGTTTTCCATGACATACCCGCGGTGGGCCACTTTCAGGGCCAGGTTGGCGTTCTGTTCCACCAGGAAAATGGTGGTTTTGCTTTCCTGGTTGATTTTCTGAATGATGTTGAAAATCTGTCGGACCACCAGCGGCGCCAGACCCAGCGAAGGCTCGTCCAGCAGCAGCAGCCGCGGTCGGGCCATCAGGGCTCTGGCAACCGCCAGCATCTGCTGTTCACCGCCGCTCAACGTACCACCGGCCTGGTGGCGGCGTTCGGCCAGAATGGGAAACAGCTCAAAAATATAGGCGGCATCCTTTTTGACGCCGTCTTTGTCGTTTCGGAGAAAAGCGCCCATGTCCAGATTTTCGGTGACAGTGAGATAAGGAAAAATGCGCCGGCCTTCCGGCACCTGGCAGATGCCGAGGGCCACGATTTCGTTGGGGCTGCGGCCGTGAATGGATTTGCCGGCGAACAAAATTTCACCGGTTCTCGGCGGTGTGATGCCGGAGATGGACATCAGGGTCGTGGTTTTGCCGGCCCCATTGGCGCCGATCAGGGTGATGATTTCGCCTTCGGATATCTCGATGCTGACACCTTTCAACGCCTGTATGTTGCCGTAATAGGTTTTGATGTTTCTGACGTCAAGCATCCACTTCTTCTCCCAGATAGGCTTTGATGACCGCGTCGTTGCGCTTGATTTCCTGCGGGGTTCCCTCGGCGATTTTTCGGCCGTAGTCCACCACGTATATGCGGTCGGAGAGGCTCATGACCAGTTTCATGTCATGCTCGATCAGGAGGATGGCGATATTTTCCTGATCCCGGAGCCGGACGATGAGATCGTCCAGTTCTTTGGTCTCACGGGCGTTCATGCCGGCGGCGGGTTCGTCCAGCAGCAGGATTGCGGGTTCGGTGGCCATGGCCCGGGCGATTTCAAGCCGGCGTTGGGCCCCGTAAGGCAGATTTTTGGCGAACGCGTTGACGTATTTTTCGAGGCCGATTTTTTCGAGCACCCGATAGCTGTCGACAACCACCTGCTTTTCTTCCACAACCGTCGCCCGATTGCGCAGAACGGCCCCGGGGATGCCGGCGTGCATGCGGCAGTG
>Ga0180434_10001534_pt1 | contig 32775 bp, 34 predicted proteins | sample SS_ome_7_FD_132453 | JGI IMG/M metagenome (GOLD analysis project Ga0180434, IMG submission 132453) | Hypersaline lake sediment archaeal communities from the Salton Sea, California, USA - SS_1_D_2 metaG | ecosystem: Environmental > Aquatic > Non-marine Saline and Alkaline > Hypersaline >... | reverse complement strand
GTTCACTGCCAATTCTTTCAAAGATGTTATATCCATCTTCCAGCTGCTGTTCAGCTTCACCGCTGACGTCATCACGGAGGACTTCCTCAGCTGTCCTGCCGCAAAGCCAGCATCTTTCAACTTTTGCTTTATTCATTTTTTCCTCCTAATATGCTAACTCATGCCTGGGTTTTTTGCTCCCCAGATTTCTCACACTAGAGATATTCAAATATTCTTCTTTTGAAAGTGTAAATTGATCCCTTCCGTCAACAGGAAGTTGCAAGGGAGTTGTTCTAACACCTGGTTTACAGTTTCTCTTGCTTATCTTTCGTTGAATTTTATTCCAGGTTTTTGGATCAATAATTGCTTCAACTGTAGGTTTTGAAAGATCATTCATCCATCGTTGTAAACCAGCATAAAAAGGATTATGCAAAACAGTATGGGCCTTTGAGTAATTCACTCCAAGAGCCTGGGCGATCTTATTGATGGACATCCCATTTTCAGCTAGTTCATACATTTTTTTTACAATTTCAAGATTCTCGGGAACCTCAATAATTTCAGATATCGTGTCCTTGCCTATTTGTTTGTAAATTTTCTTATATCCAAAAGGAGTTTTTCCGCCGTTATCTCCGGCCATTGGCTGTTTTGCTTTCTGCTTCATCCCACCATATGTTCTTTCACCTATCTGGCCGCTTTCAAGTTCTGCAATTGCCTGGATAATGTTCATAACAAAACGGCCCATTGCAGATGAAGTATCCAGACTCTCACTCATGGAAATAAACTCTTTTTCCTCCTTGTTAAGTTGGTCCATCATGTTCATGAAATTCTTTGAGTTTCTGTGGATCCTATCCATTTTGATAACCAGGAGTCCATCCCAGTTTTTGATTTCCTTGAACATCTTTTGATAACCGGGTCTTTTAGTGTTTCTACCGGAATAACCATCATCAACATATTCCCCGATAACTTCCCATTGCCTTGCTCTTGAAAAATCCCTTAACCTGCTTAGTTGAGCAGGGAGGCTAAAACCTTCTTTTGCCTGGTCCTCAGTTGATACTCTGATGTATAAAGCAACTTTTAATCCACCAGAGTTATCTAAAATCATGGTTCCTCCAAAATATGCTTTAAAAGGTGTCGGATAATGTCGGCTCTGCTGTAATCAGTATAATTCAGTAATCCAATATAAAAAATACCAAGATCTTTTCTTTCACAATCAAATAAAATAAACTCCTCAATTTTTTTCAAATCTTTTTTAATCTGTTCTTCTTTAAGCATCTAAATATTTCCCTCCCTCAATTTATACAAATTTTCCATACGATCCAAAATAATGGCACCAGTGAACATTCCCTTGACGGATTCCTCACGGTTAAAAGACTGAGCCTTGCCCCTGGCCCACCGCTGGATTTCATCAAATGATGCATTTGACTTCTTCAATTTACAGTATTCAACAAAAAATTCTTCAAACAACGTATTATATTGTTTATCAACAGAGCCGTGAGAATTGCTTTTCAGTTGACGGCGGTAAACATCTTCTTCATCACGGTCAGATATATGTTCAATCAATGATAATGACCTCCTTGTTGTGATTATAATGATCCATGAAAACGTCCAAAACTTGGCCTTCATCAAATGCCGTGCAACCAGCTGATGCAAGCTCAGGGATAATCTTGGTTTTAATCCAGTCTTTATTAAATTTAGGTTCAGTGAACTGACGGCGCTCACCTTTGAAAAGTTGGAACCACTGCTGTAAGATTTCCTTTGCTTTTGATGAAATGAATGTCTGGGTTTTCAATTCTGATTCAAGATCTTTTATTTCTTGTTTTTTAATTTTTATCTGTTCCTGTTTGAACTCATTACTAAATTCGGTTTCAATGCCTTTTAATATCCAACGACGACAGAATTCTGAATACCCCATCATTGGCTGTAAAAATTTGAAGAATTCATTTTTTGGAAACCAAAATTGTAGCATTATACTCTCCTTAGTTTGTTTTATTAGATCCACCACCTCAGTTTATGGGATCCAAATCAGACCAAACGCCTGTTTTTACCACGCTGATTTCTCAAGTTTTTTAATTCATCAATGATTCGGGAAATAGCATTATTGTAAGATTCATCCGGGATGATTTTATTTTTATCAAGTTTCTTTTTAGTCTCTAAAGAAATTCTGATATTTGTGCTATCATTCTGCATACTGTAGTGTAATACAGTTTGCTTTAATATACTTTTGCATACTGCTATTAGATATAATTTAATGTATAATAAAATATAAAAGCATAATTATCTTTATTATTGGACATGCCAGCCAATAAAACAATAGTTATTACTGAGGAAACAAAAAAAAGATTAGACTTAATGAAACAGCATCACAGAGAAACTTACGATGATACCATAGTTAAATTGTTAGATAAATATGATAAGAATTTTAAAAATTACTGATTTAATCCAAATTCAGATTGAAGTTTGTCCATACGCTCATTTCTCAGATAGCAATGGATCTTAGTAATATTTTCCTGAATTTTTTCCCGGGTATTCCACTTGGAAAGATTTGCTAGAATGATATTAGTAATATCCTCAGGTCTAACATATACTTTTGGTTTGTTATTTTCAGACATTGATACTCCTTTCCTTTTAAAACCACGCCGCTGGCCTCCCACAGTTAAAAGGATAGAAGCATTAAAACTTTTACTTTATAAAATAAAACACCACATGATTGAAAGTATTAAATAGAGCAATTATATTGTAATATTGTTTATTGGGAGGTTAATTATGAAAAGATACAAAATAGTTACAATTTTATTGATATTTTTGATCTTAATATTATCTATCTCAGTTGGAGCGATTTATTCATATTCTAATAATAAATATGATTTGCTCAAACATGATTACAACCAAATGAAAAAATTAAAGGAAAAATATAGTTCAGAGTGCAAAGACTTAGAAGTTGATGTTCTTACATTAGAAAAAAACATCGATGATCTGCAATTTGATTATTCAAATCTAAAATCCGATTATTATGATCTAAAAAATAGATATAATCAATTACAGGGTGAATATGTGGATTATACTGAATCGATTGAATTTAGGTATGGATATGGAACTGATTGTCAATTGTTTATAACCCCAAATGATGGTGATGTGAAAATTGCTACCAGGAATGCACTAGGACATTATAGCGATGGGGATTTATCCTGGGAGGACATGAGAGATATAAATGATTGGATTCATAATAATATTTACTACAATCACGACACTTTTATTGGTGACTATAGTAATTGTTATTTTTATCCAGAAGAAACACTTGAATTTGGATACGGTGATTGTGAAGATCAAGCTGTTTTAATGATTAGTATGTGTTTAGCTGAAGCTGATGTTTCCTGGATATATTGTGCAAGGATTGAGTATGATAATAAAGCCCATCTATTTGTTATTTTAGATGTTGATGGAAACAAAATGTTTATCTTTGATCCAACAAACGCAAAAAAAGGTTGGTTTTGGGAAGATGGGTGGAGTTCAGAGTATAGCACAACAGAATATGAGGCATTAAATGATTTTGCTAATTATTTTGGAATATCTTTTCCAAGAGTTACAAAAATATTTAATGAAAATACCTATAGAACTTTCAATAATAATCAAGATTTCTATGATTACTTTTAAAATAGGCCCCATTATTTCTATTGGAATCTAGATTAGTGATACCCCACTCTATAATGTCCTATCCCTATTCATGTCCTGACATATTATAATATACATACTTCCTTTTGAATTCTAAATGAAATGAAGGGGGGGTAATATCAAATTTATATTAATTAAAAATCTTTTAAAAGGCCATTTTGTATAAAAAAAGCCCCGCTTTTAAACTAACAAATGCTATAATTCACCATTATTCATATATGGAGAAATTACAGATAAAAATTATTTTAGAAATATTTCTACAATTCAATTCGATACTAATCACTTGATTTTTTAGTTTTAATTAATTCTTCGGCAATTTTTAATCTTTCAATCATTTCTTCATGCAATTTAATCATTTGCTTACGCTGTTCATCTGTTGCTGTTTTAATATCAATAGTTGATTCCATTTTTTTAATTTTTTCTTCTAACATGCCCATATGAATACAATTGTTAAACCAACGCTCAGGAATTTCAAAACTATCAAATTCTTTTCCGGTTTTATCATCTATTAAATGTATTGTAGGTATAACATCACCAAAATCATTAATCTTAATTGCATTTATTAATCTATGTCAGGATATACATCAGGATATACTTTAATGATATCAGGATATTAGAATTTCATTATATTTCTTGATTTCTTCTTCTAAAGTTTTGATTTTTTCTCTAGTTAAAGCATGAAGTTCATCAATTTTATCAGATTTGGTTCCAATGAGTGATTTTATTCCATCGGTTGAAAATTTATAATCTCTGTCTTTTACAATAAGATATCTCACATATTCTGATACAGTTGTATTTTCAATTTCAGCTAATTTTTTCAGGTCAGTTAAAAGTTGGTCTGTAATTCTTATTTCAAGCTTCTTTGTTTTGTGCATACAATGTAATAACATATAGAATATTTAAGGGTTACTAAAACATATCAGGATATGTATCAGGACATGTTTTACCTCTAAGGAGAAAACATATCAGGATATGTATCAGGACATGTTTTTTTACAAAAAAAATAAGTTTATTTGACTGTCAAAAATAGGCTAAAAATAGGCCATTTCCCTCTTAATTTTACATTAAAGGATCAAAAATATAATTTGAAATTTTACGATTTTTCTCCAAGCATTGAATAAATGAATTTATCGCATTATTTTTTTCCTGTGATGAATATTCTTCAAACTTTGATAATTTATCCCAATAATTATTTTCAATCCAACCTATAAGCTTATCTTTCATATTATCAAAGAGCAAATATCTGCTATTATCTTTTTTCCCAATGTATTCCTCGTAAATCTCCTGTAGAAGTTCTTTTTTGTTAGATGGGGTAGATAGTTGAATTGGATATTTTATTTTATGAATAATTGGTTTTTCGGGTTCTACTATTTGCCTACAAGATTGTTCATAATTTTGATATCTCCAGATGGTCATTCTTGAAATATTGAATTCTTTTGTTAAATCTTCTTCACAAACAGGTGTATGATTTAAAAAATAAGAAATCAGTTTTTTATCAGAATTGGTTAAAAATTTTCTTTTTTTCCGATTTGTATTTAATGTGTTTCCTGATAAAAACTCTGATTTTGTATAGAGATACTTATTTGTTTCGTATTTCTTTATTGTACTTCTACTTAAATTTAATTTTTTTGCGATTGATCCATAGGACCAATTTGTTTTATGACATAAGATTGCGATAGCGATTTGTTGTTCACGTGTAATTTTTTTAATCATTATTTTCTTTGCCTTTGTAATCTTTGTAGTTAACAATTGTGTGTCTGCTGAATCCCAATAATTTTGATATTGCACCGATTGATAAGTCCCTGTTTTTGTAAACTCTAGCAATTAATAATTTGTCTTCTTCGGATAAATTTTTTTTTCTACCCATATTCACCACCTGTATATAGAGTTCATAATGTATTTAGTTATATTTAAATTTTTATATGGGGTCGTGTTACACTTGATACAAAAAAGCCTCCAAGTCCTTGAAGGGTTTTTATGTGTTTTTTGTATCAGGACTTCATATAATTTAAAATAATTTATTAGTGTAGTAAATATAAATATGGCTATTTTTAATTGAAATAGACTTTAAAAAAAGAGTTTTCCTCCTGTTATGCGGACATGGGGATTTGAACCCCAGTTAATGGCTTGGGAATCCAAGCCAATTACTTTAAGGAAAAAAAGGGGCGTATTTTAGCTTTATCAAAAAAGAAATACTAGTTCAACCGAGTGCAAAAAATTTTTGCGCAGCAAAAAAATTTTGGCCGAAGGCCAGCGCCGTGTGTCAGCGATTTTGTTTTTATGCGATTTAATGCATAACTTATGCAATTTAACATTCGACAACAATATTGCACGGGTTGTTAAAAGTCTTATGCAATAAAGCTATCAATCAATAAATCTTTCAATCTAACAATTTCATTGAAATCCTTATACTTGCTGATTGTATTCTTGTGAAATCCCAGGAAATCACCAATCTGAGAAAATGATTTATCAGTGTTCCTACACAAAAATGCAATCATAAATTTTTCTTTTTTATTTAACCAATTTTTTTTTGACAAGATCCTCACCCAACCAGGACAGAGTTATTTATGTTCCCTATTTACTTAGGAATAGATTGTAACTTAAATAAAAAATTAAAAAGTGCTTAAAGTACGATTTGTGCTTTGAAAGTCCCTACTTTCACGTTGAAAAGCTACAAAGTTTTAATATAATTCATAATGCTGAAAGATTTCTTAGCAGCTGCAAACCCAAGCAAACAAGAAACAATAATTACTCCGTATAAACAAATATGATAAATTTGAAGTGGGTCAAAATCAATGAACCCATTGCTCATGACTATCTCTATATTTAAAAAATGTCTTTGACTCAAATCCTTCTGAAGATTGATAGCGCTGATGCAAAGATCAATGTGCCAGATAAAAATAATTTGAAGGACCACTAATACAATGATCAACAGCTGTGTTACTGTTCTTCTAATCTCTATCTTATATAATGACATTTTTGATTTCTCTCTCTTAAGCTAATATAATTTTGTTGTTGTTTTAAAAAGATTTAAAAAAATATTTTTTTAATCAAGAAATATTCCCATTTCTTTCCTGAGGGTGTTGATGTAGGTATTGGTGCATTTCATTTTGATCTCTTTCAAATATTTCATTATATCTTCATTAGAAATGTTGGGCTTCTCACGTATCATTTCTATGACTGCTTGCTTGACTGTTCTTTTTTTGGATTTTGATTTGTCTTTTTCAACAAGCATTTCCTGTATTATCTCAGGTATTTTTTTTCTTACTTCAAGAGTTCTCATCTTTGATATTTTATTGATGAATTTCTCCATGTCAATGTCAAAGTCAAATCCTGCAGGGGCAAAAGTATCATATGGGTATCTTGTCGGTGGAATGTTATACCAGGTATCAAGTTTATATGAGCCCTCAGCATTTTCGCTGCTTTGAGGTGGGTTGTACCAGATCTCACAATAACGATTAGAGTCTGATATTTTGAATACTTTCATTTCATAGTTTGGTAGGTCTCCTTTTATCAAGGTAGCTAGTTTTCCTTTGGCCTGGGCTATTAACACCGTGGCACTTCTGAACTTCCCACTTTGGGTTATGAACCCTTCAAACCACCTCATGTCTTTTGTAGTGCCTTTTTTGCTGCCTGCGTATAATAAAGCTTCATCAAGGATAGAGAGATTATTATCTGTACTGTTTAACCCCAGCATTAATTCACTCATCGTGGTCTTTGTGTTGATCTCTGGCGGTACCCGTCTATAATAATTTTGTTTTTGTTTCAGTATTCCTTCTTTTATTGCCTCTGCTATTTCATTAACCGGATAAAATAACATGTTTGTATAAACATTATATCCTAGGGGTATTGCTTTTTCCATCAGATAACTTGCAAGGTTGCTTTTTCCAGCCCTCATCGTTGCAGTGATTAACAATATACAACCATATGATAGGACTGTTTTGAAAAATCCTGTTTTACCATTGGACATCTTTTACATCTCTTTTTTCTTTCTTTCCAGGTTTTTGTAATGAGGCCATCGGTGCTGCTTTGCCTGTTGCTGGAAAACTGTTTATCTTACTCATGAATCCAGGTATTACATCCTCAAGCACCATCAATTGCCAAACTTCATCATTCTCAGGATTGATTCCTTCTTTGTAGCATATCCAAAGCCAAAATAACACTTTGCTCACTGTTTTATAATCTTTTTCTGTTGATGAATCCTGTGTAATTAACAAACTACCTGCGATTTTAATTGCCAATTTTTGACATATTGCACCAAGGTCTTTTCCATTTACAACTTTTTTTTGAAAAACGCTTGCGACCACTGTTTCAGCAAAATCCCTTGCACCATCCTGAATGATGCTTCGAAGCATATCTGCTACTCTTTTATTATCATCGTGAGGTGATACATATCCTTCCTTATTATAAGACATCTAATTCACCTGGTTATAGATTTTTTTGATTCTTTTATCAATAATATCTTTGATCTTAACTTTAAATATTGGAATTATATTTTTATCAGTTAATATATCCAAAGCTTCATCAACAGCCTCGACAATTAAACTAGTGGCATTTTCATACTGCTGATCCTTGAAGTCCTCAAGTACAATTTTCAATTCATCTTCTTTTGCGTGTGATTCACCTGCATCTTTTGCAACCATTTTGTAAACAGGATATTTTGTACCAGCGAAATCCTGGAACTTGAACGTGGTTTCTCTCTTTTGAGGCTTAGCTTCTTTAATTACTTTCTTTAATTTGTTTCCTGCAGCTCTTATTTCTTTTTCATTATCGTTTGGCAGTAATTGCTGCGCCAATCTGGCAAGTCTCTTCTCAGCAACATATTCCTGAAATGGGGTCTCCGGCAGTGAGGTGAACATATCCATGAAGCAGCTGATCAAGTCCTCAAAGGATTTTTTTTCTTTTTTAACTAACAATACTTGGTCTTTTTTCTTCTCAGCTTCAATTTCTTTTCCCATTGGACCCTCCTCTGAAAAATAGAATCAATCTATTCCATTTCTTTCTCTTTTTGATTTTAATACCTGGTTCAATGTCCATGGATTCTTTTCTATCTAAAAAAATATTCCAGAATTCCCATGGGTATTTATTCCGGTGTTCAATGTGGAATTTGTATTCTTCATCGCAGAAAAAACATTTGATGGTTTGAATTCCATCTTTCTCTTTAATCCCATGCCATACATGACGTCTGGCTATGTTACATGGCAGTTGATAGAACTTGTCGTATTCTTCAAGACGCTGTTCTGTGAGACCGTTGATTTCTTTAGCTATCTTCCTTCACCTCTTCAAGTTGGTTTTTCATGAAGATCTTTGGTCTTTTGGCTTTTTGTCCGCGTTCAAGTTCATCATATAACCTGATGATTCTGTCTATGTAAACACTGTTTTCCTTGTTTTGTTCTTTTCTATCCTGCATTTTCTTGACATTCTCAGGGGTGGCTGATCCATCAAGGTGTGATACTTCTGAGTAATAAATAGGCGTTTTTTCTTTTACCCGCGTTGAATAACTTCTTTTCAAAATATATTGAATGTACATCGGCAGTTCATCGATTTCGTACAACTCAAAATTAGCGTACCAGGGATAGTTTTTTTCTTCCTTATGACAATAGATCTTCGGTGCGATAAAAACCGGATGCTCTGGTGTGCTCCTTGGAGATATTCCATAGGCATCTATTCCTCCGGTGAACATCATCCTTATCTCCAAATGTTTGATGTTTTTCAATTCATCATCATCTGTTTCAACCATCCATGGTATGTCTTTGATGTCTTTTGTTGCAACTATGCTGAAATGTCCAATGTTACAGACCATCCGAGGTGATTTTCCACGTGCAATATGTAAGAAAGCATATGCATGTGAGAAAACCATGATCATTGCAAAACCAAATAATCCAACAGCTGGGAATTTAGTGAAATAAAGCAAATCCCCTGTGTAAACTGATAATAGGATTAAAACCATCGCAGCCAGTACAAATAATCCTATTACATACTCTGATTTCAATTCGTCACCTTTTTATCTGTTTTTGTTGAACTGATCACTGTATCCAGTTTTTTGAGGAGTTCATCATGGTGAGCTGCTATTTTTTTATCCATTTCAGCTATTTTATTGTCGAATTCTTTTTTTATCTCCTGGTTTTTTTCTGCATCTGTTTTTTTGACTTTTGCATGTTTTGGCCTGAAACTCAGCAAGGAAGTGAATTTATTGAATTTTGACGTCTGCGGGTCCACGTTGGTCTCTATCTGCAGTTCTTCTGTCCCTGGCTTGTGTTTTCCCCATTTCCAATATCCCAGCATCATTGACAGAGTAATTGCTACAAACAACACGAAAATCAATATGAGAGGAAAAGCAGCTATCTGCTGGTCTTTGTCATCAAGTTGTTTTTCATATCCATAGATAGAGGTATAATAATCATCTTCACCTGCTATCTTGAAATCAAAACCATATCTACTGTCAGAAGTCATTTTTACAAAAAAATTCTTATATGTAGTTGAATTGGTTGTTTCATTCAAAAGTTTCTCCTTGGTTAAATTCAACTCATTGTATTTATCACGGTATTTTTTGCTGATGTTATTCAATCGGCTGCTTAGATTATCGTTTTGGAATTCCATGTCATTGGTTTCATTTTTTAGGTTGTTGTAATCCAGTATCAGATTATCAAGATCTATCTGCATCTGGCTAAGGTTATCCAAAGCTTCCTCAAGTTCATCCAATGTTTTATTATAAAACTCGGAGACGTTAAGGTATTTTACCATCCATGGGTTCTCAGGGATCTCAGTATCAGCCATGTTGATATATATTGCAAATAACTGCTTGCTTTCATTATCCTGATAGATAAACAGTTCATCACTCAGGTTCTCCCAGTAATTGGCTTGATATGGATTGCTGGTGAAAATATACCGTGTTTTATGCGTAGCTGGAATGTAATTTAATTTGATGAAATCCAAAGCAGATTGGCTTACAGTTGAATGAATATAGGTAAGGTTAACTTCATTTGGATAAGTGATATCAACCTGAAGATAATCCTCATATTCGACAGTACCCAGGTCAATCAAAGATGCAGTTGATATTTGGCAGCCTAAAATCCCTATGGCTATGATTGCCATTAAATAAATTGTTCTTTTCATAAAATTTCTCCTTAAAAAAAATTGAGTTTAATTCGGAAATGCTAATTTCCTGAGTCTTTTCATTTCAAAATACATATATCCTGATGTAGCTATCGCCAAAGTGAACATAAACGAATTACCAATCGGATATTGACTTACCTGGAATCCAACTATAAAAATTAGCACTCCAGTAATTAATATTGTCCATATAGAAATAATAAACATTACTCTGAATCCCAATGGATGTTTTTTTATTTGTTCAATTGCTTTCTTATCACTTTTTTCTTTTTCTTCTTTCCATTTCTCTCTAAAATTCATATTATTACCTCTCAAACAACTTTTTTAAAAAAATTTAAAATAGATAGATTGAAAAAAAATAAAATCAAACAGATTGAGACTGCCGTTTTTTCACTATGTCATTCAGGTTGCTGGTGAATTTATCAACCAGCTCATCATGGACCATATTGGTTTTCTTCACCAGTTCATGGTTCTTCTTGAAGTTCAAAACCACTTTATCCACGGATTCAACTGCAACTTGGTTAGTAAAGCTTAATTTATCCATTCTAAGATGATTAGCTATAGGAATTATTTTTTTATAGAAATAACAACCAACTTTCAGGATCTCAGCAAGGGTGCAAGTATCATCCATGCTGTTCCCGTTCCACCCGATAGGCAGATTCAGCAATTCAGAAATATCTCCCACTTGATCCCAGACTTTTTTCTCATTCGGAGGCAGCGTAGCTTGCACTGGTTTGCCATGGAAAAGCAGCTTGCCTCTTTGCCCAAGGTACTTTGATGCTTCTTTTTTATCTTCATTATTTTGATTCATTAAACAATTTCACCTCAATAAACACTTTTTTCTTCTTGCGACGGCTCACATAGGCCAGTACCAGAAGAACCAATAACAAAAATAACAGGAGCTCCATTTGGTTTCTTTCCATAAAAAAAGATTTCAACGGCTCTGGCAGGCTTTTCAATATTTTGCTTCCTTGTTCTTCTTCAGGGATTTGTTCTTCTGGTTCAATGTATTCCTGGGTCACTGAAACTTTGACCTGGTCCGTGAATTGATTTGTCTCACCAGATGAACTGTTTTTCCCTATTATTTTAACAAAATAAGTTCCCTGCTCCAAATAAGTTATATGATCATGAAGGTCCTCTGCTTCAACCCAGGAAGTCTCAGAGTTGTTATCTCCGTTTTTATCCTGAATGATCCATCGGTAATGAGTGACGTCATTGTTGATGTTTGGTGATAACACAGTTTTGCTTTCAACTGAACTCCAGGTAAAACTCACAATTGGTGCTGCTTCAGCTGCAACAGCAATCAAGCTAATGAATAATAAGCTTATTATGAAAAAAGATTTTTTCATCTATTTATAAACCTCATAAACAGCTAGGATCAAATAAAAATTAGTTGCATCTTCGATTCTGCTTCCTTCGAAGATGTAAAAACTCCTTTTCCGGGTGTCATTCACGAAAACCCCGGTGTATTTACCTTTCTTCGGGTATTCGGTGGTATAATCCTCTTCAAACCCCTGACCTATCAAACTATTTTTGCTTCTTTCATAAATATTTTTTGCCTGTGAAGTGTTTGAACCATAGATCATAGAATTGCTATGTATTTTTACACCGGTTACTTCTTTCATGAATTCCTCACTGATGGTGTAATTATACAGTGAGCTATTAGAAGAAATCAATGTGAATTCCCTGCTGTCGGTTACTCCTGGTATCAATTCCTCTGTTTTTCCAATGTCTGAAAAAACAGTGTATCTGAGAAGAATCAGGAAAACACAGAATATGATCAAAGCAATTATGCCCGACATTTGTTTATCCATTTTTTAAACTCCTAATGCAGTGATCAACCAGATAATTATTGCAAGAAGCAACCCGATTCCCATCAGGTTCTTTGAGATCTTCTGGTATTTTTTAATGTCTCTATAATAAACATACATTCCTATCCCAATAATCATGAGGCCTAATCCTATCCCCACAAAAATCGTGAAGAAGCTGATGGGTACCCCTAGGAAAATATATATCGGCGTGCTGAAATGAAGCTCATTTGGATTTTCCCCAGGGTAATCTGCAAATTTAAAGTATATCTCATATGTTCTTCCACTGCCTGATGCTACATCTCCAATTGCATTTGTTCCTATTTTCAATGAACTTCCGCTGAATGAAATGTCACTTACGTTACAGGCATTGTTTGCATCGTAGACAACTAGCTCATCACCGATTATTTCAGTTGGAATGGGAAACTTAAAATAAAAATCAAGTGAACCACGGTAGGTTTTATCATAACGATTTACCCACGTGTATTTAATATAATTATATAACTTGTCATTGAACCTGATGTTGCTTTGATATGAACTTATACTTATTGTGTCAGATCCATAGTAATACTGCTCAAGTTTGCTATTATAATATTCAAGTAAATAATTCCTGGTCTCAGATGCATTAACTCCCCCTAACACTTTGAATTGTATGGCACTTGCAGTAACATCATAATTCTCACCATCCTTTAAAATAGTATTGTCATTATCGACATCAGTTATCCTTACCGTTGAAGTGTCTGGCTTTGAAGTCGGAGAAAAACCACAATAGGCATATACGTTGTACCAATGGACATTCATGGTGTTCATTATCTCAATACCTGCACGATGATAACCTGGTCTTTTCTGACCATTTTCAGTTATCCATCCTGGGTTGTTGGATCCATTGTAAATATCCCAATCAAATTTCTTCAACATGTTAAAAACAGTTTCACGGTAAATATGAACATCATCTGATGCATTTATTGTAACATTGAAACCCTCAGGATAAAATTTAGAAGGGACCCAGGTGGTATTCTGGATCAATGTCCCGTTATCAGAATAGGTTATATTTATCCAGCTGGGGACAGTTCCATTTACAGTTGTAATGTAAATAACATCATGTTCACCAATGATGGTAATAGTACCATTCTCCGTGGTTCCATTGGATGGCACCAAAGGCGTGCTGTTGATCCAATTACCAGTTGAATGGTTCCTGGTCTCAGCTAAAACATTCAAAGGCGGGCAAACTCTCCAATAGCTGCCGCCAAGCTGCATCCCAAGAATATCAAAAACACTTATATAAATAGGAGGATTCCTGCAAATAATAGTTGCATCAGGCATCAACGCAGCATCCAATGCATTGTCAAACTCAATTAATTGGCCCCTGATCACGCTTTGCCCTTGGATGATCAATGAAATTCCATTATTTCCGATCTGATATGCTTTGCTTCTGTTTACTGTTTCATCCCAGCTTACATAACTGCTATTATCACTATTGTAAACCCGGGCTGTATAATTTCCAGATGGAAGCATGAATCTGACATCGCCCAGGTTACCCGGAACTACAAGTTCAAACCAACGTGTCGCCCCCTCTTTCAATAAACTTACATAATAAAACTCATTGTTAGTATTGGTAAAATAATACTCATGGAAAGTCAAACCCAAATTGATTTCATCCGCTGGTATGGTGACATTATAGGTTCCATTGTACATTTCAAGGTCATAATAATCCTGAACAATGATCTCTAACTCAGCTCCTATGTAAGTATATACAATATTGTTATTTTTATATACACCGTCAACATAAAGTTTCAATGTTTCGTCTGGTAGACCAAGTCCAATGTTGGTGTTATACCAGTTGATATAGACAACTGCATTATTGTAAATCCCGGCACCTGCTTCCCATGACAAATACAGTATTGCTCCCTTTTTATGAATAAAACCAGTTGCAGAATCAGTTACTTCAATACTGATCAAATAAATCCCAGGGGGCAGTGAAGACGTTGCTATGCTGCAAAAATAATTACCATTGTCACACCACCAATAATGAATCGGACTCAAAGCATCGGTTCCATTTTGATAATAAACATGGGTCCTTGCAGTTACATTCGCCCTGCAATCAGTGACATTGGATATTCTACCTGACATTATAATATCCTCACCCACTTCTTTGTACTGTGGGATTTGAATGTAAAAATGCCAAGGCGGAGTTGAAAGAACAGTCCAGTTTACAACAGTTCCAACTCCCAGATCCATTGTCCTTATGTAAACAAAATGATTAGCGGAATCAAACCAAAAGGTATCATTAACCAAACCGTCTTTTGAATTGACCTCAGTTGCAGTTCCGCCACCAGTATTATTTGTGACAGAAAGAATACTGGAAACATTATCTGAAACCGGGATTTTCAAAGTGACATTGTCTGTCCATACCTGGTCAGAAATAAATGAAGTATTGTCCCATTCGGTTGAACCAGAAATGTCTCTGCTTACATTGAATCTGGTTTCATAATAAACACTAACATATGGGTCATAAGTTGTTTCTCTACTATTATAATTGGGGTTAACAGTGTCACCCCACCATTGACATCGTATATACCACCCATAGTTTGTATGGGTGCTATTGACAAAAGCCTGAACATCATCTGTTACATTCCAGTATCTCCAGAAACCATAATCAAGATAATCTATAACATCAGTTGCTACGTTATCATAAGTTGGTTTATTGTTCCAATTCACACCAAGTTCGGTCCAAGCTGATGTTATTCTATATATGTATTGATCATCAACAGCTCCAGCCTGATAAGAATTAGATCTGAGATATAGATATGAATTAGTAATAGTAGTATTTGTAGATGGAATATCACTTAGATTAGCAACTACAAGACCATATTTATATTGTGGTCCAGGCGGGGTAGGTAAATGTGCAAAGTAAACAGCAATATTGCTATCTGTTCCATAATTTGTACTTGCAGAAAAACTGTTTATAAATGAATCATTATAAACATAATATATATGTTCAGTGATAGAAGTATGAGTGTCGTTTTCAATTGATCCATAGGTAAATCCAGTTGTCTCTTCATGAACATCGATACTTTCAACTTCATTGAAAGAAAATGAAGAAAGAATCAAAATTAACAATACAAGGAGCATTTTCTTCTGCATTATTACCTCCATATCAATAAAACAATGATGGCTATAATTATCACGATGATGAAGACTATCAAAAGCAAGATATTTCCTTCGATCTCTATTCCTTCAGAGCCAGTGGCTTGTGAACATCCATCTTCACCTTCCTCAACATAACCTGTTCCACCACCTATTGCTCCTCCTCCAGATGGCGATGATGGAGCAGATCTTGTTGTAAAACTATAGGTTTCATTGGTCCAATGCCCATAGAAATCAGATACATTGACACTCCACCAATATTTAGTTGAATAATTCCCCATATTGCTAGTGGTTGCTGTTTGAGTTGAATTAAGAACATCATCATCCTGTTCAATATCAGACCAAGTACCACTTGCGTTTGTTCTCCATGTTACATATAACAGATCTGAATCATTATCAGCAATCGTAATGGAAAGAGTTGGGTTCAAAGCCACCCCAGTGGCATCATTAGATGGTGATTCACTGCTCATTGTTGGTGCATCATTGCCCCCTGTTGTAAAGCTATAGGTTTCGTTTGTGTAATTGCTACCATCAAAACTAGAGACCCTCCACCAGTATTTGGTGCTTTCTTCATCAGCATTTGTAAAGGTAAAAGAAGCGCTTTCATTCAAAACATTTGTAACTGTTTGTCTCAATACAAAACTACTTGTTGAATTTTCATAAAAATAAACCGTGGAATTTTCACCATCCGGATGTGTAACAGTAACATTACAAGTTGGTGCAAATGAAACCCCTGTGCTACCATTTACAGGGTTTTCATGCGTGATATTTGGCGGTGTTACTGCTGGTCCACCAAGGGTTGTAAAATGATATGTAAGGTTTTCCCAGAAACCACTACCATCAGTTATATTCGCACTCCAATAATAAGTGATCGACCTAGAAGACATAGTTGTTGGGTTTCTGACCAATGTTCCATTGGTTGCACCAGTGTTATTAGTACCGATTAAGGCCCAGGTTCCACTGGCATTTGTCCAGAATGCAACATTGAAAGTATCTCCTTGGTTGTCATAAACATCTATCTGCAATTGAGGATTTAATGATACATCAATTGATTCATTCCCGGGGATTGGGTTTTCTTGCCAAGGTTCAGTATAATATGGATCATCACAAGTAGCGTAACCAATTGCCCCTTCCCTGAATGAATTGGTATAAGGCAATCCAAAATACCACATACGCAGAGTATGTTTACCCAGATCATTCATTACTATTGTTGGACCATGAATTCTTATGTCATCCCAAGTCCCAGTAGAACCATTTGTTAATATTGGATTGTTTTCCCAAGGCACATAACCAGAATCAACTGTCCTACTGAATATCGCCCCAATATCCCAATAGTTTGTTGAACTTCTACCACTGTATAAAATTACATACATACTATTGTTTATCCTATAAATCTTTGGAGTTGAAACTTCATGTTTTGTAGTATCATATTCCCATGATTGAGTGCCTTCATAAATTGGATTACCGCCATTAGATGGATACCAATTGATTCCGTCAGTTGAATTTAACATAAATATACTTGAATTTCCATTGTGTTGCCCTGAATAAACACAGTAATACTCTCCATCAAGATACTTTACATCAGGGGTTCCAATATCATCAGGATTTGTAGCATTAGTAGATGGGTCATACACCCTCCCTCTATCAATCCAATCTATACCATTTGTACTATTAATCAAGGACAGATTACTATTTGAATCTGATGAATAATAAATCCTATATTCTCCACCAGATAATTCCAAAAAACTAGATTGAAACGCATAACTATATCTAGTTGCTATACCTGAGGTAGTGTTAACAAAAATTGGATTGTTTTCATATTTTGTCATATTTGTTATAAGGTTTGTACTATAGGCACGACCAATCGAAGTATTTGAAATTTCACCACTATAGTTTCTACCGTTATATAACATCTGATATGTGCCATTCATTTTTCTAAGATACCCTGTTTCATTAACAAGAATTCCAATATCACGAATACCGTAATTGTCCCAATCTCCTAGGGTTCTTTCAAGTATTGGGTTTCCACTATATTTTGTAAAATTATCCACAAAAAGAATGTCAAATATTCTAATTGATGTTGTTAAATAATAAGTTGCATTAACCCATTCAATACCATCAGTAATTTTTACAGAGTACCAATATTTATCATTTGAACCATTTGCTTCATCAAAAAACCATTGAACAGTTGAATTTGCAGTAACAGTCGTATTTGTTTGTCTTAAAACATATGAACCGGATGAATTTTCATACCAGTAAACAGTAAGAGTATCACCTTCCAGATCATTAGCAGATAATGATATTGTTGGTAACTGAGGAATATTTGTTGAAGTATTGCTTGGATATAAATCTGAAATTGTTGGTGCATTATTAAGTGTTGTAAAATGATATGTTTCACTGATGTTTTCCAAACTATCATTTGCATAGACTCTCCAATAGTAGGTTGTATGATTTGCACCTGCTTGTGTGAAATCCCATTTGTAAGTACCATTGGACACACTATTGTTGTTTTGATAAACCACCCATGCACCGCTGCAATTACTTGCAAAGCTGATATTCATACTATCACCCTCTGGGTCATTTGCAGTAATATTACATCTTGGGTATCTAACTACATCAATGCTTCCATTAGATGGTTCTTCATTTGATAATACTGGACTATTATTCACTTGTGTAGTAAAATAAAATGTACTGTTAGTATAATCAGTCCCATCTGAAGAATTTACCCACCACCAATAAGTTGTGTTATATTCAAGTGGTGATGTTCCTAACATCAAATTCTTGGTTCCGTTGGAATTACCAACCGCACTATTTGATGTTCCGTCAGAACATTCCCAGTTATAACTGAATGTATCACCATCTGTATCATTGATGGTGATATATAAAACAGCAGTTAGAACACTTATTCCAACGGAATTATTGGTAGGTGTTAAGTTACTGAATGAAGGGGCAGTATTACCTTTTGTTGTAAAATAATAAGTATCATTGTCCCAGGCATTGTAACCATCCGATGTATTTACACTCCAATAGTATTTTGTATCATAAGAGGTTGCATTATCGAATGTTTGATAAAAAGTGGTATTAGTCCCAGATGTATTTTGACCAAAAGCAACCCAGGAACCAGATGAATTACTGTACCAAGTTGTATTTACGCTTTGGTTTCCCATATTTACATCATTAACAACAATTCTTAATTGTGGGGTTACAACAACTGATGTATTACTATTATATGGGTGGGGATTAGAGTTTACTGGTGCAGTATTCGACCATCCTATTGTATAAGACGATTCTCTTGCACCAATATCTACTTTGTCACCATTATAAGAAGATAAAGAAACATAATCTTCATCAGACCATGAAATACTCCTATTAACCGTTATAACATTTGTTGCATAATTAACATCTGTGATGACCAAGTCAGTATTTGATCCAACAAAAATATTATCTCCTGTAATATCTGCACCAGGTAAATTTGTAATACCATCAAAGAAATAATTTGCTTCATTAACTGTTACTGTGGTGCTACTAGAACCTGAACCATCGGTTGTTGTTAACCAAGCACCAGTATCAATACATGGACTTGTTGCATTTAAATCAAAGTTGTAATTAGAAGGATTTGCAAATTCAGGGTTGTCCCTTAAATCACCTGTAACCCTAGCTAAACCTGTCCAACCAGCCCAGTTATAACCACTTCCATCAACACTCCAATGGTTTCCAGTTAGCCCATCTCCTCTCCACCACATGTTATTATCCCAATACATATCATAATCCGTTAAATCCCCATTTAAAACATTTAAGAATGTCCCTGGTGCAGAATTTTGAGTTGAATAAAAAATGTTGTTTTTTAGATTATGTGTTTCGGTATAATGATTGAAATGCATTACACCACTACCTGAATCCCAAATTATGTTGTTGTTATAAATTGCAGTGTCATAAACCCATCTTGTAGCAGTTGCACCATATATATATACCATATACAAATTTGTAAAACTGATCTCTGAATTTCTTACGATTAAATTATCGGTCTCAGTTGCAAGAATACCATATGGGTCATTAGTTGAATTAAAACCATCTATTACCACATCTTGTACATCATGTCCGCATACAAATGGACTTATGGAATTACCAGATGCAGAGCAATTCAGTAAATAAATATTTGAACCAGAAGTTATATCAAAACCATTTTCACCACTTCCTGTAGAAGTACAGTTATACATATAATGATTTGGGCCTATTCCTGTACTGGCAACGTGATAGGTAAAGCCATCAGTAGCCGCATCTGTTGATGTACAGTTCATTATTTTTCCATTTCTGCTCCCAGATGCATCCCCATTACCGTAGATAAGTATTCCACCAAGACCAGCATTAGTAACATCACAATTTTCTAATTTATAATGGTCCGTATAAGTAATCCTGATGCCATTCGTACCAGAATTATCTACATCAATATTATTCAATGTAATATTATCTGTCCCAGTATAAACACATTGGAAAGCATTTGCACCTGAGTTTTGTAAATTCAAATTTGAAAAATTAATAAAATTTAATCCTCCAGATTCAACTCTGACATTATTGTTGTTATCATTACCTGAAATTATTGGTAAATTGCCACTACCATAAGCACCTATTACCATCCAATTTGCTGAAGTACCACCAACTCTCACCACTAGACCTGTATCAGAAAAAGTATCTCCTCTTTTGAAATATATGTTATCACCGGAACTTATGACACCTCCATTTAATTCTGAATTTACTTTAGCAACAGTTTGCCAAGGTGTAGATATATGTGTTCCGTTATTGGTATTTAAACCCGAATTTGATACATAATAATTAGTTCCCGGATCACTATCGGGTGGTTCTGGAATGGTTGTCAAACTAAATGTATCGTTGTCCCAAGCATTGTAACCATCTGAAGTGTTTACTGACCACCAGTATTTTGTTTCATATGCACTTGCATTTGTAAAAGTTTGATAAAAGGTAGTATTTGAACTTGAAGTATTTTGACCAAAACAAACCCATGAACCACTACTATTAGACATCCAAGTGGTATTCATACTCTGATTTCCAGCATTAACATCATTAACAGAAATTCTAAGAGTTGGAGTTAAAGCAGTTGTATTACCATCTTGTGGATCCTCATTACTATTAACTGGTGCGGTGTTACTCCAAGGGTTGTACATTGATTCATAAGCACCAATGTCATAAATAGAATTATCTGGTCTAGTATTACCAGCAATATCTATAGTGATACCAGTATCTATGCCAGAATCTATTGCATCACTTGTAGAAGATAAATTGAAGTCTGTTCCAGCTGATATAAATCCAGGTGAACCATTTACTGGATTATTACCATAATAATCTATATTGGAACCATTAAACATCATGTTATACATATCAAAAGTAGCGTTATCACAAACCCTCCAAAAACAATTATCAGTAGTATTAACGATATTATTTGAAAAGTTTATATCATCCATACATAAGCCATAGAACTCAACTTTAATGCCATATGAACCATACCATGTGTTTTGTTTAAAATCCATATCTCTTAACCTATGTGTAGTGCTGGGTTCGTTATAATTAAGAACCAAACAATAAGGTGACACGTCTGGATCATCATCAGTAATATTACATACATTATTTATTACAGTATGATTTTCTGAATAATCACCACTTGCAAGTTCTATTCCTATCTGAATTCCTGTTTTGTTTCCCCATATTGTATTGTTAGAAATAGTGTTGTTATGAGTAAAAGTAGACCAAGAATCTATATAAATTCCACCCCCTAATTGTCGTCTAGCTCCATTAGTTAAATGTCCAGAATTATGTGTTGTGTTGATAGTGTTGTTATCAGCAATACAATTATTGGTTTTAGATTTGAAATCTATACAATTTTTAGCACATAATCTTATTGTAGTATTTCTAATTTCACAATAAGAACAATTAGAGAAACTAAATCCTTCTTGTCCAGCAGTAGTCGCCCAAGAATTACAAATATCCTCTGCATAACAATTTTCTACAAGACAATCTCTTATCCCTGCAACTCCTGGAGCAAATCTAATTGCTGATTCTGTCATATTCTGAAATGTACAATTGGTCCAAGTAATATTATGTATTGGCTCAGTTGCATCATCTGTTGCTAAGTAAAAGCCAAACAAAGCACCATCCTTGAATCCTAAATCTCTAAATGTATAATCATGTTGAGCATAGATAATAAAACAACCACTGTTTGTAGTATCATTTCCTTCTTTAATCCATACTTCTTCATTTGCATATGGCATCCATATCACAGGATGGGTTGTATTACCACTTCTTGCATCATTGTAATCAAAAATAGCTTCATCATATTCCCCTTCTCTAATATATACACGTTTACCAGCACTCATTTGGGATAAAGCATAATCAACTGTAAGCCACGGACCGTTATCATTTGTTCTATTACATGGACTTCTTCCATCCCAACTATCATTACCATTTTTCGCAACATAATAAGAGGTGTAACCAGGTTCCTCAGCACCAGTTGTAAAACTAAAGGTTTGATTAGTGTTTCCACCTTGACCATCACTACAATTCACACTCCAGTAATACTTTGTATTCTCAGCAGTAATCCAAGAAGTATTCAAACAACGATAAGTACCATTACCAACAGAAGAGTTTGTTTGAGCATCCAACCAAGCACCACTAGCATTAGTTCTAAAAGTAACATTCATACTCTGGTTTGCATCATTAACATCATTAGCAGTAATATTCAACCTGCAAATTTCATAAGGTTTTATTCCAGTAGTAGCATTTGGATAAGGACTACTAATAGTTGGTGCAGTATTAGACCATCCAACTGTTGGAGTAAAACTACAATAAATATCAGCAATATAAGCCAGAGAAGCATCAGCACCTATAGGATCAGCCCAAACCATACCGCCAGTATTACCATTTTTATCCCAGCTTGAATTCCCACCCGAAAGAACGCATCCAACACCAAGATTGGCACTTGTAGTACCTATACAAAGCAAGTAATTTGTATTGTTTTCAACCCACGGTTTACTACCAGAATAACTATGTACATGCCAAGAATAACTGCCTTCGGCATTAACATTAACTGTATCAGATTGCCCATTTGCTACTTGGGAATTATTACTAGCAAAATAAATATTACATTGTGAAACTTCACTATCCACATTATTCTTATAATAAACAGTGATATTATCAACATAGCCATTGCCTTGATTATTTGTAAATTCCGTATAAGCATTATCATCGCTTAATTGCCAAGTACTCCCAGATGCCACCGTATCACCGAAAACTGCACCTCTTACAACACTGTTGTCATCAAAAGTCACAGGTATAAAGTTAAAAACTAAAGTAAAAATCAACAGAACTGCAATAATTGTTTTAGAAATTCCCCTTTTTCTCTTGTTGAATTTAGCCTTGTATTTGTTTAAATTTAATAGCTTATCTACTCTATCATGAATATCTTGCATAAAAATTCCTCTTTCAAAATTTTATTTTTTACTGGTAGTTGGAAGGACACCTTTTCAGGCATCCTTCAAGGTTCAGATTTTTTTAAAAAAATTTAAAAACATTAATCTGAAAAAAAATTTACAGCCTAAGCTATCCAAGCTAAAAAGGCCAAGTATGCTGATCGGGTCCCGGATGATGTAATAGTTATTGTTTCGTAATCATACCATGTTTTCACTGTTGTTCCATGGGCGGACAAAGTACCAAGTATCATCGTTGAGTTTGCAGGTGAAGAATTATCTCCCCATAACGCAACGGAGTAATAATAACCTGACATGGACCGGGTATCTTCATCAAGCAAATGCCAATCAGCTGCATACAATGTTTTGTAGTTGCTTATGATTTCATCAGGTGTCTTTGAATTTGTCCCACACGCTTTCATATGCATGGCAGCTATAACACTTAAGCCTATGTCGTTGTTCAGGTCTTTTGTGAAAAAGTTTTCCCACATGTCGATTATCTGGCCATCTGTATAGCCACAGTATTCTGATCCGATTGGATCCTCCATTCCATCACCGTCTCCACCCGATGTGAACATCGACAATGGTATCACTCCAAAGTAAACTAGGACAGCTCCTATTACAACTATTATGGCAATTGTTATTAATGCCCCTGAAATTGCTCCTAATGCTTTTTGGTTCATTTTTCTATCTCCCTAGGATCAGCAGCACGATCCCGACCACTATGAGAATGCCTCCTACTGAAATCGGTATCCACGTCAAATAGCCCAAAAAAGGTATTTGCGCGACTATGACACCAGCAGTGAGCAGTATCCCCACTACGCCCAGGATTATTCCTGTTGCAAGGAATGCTATTCCGCTTATTTTCATTTTATTTTCCCTTTCCCATTAAAATTAGCACCAGACCGCTGAATGCAAACATTATCATCCAGGTCTCATGGTGCAGATCCTCCAGTTCAAACCATACGTTCCAATAGATGAACTGGTGGCATAAAATCACAATTGCAATGATGAAGAAAATAATTCCAAGTATCAACAATTTCATATGACATACATCACGTAGATCAATACAGTCCCGACAAAGCTGATTAAACCCGCGACAAAGAGTATCAGAAATTGTCTCATGAACACGCAGACAGCAAGCAGAATCCCAACAAAAACTATCCAACAATTGAAAACAGGTTCAATCAATGGACCAGGTACAGGATAACCTACTTTGTTCAATAGATGAAAAATTAAAACCAAAAAGAAAGCAGCACTAATTGGAACCATAAAGCTGAGGATACCTCCCACTGCATAATCCTGCTTCAAACTTTTGATCCTGATAAATCTGTAAAACCGTATCAGGCATTGAATGAAATAATAAATTATTTCCATAAAAATCACGTGTAAATATATTTTTCAGTTGAGCCCCAATCAATCTCGATGTATTCATTCAAAGGCTCTTCATCTCCACCACCGCCTCCGCGATAGACCTGGAGTATTATTTTTTTACGCAGATCCTCTGCTCCAATGGACATGGTTTCCCATTCTGTTTCACTGTCTCCATGGTAGCTTAAGGTTCCTGAGAACTCAAGCCAAAAAGTATATTCTCCCTCAGGAAAAGTATCCGGGTCGTCTTCTATGATTTCCTCAATGTCGAAAGTAAAATAACCTATTTCGTGGTACTGGCTGTTGACCATTATGTAATCAGTCAGACGATGTACATTGTATTGATGATAAAAAACAGGGACACCATTTTCATTGTCTATTACAACGGTGCATAAAATTGAGTCAAGGTATGCATTGTTGTTGCTTGTTTTAAAATAAATTTTATCATATCCAACTGTTCCCACTCCTGACGCCCACATTTTATATTTTATTTGACTAATTGTTTCTCCACCTTGTTTAACCGTCAATGGTGCTGGATTTATGATTGAAAATGAATCTACTTTTGGTTTTACCGAAACCTCAGATCCGTCTTCATAAATAAGTAAGATCTCATCGCCGAAACCACCGAATTCCGCTGGGTGTTCCCAGTATGGAGTTGAATCATTATTAAAATAAAATAATCCAACTGCGGCAACACCTACAACGATTGCAATAGCAATTAGGGTCATTTGCATTTTTATGCCCCCCCAAGGCTTTTACTCAGTGATTGCACGGAGCTCATCACCATTTGGCCTGAGTCGGTGTCATGTTTGAAAAGAAGCAATCTATAGGGGGGATAGCTTCCAGTGGCCCAGGTGTCTGCTGAGTTCCCCTTGTATTTGGGTTTGTTGCCCCATGCAGTAAATGACAGTGAATGCGCACCCCAGCTATCAAGTCCGTTTAAAGTGCCATCCAGCCATTCAGAGGGGATATCAACATACCACAGAGTAAATGATTTGTCTTCTTCATCTATGGTTATTTGCGGAGTAGCAGTATAATCATAGCTGTAAACCTCTGTGCTGCCCCGGCTTATCTTCATTTTGATTTTCATGCTATTTGATTTGACCAATACACTATCAAAACCACCAAGATCCGTTACTTTAACTTTAACAACATATCTGATGCTTTCAAATTCTAAGCCAGTCCAGGTTTTGATGCTGAGTTGGAGAGGAGCATCGGAGAATTGAAGTCTCTCTGATTTTCCATCTTTGAAGTTGATCCAAAACTCTGTTCCCCAAACCCCATTGTCGCTGAATTCACTTTCATATGTTTCAACTGAACTGTTTTGAGTCAGGAAAACAGGAATTGCTATAAAAGCCACAACTAATATTATGATAATGATTAATTTCATAAAATACCTCAATTAGCCTGCCATGAGGAATCAAGATCCAAATGAATCCATTTTTCAGTTGCATCCGATGAAACTTCTATGCTGACAGTTATGCCGTCAGGCAGTCCCACGTTATTCCAAGCGCTGTTGCTTGAATCAGTTACACCGCGATATGGCACATGAGCAGTGGCAGTTAAACTATCCAAAGTGTATATTACCTGGTATTTGCCTTCGTCGCTGGCTCCGATGTATGTAGAAGATAACTGTGGATCGTCAACAACTGTTTCAACTGAAAATAAATCCTTTTTTTCGCCATTTACGGGTACAGAGACGGTTTCGCTGAAACCATGGGCTTTTTGATATTGAAGATCTGCTCTTCCACCATTTGGCCCATTGTAATAAATTGATTCATCGACCATTACGTTGGTCATGTCAATTTCACATTCTTCGTATCCCTGTCCGGTTGCCTTAGCTGATAATGTATAGGTGACACTTTCTATTTCTTTGTCACCATAGTTGACAGCCAGAGGCCCCTGCCCTAAAACCATCAAAGAATCAGTTGTTCCATCTTTGTATTTGACAATCACTTCTTCTTTCCAGGAACCAGCTATGGACCCGGTGGAATCAGCAAGGTCGTTTCCATCGTTTCCTCCCCAATCGGTGGTGTATTCTGATCCTGTGGGGTTAACAAGCACCAAAGCAAGTGCAACTACGATTATCAGCCCAATTGGTAACAATACCTTAAACATTCTTTTTTGCACCTCAAATTAAATAAAAATAATTTTATCCAAATACGATTATACCCGCAAATGTGCTGGTGAAGAAAATAATGTAAACAAAAATAGCGACGATTGTTCCTATTATTCCCATGGCGGCCATCATGCGTGGTTCTTTGAACATCACAAATCCGACTCCAATGAAACCAAGGACAATTATTACAGCAACCATGACGCCCCAAAGATCGACAACAATGGGTTCGCCGGTGTCTGGGTTTTCCCAGTTTCCACTTCCTTCACCCGGGTCCCATTGATGCCACCCCTCAGTATGGCCACCGCCGTAGTAATCAACACCTGTTTCATCATCTATGACTTCATCGGGCACTGGACTGGTACTATAACACCAGATCTGCATGACCAAGGTGCTTGGAGATCCACGGCCATCAACATCGAAGGCTTTTGCATGAATTGAAACATAATCCTCATGCATTGGCTTAAAAGTGACAACTTGATCCCCCACGGTCTGACCATCCTTATCACCATAATTGGTTGTATGAATGATCCATAGGTTGCTAGTTGGGTCACTTGGTAAAAGAACATTGTCGCTGCCGTAGATCACTGCTACACGGTAATAATCAATTCCAAAATCTGAATTAGCGGAAATCCTCACTGAGAATTCTTCACCAACTTTGCTTTGGATGGCGTTGACTTCACCCGGTTTGATTTCATTGTTTCCAATGTAGAATTTGACGTTGCTGGGCGCACCAGCTATGAAATCAACGAAATCGATTTGAATGGAACCCTTGGGCAACAAAGAATTCCAAATACGAATGGTATATGGATACTGGCTGCTCATTGATTTCTCAGCCATCTCCTCAGTGACCTTGAAAGTAAAATAAGAAAGAGCATCATTTGGGTAACTCTGTGATTTAACAACTCCGCCGCCGGTGTAACCTGAATCCGTGTAAAGATCCTCAATTACGTCTTTATCATTGGTATAAGGCTCATTCAACGTGACTTTCCACGGGTTTGCACCACTTCCACCTTTAGCGGTTTCTACCTTTATTTTTACCTCTTGACCTACCTCAAAAGTGATATATGGCCGTTCAACACCATCCTCAACTCCACGTGGCAGGGTAAGACTTCCATAACCTGAATGCAGATCTGCTTCATCAGATGAAATGCGGACCCAATGCCAATTAGCAAGGGGCAAAAGCTGATTCTCTTTTAAATAACCTCTCAATTCAACTCTTATTGCTCCATTGGCATAATCATGTCCTTCAAGACGGAACTGATAAGGTTCAAGTGAATAGGTTTCTCCCCCGCCCTCACCTGAGAACCAGTTGTCATTCAACTCAATAACTCCTGGATTTGGATTACTGAAATACTTGGAAGTATTCCCGGGAGTGGACATTTTCTGCCAATCACTGAACTGATCCTTTTTCAAATAAACCCAATATTCATATTTATCCACAAAACAGAGGGAGTTAATATCCCTTTTAATCTGACCAGTTACAACTATTTTTTCACTGAGCTCATCGTTTTTATAAGCAAGTGTATAGCCCTTTGAATCAAGTAATTCCCGACTAGGGTTCCCAACAGCACCCGCTATGTTTCTTGATTCTGTCTCATACTCAAGAACGCTTAGACCGGGCAACCAGCCGAAAACAAAACCTGAAATCAAAATAATTGCAGCTATTACCACAATAAAAAATGTTTTAATCATTTAATTCCCCTAAATTTATATAATAAGTTTCACTCCTGTTACTGCCCCGATGAAGAATATCATTCCACCAAAGCAGAACAAAATCCCCTTGGTCATATCACTCAATATTGGCTCCCAAGATCCAGCATATATACATTCCACCAGCGGCCAGAAAAACAGCCAGCAGCTGAGGATAAAAAAGAAAGCGACAATAACTGCTCCAATGATCTTGAAATTCATAGATTACCTCATCCAACAAGGGATTTACACCATAACAGATAAGCGCAGTATCCTGCCAGGGAAAAACCAACTCCAAAGGGAATAATCCCAGCTACAATGTGAATCTTGAAAGTCCAGAAAGCGACAAAGATCATTATCAAACCAGCAACAAGACCCATGGCAATGGACCATGTGCTGAAAGAGTCCACATCGCGTTCATTTGATTCGACATGGCCTATTGTTACGAATTTTCCGGCGAACAGCAGAATAACTGCTATTATGGACAACGCGCTTATGAGTATCTTCATTTTCATACTAAACCACTTGAGAAATAAACCCAGTAGAATATTATTGACCCGAAAACAATTGCCATAAGGGCGATTAGCAACGGATGTTTAAAATGAATCAATGTCCCACTGATTCCAAGAACGATCCCAAGCGCAAGAGCAATGTAACCTGACATCGCCCAAATATAAATGTAAACAGGATCTACTCCCATTTCATTGGCCATTACAATATAGCCAGAGGAAATAATCAAATCTGAAGGTTCAAAATAACTTGGTGTGAGGAACATTGCATAAAGAACCAAAACAGTCCCAAGTATCAACAGTTTCATAGCAAAAACTCCAGGTCAACATACCAAATTACCAGTATCCCCAGAATTCCAGCTATGACTACAATTATTTTTCCTTTAGGAACAACAACCGCCCCAAGGATAGTCATTATAGCAATTACTATTATAATAATGACTTTAAGTATTAATTTAACCGGAAGAATATATTCAAATAATGACAGCATTTTAAAATCCTCAGAGGTTGAAAATTCCTATGAAAACACCTATGGCCATGCAGTTCCAGATCCAATGGCCACCGATAGCTGCTCCAAGGCCCCATCGTTCAGTTGCATAAGCAAATATCATGCCTATTGCAAATATTTGGGTCAACTGGATCAAATTAGGCCCATACACTGCAAGATGGAACAAAGCAAATATCCCAGATGAACCAAAATATGGAATTACCCAACCGTATCTTTTGACCTCACCGGTTTGTCGCTGAGGCCGTAATTTAAAACGGTCATATAAATAGCCAAATATCACACCTCTGAAAATTATCTCCTCAGATGGTGCAACGATGACCCCATGAAATGCCATATTGGCAGGAATAAGATGAGAAGGCATGGGACTGACACTTTGGAACATCAAACCGAAATCACGCGCTATCAGCAAAAACAGTAAAGCAAATAATGCAGCTGCGCTGAAAGCAATTACATTCGTGCTGAGATCTGTTTTGAGTTCCTCAGGTAATTCATCAACTGCAGTTACAAAAGCTGCAACTCCGACAAAGTAAATAAGTGAATTGAAAGTCCAGTTGGTTCCCCATGCATCGAAAAGACCTTCGCCGTTAACAATGAAGAAGAATGCAATGATTGAATAAATTATAAGAATAGCGACTTTCCCAAGGTTTTTCTCCAGTTTCTTTATGACGACGGCCATGCATAAACCTGACTCCTAAAATACTTTAATACAAAAAAAAATAAAAGAAAAAAGATGGGGATAATTGTTTAAGCTCCCCATTCATGAGTTGAAATAAACTGTACAGTAAAAGTCTCCGACCAAGTACCAGCTGGGTTGCTGAACTTAATGTTCAAAACAGTTGGTTCAAGCAGATCAGCCTGTGAAAGGCCAGCTCCATACAGTTGCATATGAAGATTCACCCAGAGGGTTTCTTCAATTCCGCCAGATGTGTAACCTGTGACAGTGCTGTTTCCGGCATCCTGGTCAATCCACCAGGCCATAAACTCATTGGATTTCTTGATCAAAACATAGTTGTCCGTATCAGTTCCGACGTGTTGAGACGGATTTGTTATTTCATAATGTATCTTAGCTAGATCATCATCGGTTGCATCATCAAAATCAGCTTTGATAGTGAAATTAAGCACCGGATGATCAGTGTAACTGGAATTATCCCCATGTTCATAAATACTGTCACCTGTCAGATTAGACCGGTAAGGAATGGTGAACATACCTGAGGATTCATCATAAGTCGTGTCAGGATAATATGTTCCATCCGTTGTCAGAGCTTCAGCTTCAATGCTGAATTCAAGAGTTGAAAGACCACTTACTTCAGTTATCTCAGCTGGTGTCTCAACAAATACCATAGCAAGACCAACAAGTATCATTGCTATCAAAATAATAGCGACTCCGCCTGTTAATTTCTCAGGTACCTTTAACAACTTAAATGCAAATAGAGCCCCGACAACTACACCAATTATAACTAGTATCCAACCAGCGGGAAAACCCATAATGGTGTAATCAGCACCAAGTGTCTTCGCGCAAACAGTGTTCACAACAGCCTCAACCATTGCTAAAGCAAATAGCAAGGTCATCAAGATTTTGTTTCTTTTCTTCATATTTTCACTCTCCTCCGCCTGTTTCTCCAAGAAAACACCCAGCCGAACGGCACCACAGATGCTTTCGTTAGACGGAGAATAATTTTTTTTTGTAATGCCTCCACCGGAGACAGTTACTGGTAGTTGAAGGGGGCACCATTGATTGATGCCCCTAAAGGGTGCACCCCATCCCCTAAGATAAAAATAAAAATAGTAAGGGCATGCCTGAGGTGTGAGAACGATGATAAAGTAAATGTTCTTACATGCCCTTACGGACTAGGAGGGATCAGGATGATTTAGATTCTGCTTTCTATAAAATCCTCATTTTCATTATATTTGTCAACAAGGAAATCAATCAGTTGACGCCTGGACCTGCAGTTGTTTCTAATATCCTGAACTGATTCCTGCTTCTCAACATATTTCAAATATGGAAGGTTGTTTTTCACCTGCAGAATAACCAGGATCTCGACTAATTTTTTATTGGTTACTGTGTTGACATAATTAGTTTCAACTGTCCTTTGGACTTCCTCAACATTCTTGGGAAATCCATGAAGACAATCATTGCAAAAAGCATCCTGCTTGCCCTCTTCGTTGAAGTCACTGCTTAGAGGTGGATCAGATAGCATCATGTCACCTGAACAATCTAAGCAATCAAAACCAATGTCTATAGCCATCTCTATCCCATCCAATAGCTTCAGCGTATCGGGCGCAGGACTGAACACTTTTATTCAGCCTAAATTAATATATTTACGAAAAAAAGGTGTTTTATGTTCCCAATCCAAATTAATGATAAACTTAGGTCTTAATAAAGGTTCTTATTTGGTTATAAGGAGAAAGTTTTTTAAAAATTTTTAAAAAAAATGAAATATTGTAATTTTATTGAAATTTGAAGTTTGTTTTGAATTGAACATATAAAGAATTCAAAATCATGATTTTTTATATCTATATTATTTAAAATTATTCAAAATTGATTTTGAAAAATAAACCTTGTAATTATTTTGACAGATTAGATACTATATTTTGAAGTATTATTTTGTTGTTGTTTTAATTTATCTTTTCATATACACTAAAACATCTTATCCTATTATTAAAACCAACTAACACACCTATACAACAAATAAATTTAGCACTCTTAGGACAAGATGGACAAATATAATGCAGTACACCTATCTTTTTACCAATAGGAATCAAATCCAATGCTCTTTTTAATAAATCATTTGGATTTGGTATAAAGTCTTTTCCTGAACTATAATGTTCAGCATCTTCATTTGTATATGGTTGGTCTATCAAAATTCCATTCCAATCTCCAATTGGTAATTCTTTCCTTACATCCATTATAAAATCTGGATTTAATGATTCATCAATATCAACTGTTTTATCATTATTACCAAAACCACGATTTGGATAATCCTTAACCTTTCCGCTACATATATGTAAAACACTATCTTCATCAGAACAACCAATTAAAACTCTTGCTCTTTGCAAAAACCCATTTGGATAAGCACCATAATACTTTACTTTAGGTCTTGCAAGTAACCACATATCACAAATTGGTCTATATGACATAGTAAATACCTTTATGTTTTAATTTATTTATCCTTTGATTTATATCCACACCTATCACATACTTTTATAAATTTAGAATTTAATAAAACACTATAGTGTAAAGAATATTGCTTACATCTTGGACACATCATAAAATCCCTCCAAGGATACCCAACCATTTTAATGTTGGGAGGAATTGGAGACGCAACATCTAAGCAACCTCCAACTTTTGATCTAAACTATATTTAATAAAAACCATCCAATGAGTATT
>Ga0180434_10001533_pt1 | contig 32795 bp, 37 predicted proteins | sample SS_ome_7_FD_132453 | JGI IMG/M metagenome (GOLD analysis project Ga0180434, IMG submission 132453) | Hypersaline lake sediment archaeal communities from the Salton Sea, California, USA - SS_1_D_2 metaG | ecosystem: Environmental > Aquatic > Non-marine Saline and Alkaline > Hypersaline >... | reverse complement strand
GCGCCGTAGTTCGTCGAGTGAATCAGGCCCACGTACCAGGTGGTCTTCTGAGACGTGGCGTGAAAGTAGACGTCGAGGATGTCGTTCAGGGCCGCGTTCGTGACCATGTTCCGGATCGTCTGGCGCCACCGGACCGAACCGTCCGCCCGGTGACAGACGACCTCGAAGACGCCCCCCAGGAGGAGGTCGTCCCTGGCATTCTCGCGGCTCATGATCGAGCCGTCCGGCATCCGACGGACGACCTTGCAGCCGGCCGTCTCCTTGAATCCGATCGCGTTCCGTACCACGGTTGCGCCTCCTTCTCCTCAGTCCAGGGTTACGCGGCCGCGCCGGATCTCGCGCCGGAGGGCCTTCCCGATCAGTCGCGCGTCCGCCTCGGCGTACCCGGTGCCTTCGACGGTCACGTTCACGTCCCCAACGGTAACAGATCCACCGCGCCCGCTGTTGATCGCCTCCAGGAGCTCGGCGTTTCTCGACGCGGCGCCGGCGTTCACGACGAACTCGCCAGGCGCCGCGCGGATCGGAACCGAGTCTACGCCTCGAGCTCCGGACCCGCGGATCCATCCCCCCTCGGCCTTGCCCTCGACGGCCGCGGCCGCGAAGCCGATCGAGAGGGTCGCGCCCAGGCCCTGCAGCTCCGCCTTCAGGGCCGCGATTCGCCGCATGGCCTCGTCGGTCGAAACCTCGATGAAGACCTGGCGCTTCCCGGTCGCCTCCTCGAGAGAGGTCTTGAACTGCGCGAGCTCCTGGGCGCTGTTCGCGTTGACCATGGCCCATTGCTTCAGGAGGTCCTTCATGGCCGAGGACCAGGCCGCGGACTTCGTCTCGAGCTCGTCGAGTGCCGTCATGAGCTCCGCCCGGGCCTGCACCGCGCGCTGGGCCGCCTCGGCGTGGTATTGCGCCTCCTGGGCGAAGACCTCGTTCACGGTGTCCTGCAGCCGCTCGAGCTCGCCGACGACGTCCTCGATCGGAACCGACGGGTCGACCTGGGCGACCTCCTCGGCGAAGTCGACCGCCCGGTCGAGGTACCCGCGCGCCCCCTCGAAGTCGTTCCCGCGGAGCGCCTGGGCCGCGCGCTTCTCCATCTCGCGCGAGGCGTCCCGGAGGCTCTCGGCCTGGGCCTGGGGGTTCAGGTCCCGGATCTGAAGCCGGAAGATCCGCTCCTGGATTCCCTCATTGAACGCGGCGTGTTGCTGGTCGACGCGGCCGATCGCGGCCGTGTGCTGGCGGTACGCGGACTCCGCGGCGCTGAGGAGCTCGCGGTACTTCGTCTTCGACTCCTCGTACCGCTTCTCCTCCGCCTTCGCCGCGTCGCGGATCGCGCTCACCCGGGCCTCGAGCTCCTTGTGGGTGAGGCGGAGCTTCTCCTGGGTCGCCTTCTCCGCGTCGGTGAGCTCGACCTCGAGGACCTTCTTCGTTGCCTTCAGGGCCTCGAGCTTCGCGGCCTTCTGAGCGGCCGCATAGTCCTTGGCCGCCTGCTCGGCCTGGACCTCGAACAGGCGGACGTCGTCCGAGGCCTTCTTGATCTCGCCGAGCCAACGGGCTTGCTCCTTCGCGAAGCCGGACATCGTCTCGAGGAACGAGTCGACGTCCTTCTTCCACGCCGCGCCGGCGGGCTCGATTGAGTCGAACAGGTCGTCCGCGGTCTTCTCGAGCTTCTTCAGGTTGGATTGGAAGATGTCGATCTTCGTGGCCGCGTCGTCCGTCAGGCCGACCAGGTCCCCGAGCCAGACGAGGGCCTTCACCACGTCGGCGACGGCGTTCGCGATCTTCACGACCGCCTTCAGGACGGCGCCGGCGAGCAGCTTCCCGACCGACGTCAGGATGAACCAGACGGTCTTCCCCGCGATCGCGATCGTGTGCAGGATCACCGCGATCCCCTGAAAGATGTACTGCGGGATCAGGGCGAAGGAGCGAAGCACGACCTCGACGCGCTTCATGACCGCGCGGGTCTTCAGGAGGTTCGACTGCAGGCCGGCCTGTTCGGTCGACGCGGCCGAGCTCGTCGAGACCATGGTCGTGAAGACCTCGATCAGGATCCGCGCGGACTCGGCGATCGCCAGGAAGGCGACGGCCAGGGTGTCCGCGACGGCTCGAGTCCCGCCCATGTTGCGGATCGTCTCGAGGAGGATCCGGTTCCACTCCATGCCGACCTCGGCGCGCGCGTCCGTGATCTCGGAGCGGAGCCGCTTCATTTGATTGGCGAAGGAGCCGGCCGTCCTCGTCGCGTCCCCCTGGGCGTCCGCGGTTCCCTTCATGATGATTGCGAGCCGCGCCTGGACCTTCTGGAGGCCCGTCACCGCCTGGAGGTTGTCCCCCAGGCCGGCGTTATAGAGCTCTTGCTTCAGGGCCGCCTCGGTGATCGAGATCCCGTACTTCCGGACGGCCTCGTGGTTCCCGACGATCGCCGAGGTCAGGTCGCGAATCGTCTCGTCGTCCGCCTGGTTGTTGAACGAGGCGAGGTCGACGCCCAGGCGCGTGATCTGAGACGAGAGGCGCGCCGCCTCGGACCGAGCGAAGCCGAGCGGTACGAACGTGTCCTGGAGCCGCGCCATGAAGCCGAGGATCTCGGTCTTCCCGCGGCCGACCTCGGAGGCGAAGGACTCGACCCACTCGAGGGACTGATCCGAGAACGACTTGAAGACGGCCTGGAACTTCGAGAAGGTCTCCTCGTAATCCTGGCCGGCCTCCGAGAGCTTCCCGAGCTGGGCGATCATGGCGCGAGCGCCGAGGTACGCCCCGACGCCCGCGCCGATCTTGAGGAGGGTTCCCCTCACGCCCCCGAGGGTCCCCTGGACCTTCTTCCCTTCGTGGTCGACGCCCCGGAGGAGCGCCCGCGTCTTCGAGAGGGACGAGCTCGCGGACGCGCGGAGGTCCGAGAAGGCTCGACGCCAGCCGCGGCCGGTCCGCTTGCTTTGCTTCTCGGACCGCGCGCCGAAGTCCTTCGTCTCCTTCTCGGCCTTCTTCAGGCTCCGGCGCCAGGGTAGCCAGTTGAGCTGCAGGCGACCGATGAGGCCTTCCGTGATCGTCGCGCCCACGCTACCGCCTCCCGCGCCGCCTGGCCGTCCTCAGTGCGTCCGTCATGGCCGCGTCCTCCTGAGCGTCCTCGGCCTCGCGGAGCGTCGCGTACCCGAGGAACTCGACCTGTTCGGCCGCCGTGAGCTGAGGCCACGGGCGGCCGTACAGGGCCAGGGGGTCGACCCGTTCGATCGCGCGGAGGACGGCGTACCGAAGAGTCCGGCCGGCGTGCTTCGGGAGCTCCCGAGGCGAGCCTAGACCGCCTGCTCCTCGGACAAAAAATCCTCCACCGCCTCGTCGATCTGCGCGCCGGTCAGGTTGCCGAGCTCGCGAATCTTGTCGAGGATCAGGCCCAGGTCCCCCGTCGAGAGGCCGGCCTCCTGACACTCGGCAAAGACCGCGTCGAAGTACTCGCCCGCGTTCGCGCGGGTGAGCTCCTCGGGCCTGGGCGTGTCCCACTCGAGGGTCGGGTCCTCCTTCAGGCCCTCGACGATCAGGAAGATCATTTGGCGACGGTTCGCCAGGCGGGACTCGCGAACGAAGTCCGGATCCTGGAGGTCCCTCACCTTGACGACCTGATGCGTCTCGGGATCGCGGAGGGGCTTCCCCCGCTTCCCCGTCGCGAACTTCACCGGCGGGACCGGAGTCGGGAACAGCTTCGCCGCCTCCTCCTCCGATCCCAGCGGGAACGCGCGGACCTGGAGCCGGAGCTCCTGACCGTCGCCGGAACGGGGAAGGACGACCTCCCCCTTCGCCAGCGCCTCGACCTTCTTTCCGCCGATCTTCACGGGTCGCCTCCTTGCCTCACGTACCTACGAACGGACCGAGGTCGGCTTGACCGCCAGGCAACGGCCCCGGACCGTAATCATGTTGTACTCCTCGCCCTCCTCGAACGAGAGCTCGTCCGCGTGGAAGTCGGGCAAGGTCAGAACCTCGTCCTCCTCGCCGGCGGCCGTGCAGGGCTTGCTGATCGTGAACTCGAGGTCCACGGTGAACGGCCCGCACGTGGTCGTGCTCGCCCAGCTCGAGGCGTTGCCCCACTTCTTCAGGGCGTCGACGGGCGACGGGCTCGCGCCGCTGGCGGACTTCCCCTGCCACTCCTCGAACTTGATGCCGAAGGAAACCTCCATGGCCTCCTCGAGCGGCGTCGAGAAGCCGGCCAGGGCGCCTCGGTTCGTGACCACGCCGGCCTCGTCCCGGACGGTGAAGGAGACGTTCCCCTCCTCGATCGGGATCGTCAGCTCGTTCGATCCCCCGTCCTTGATCTTCAGGCTTCCGTTCTTCAGGTTCCGGATCGCCACCGGTGGCCTCCTTCACTTCTCAGGTCGCGCCCATGGACCCGCGGTACGTGAGGACGACCGCGTGACAGTTCGAGACCGATCCGCCGGCCGGTGGTAGCACGCCCAGGCGCCGCTCGTCCAGGTAGACCTCGGCCCCGTCGCCGAGCTGCAGACACGCGACGTCCGACACGGGCTCGTCACCGTACGACCGGACCAGGATCCCTGCACCGTCGAGGATCGTCCGCACGCGGTCCGCGAGGACCCAGGGTGCATCGGTTTGCTCGTCGGTCCTCTGCTCCGCGAACCGTGCGAAGCACGAGACCTGGAAGACCACGGTCCCAGCGAAGACGCCCTTTCGGGACGGCCACCGGGGGACCTCCAGAGGGTAATAGGCGACCCACTCCTCGGTCGCCTCGTTGACGTCGTCGCGCTGGCCTGGGATCTGTAGCGCCGTCGGCGCCAGGCCGTCCCGGAGGGCCTTCACGATCGACCGTTGCGCGTACGTCCTGAGCTTCGGATTGCTCATTTCCTGAGGGTACTCCTGGCGGATCCCCACGACCCGCCGGACTCCAACATACTCCGCGCGCGGTCCAGGCGTCGAGCCGCGGCGAGGATGTTCTTCCGCAACATGCCTTCCGGCGCCTGGCGCGAGGAGCCGTACTCGAGGGGGAGAATGTAGGCCGCGCCGTTCCAAATGACGATCACGACGCCGGCCGCGTCCTCGTCGACCATGATCCGCCACTCGGCCCGGGCGAAGCCGGTGTCCACCGGCGTATCGGCCCGCGTCCTCTTGAACACGTCGAGGCCGATCACCTTGAACGCCGAGGAGGCCTGGCGGAGGGTCAACGTCTCCTGAGCCGCGAAGGCCCTACCGAGGGACTTCTGAAACTCGCCCATGGCCAGTGTGACGTCGTCCGCCACGCTACCGCCTCCCGAAGACTCGAAACATGCCGACAAGCGGCTTCCGGTCGACCGCGACGACGCGCCACGTGTGACCGTCCGCCGTGACGAGCTGGTCGCCCTCCTTCGGCTCGACGTCGCCGAGCTCCTCGGCCGCCAGCTCGAAGACCGCGTCCCCCATCTTCAGGCGGCCGCCTCCGGCCTCGATCGCGCGGAGTGAGACCTGACGTCGGAGGGCCTTCGTGATCGCCACAGTCGCCCACGTGACCGAGGCCTTCCCGGCGTCGGTCGCGGTCCCCGTCGTCCTCGAGCGGAACGTGAGGGCCTCTGTCCCGTCGAAGACCGCGTAATCGCCGGTCGGGTCCCAGGTCATGAGCTCACCGTAACCCCTTCGAACTCGATCGCGGCCTCGCCGACGTCTGGCCCTTCGGTGACGAGGTCGATCGTCGTGTTCAGGACCTTCCCGCGCCAGGTCCTCCCCTCGTGGTCGATGAAGCGGACGTCCTCGGCCGCGGTCGCCTCCAGGAAGGCCTCGAGCTCGAGCAGCTTCCGCCTCGAGAGGCCCGTCCAGACGAGGACCAGGGACCGATAGGTGGGCGTCCTCTTGTACGCCCTGAGCGCCCCTCCGCGGGTCCGGTGCGTTATGACCTGGACGCGGTTCCGGCGGACGTCGCCGTACTCCGGCCGCGGGAGCTGGATCACGTTCGCGAGCGTCGCCCAGGGTCCGAGGAGGAACGTCTTCGTGAGGGCGTTCGGGTCCGCCTGGATCGCCGGCGAGGGCTCGTACTCCGTCTCGCATCCCTCGAGCGGAAGGTGAGCCGCGCCCTCCTCGAAGGTGATCCCGTCCGAGGCCTCGACCTGGATCACGACGACGGCCGAGGCCAGCTCGCCGAACTCGATCCCCTCTTTTGCGAAGTTCAGGCGTCGCGCGTCCTCGCCGAATTCGATTCCGTCAGCGGCTTCGGCCGCGTACGCGCGCGAGGCCAGCTCGCCGAACTCGATCGCGTCGGCGGCCTCGACGGACAGGATCACGCCGGCGTACTCGGCGAAGGTGATCCCCTCGATCGGCGTGCCCACGTTCAGCTCGGCGACCTCGGACGCGGATTCAGAGAATTCGACACCCTCAGCCTGGGCCGCGGCGACCGAGTACCGCTCGGCCAATTCAGCGAACGTGATCCCGTCACTCGCACTGACAGGGACTGCGCCGGAGTCCTCGCCGAAGACCGTCGCGTCGTCGTACCTGAGATCAAGTGAATCCGTGCCGGTCGTGTCGACGTACGTCGTGTAGTAGCCGCTCGCGCATCGGCCGTACGGCGTCGATCCGGCCCAAAGAAGTCCATGGACCCAACCAGGCACGGTGAATGAAGTCACATCCCAAGTCGAAGCGCCGGTCCGGTACTGAATGTAGAACGTCGTGACCGAGGACTCGTGCCGTCCGCGAAGGAGCCAGAGCTGATTGTCGTCGTCGATCGCGGGAAGCGTGAATGAGTAGTCCACGCTCGATTGAGGCGTGAACCACTCGACCGAAGACCAGCTTCCACCTTCACGGCTGTAGTAGGCGATATTCGCCCTGTACGAGTAGCCAGAGTGAGGGATTGAGGCCACGATCCTGGGAATCGAGCTCGTGTCAGTGCAGATCCCCGCGTACCCGAAGACGTAGCTCGCACTGATTCCGGTCTCGAGGTCTTCCCAGCTTCCCCAGGTCGTCGTCGACGAGGTCCACTTGCGGTACGAGAGCTTCATGTCCGAGCCGTCGTCACGGAAGATCGCGAGGTGCACGTTCCCGTCGGCGCTCACGCAGACCGAGTACTGGCGGTCCTCGTCGATATTCCCGTTTCGCGTCTCGCTGTAGATCGAATCAGGCGAGCCTTCCCAGGTCGCGAAGTCGTCGTCGCTCCAGTTGTGGTAAAGCGTGCCGGTCGATCCCGAACGCCAGCCGCAGAAGACGTGGCAGACGTCGTTCACGTGATCCCAGAGGACGGCGAGGGCCGCGTTCGTGTTCGCAACCTTCGTGAAGTTGTGGCCAGCCTTGTCGGCCGACCAGGAACCGGACTCGCGGCGCTTCACGCGAACGGCCGTGACCTCGTAGTAGCAATACGTGACGACCGGCTCGTCATTGGGATCAACGCAGATCGCGAAGCTCCGGCAGGAGTACGCACTGGACCCGGAGATGAGCTCAGGCGAGGACCATGTGGCGCCGTCGTCGTCCGAGTACACGTACTGAAGGTCCTGGCCGGAGTCGTCCGTATAGACGACGTGAATCCTGGCGTCCGTGCCTCGGCAGATGCAGCGGCCAGGGTGGTACTGCGGCTCGTGGTAGAGATTCGTCGGCGCGACGATCTCGACGGTTTGGATCGCCATGGCCTACGTGAATCCCTGAGTCCGGACTTCGAACGGTCCTTCGGCGCGCCGGATTTCCTCCTCGAGCTGGCGGAGGCCTTCGCGGAGCTCCTTCAGGTATGCGGTCCAGCTCACCGTCTGGCCGTCGACCGTGTACGAGGGCTTCGGTGAAGCCGTGATCTCGACGATCCTCGCGACGAGCTGGTCGCGGGCCGTCTTCAGGTCGTCGACAAGCGCCACGGGCGCCCCCTCTGGTCCTCACGGACCGAAAGGACGCCCGGGCCATGCTCCGTTCTCGGCAAGGAGGACTTTCGCCGGCCCGGGCGCCCGTGAATCGTCGGGAGTCCGTCCGGCGACTAGCCCGTCAGCTTCAGCACGTACCGCGGGTCCCAGACCGCGCACACGCCGCGCTCGGACGCCTTGAACCGGAGGACGATGTCCTGAGTGAACTCCGCCTCGCTGTTCTGCGGCGCCTGGACGACGGTGATCGGCCAGTTCTCCATGTACGCGAAGGCCTTCGGGAAGTCCCCGTAGTACCAGTACTTCTTCGCCGTCGCCGCGGCGACGGAAGCGGCGACGAGGCGCGCCTGGGCGATCGGCGAGGTCACGAGCTTGATCCCCATGTCCCCGACCGGGTTCGCCCCGCGGGTGAGCGGAACGTTCGCGCCGTCGGTCACGTCGCCGTGCTCGACCTCGGTCGCGTTCAGGATGCGCTTCGCCGTGAACAGCTTCGCCGGCATGCAGAGCAGCGTCCGGCCACCGATCAGGATCGGCTCGCCCGTGTCGGGGTCCGTCATGTCGGTGAAGAGGAGCTCGGCCGCCTCGACGTCCGTCCAGTCGACGAGCTCGACGGAGCCGGCCGTGTTGATCCAGGGCGTCGCGGCCTGGTACGTGTCGTACTCGGTCCCGCGCCACTTGTAGTTGTTCGTGATCCCCAGGACGACGTCGAGGATCCGCTTCTCCTTGTTGAGGCCGAGGCGCTCGCCGACCTTGTTGCACCGGTCGATGAGGAGGCCCGTCCGGTCGAAGAAGATCGCCTCCTTCGTGATCGGAACGATCAGGCCGCGCTTCGTGGTGGAGGGCGTCTCGATGTAGTCCTCGGGAGCGTTCCCGACGTTCGGGTACGGCATGCCGTCGCCGATGGACTCGGCGTCGTCGGTGAGCTTCCCGATTCCGGGGATCTTCTCGCCGCTGAGGCGAGTCGGGATCGTCCGGACCAGGCTCTCGCCGATGAAGCCGACCATCCGGTACCCCTGCAGGATCGCGGAGTACGCGAGCTGGCCGGTGATGTTGCTGTACGCCGTGACGTCGACCGCGTCGCCGGCCTCGAGCAGCTCGAGACCGCCGGCCTCCGCGATGTGCAGGGACCGAACCCAGGCCTCGCCCAGGAAGGCCTCCGCGAGCTCGCGAAGACTGAACTCCTGAACGGTGAGCTCGCCCTCGGCGAGGGCGCGCCCGAGCTTGCGGACGACGGACGGCGTCCCCTCGGACTCGACGAGGAGACGGAGATTCTGGCCGCGCATGGTCGCTTGATTCCCTTCGTTGCTAGGGACGCGCGGTTAGGCCGCGGCCTGGGGTCCGCCGACCATGACGGTCGACTTGATCCGGACCTTGACCTTCGTCGCCTCGGTGGCGACCCGTTCGGCCACGCGGCCGATCGCGAGGTTCTCCGTGGCGACCGCGATCACTTGCTGAGGCGTGAGGGCGGTCCCGCCGGCGTTGTCGTCGAGGCCGACCAGGTCGCCGACCTCGAAGGTCGCCGACGCACAGTCGAACTCGAACACCGCCTCGGTGGCGACCCGGATGTTCTCCGTGTCACCGGAACGCGAGCGCTGCATGGCGACGCCCGCGAACTTGTCGTGAAACGCCTCCTGGGTGAGGGCCAGGGACGAGAGGTACGTCAGGTCGTCGGCCGCGCGGACGTCGTCGGTCTCGAGGAACAGGAGGTCCCCGATCTCGATCACGCGCGCGGAGTCGACGGCCGCGAGGACAGGCTGGGTGTCACCCCAGCGCCACCGCATCTTGTCGGCCATGGAAGGACTCCTCCAGGGTCGGCCGGACGCCGGCGAGCTGCTCGAGCTCGAGGCGCCCGGGGAAGGCTACCCGCGGACCGCGGCCGCGAACCCCTTCGAGGTCGACGTGTCGCCCTGGGGGGCGGCGCCGCCGGCGCCCTCGGTGATGTCGCGCTCGCGGGACCTGGGCCGGGACGTCTTCAGGACCAGCTTCGCGCGGTCCTCGACGAGCGCCTTCATGGCGTCGTCGTCCTTGGCGCCGAGGAGGGACTCCATGAACAGGTCGTTCACGGCCTCCTTCGGCAGCTTCGCCTCGGCGATCAGCTTCTCGGCGGTCGCCTTCTTCCCGGCGAGCGCCTTCTCCGCGTCCGCCTCGTTCGTCCTCTTCTTGAGCTCGTCGTTCTCCTCGCGAAGACGCTTCAGCTCGGCCTCGGTCTCCTGGGTCGTCTTCGACTCCTCCAGGAGGCCCTCGACCAGGTCCGGGCGCTTCTCGCGGAGCGTCGCGAGATTGACCTCGTTCCAGTCCACGTGATCCACTCCTTCCGATCCGCCGTCTTCCACCACGGGCTCGTCCTCGAGCTCGTCGCCGGCGCCGCCACCGGTCCACGCGCCGACGGCCTCGAACAGGCCCGAGGACGTCGCGGGATCGGCGACGAGGTCGACATGGCGGACGACCTTCACGGACTCGACCGTGAGGGTCCCGGCGTGCTTGGCCGTCCGACCTCGGCCGTTGTGACTGAAGCCGAGGACGTCGGGCATGTTCTCGGCGAACCAGGCGACCGACTCGGATAGCGGGTGCTTCGGGTTGAACAGGACGTCGCCGTGGACGCCCTCCCCCTCGGTCACGCGCACCGATCCCGGGTCGACCTTGCCCCACCGCTCCGCGACCTTGCGCGGCGCGTCGAGGTTCCGTCGGTCCGGGTGATCGAGGTTCACCTTCACGCCGCCGTTGGCGCGATACAGGTCGGCCGCTTCCCGAAGGGCCTGGTTCGAGTACCGGTGCCCGTTCTTCGAGACCGCCCCGAGGAGCTTCGCTCCGCGGAGGGCGCTCGCGTCCCGGTCCACCTTCACGGCGCCGAGGGGGACCCGGTCCTCCGGGAGCTCCTCGCCGACGCCTTCCGCGAGGCCCTCGAGCTGCTCGCGGTTCTTCTTCGTCCAGTCGCGAGCCGCGTCGGGGTGAGGCCAGACCGTCCGGTCGAACTCCATGGACTGAAGGGCTTCGGAGCCGTCGGCCCTGGTCCCGATCACGGCGCGCGCGCCTTCGGTCAGATCGACGGGGATCGACCGGTACGACGTGAACGGCGCGGCCTTCCGGACTCGGACCTTGAACTGTTCGGTCTTCGTCGCCATTCTGGCGTCCCTCCCGGAGTCGCCGGCGAACTCGCCGGCCCTGGTCCTCTACCTACGGGTTTCATCGACCCTAGCACGAGCTTTCTTCGCCGACAAGTCCCCGACTCACGTATCCGCCAGACGGTCGACCTTGCGGGCGGGCTCGTCCTCGAGCTCGGAGTACTCGAACAGCGTCCGCCCGTTCGAGGCGTACCAGAGGACCTCGCGGAGGCCCTCGAGCGTCCGGCCGATGTCCTCGGCGACGCGGCCGGCGACGCGAAGCCGCGGCTCGTTCCGCTCGAGGATGCGCCGGACCTGGCGCTCGAGCTGGCGGTCCGTGAAGGCCTCCAGGCGGACGTCGCGCGTCGTCCAGTACTCGGCGTCGCGCCAGTCGAACAGGAGGCGTCCGAGGGCCTTCCCGCCTCGCGTGAGCTCGAATCCCGGCATGTCAGTATCCCCTCAGGATCGCCCAGATCATAGCCACGTGATCGAAGTCCTTCCCGGCGACGTCGGCGAGTTCCTCGGCCGAGGTCGTGAACTGCATTCCCATGCTGAGGATTTCGGTCGAGTTGCGGCCGGCGTACACGCGGCCGCAGTACCCGACGTACCAGGGGTCCGGCCATCCGACCTCGTTCGAGCTCGCGTTGCCCGGATAGACGGACTTCATGGGGAGACCGCCGGACCGCTCGCGGCGCCAGCGGACGAGGCGGTCCTGGACGCGCTGGTTCCGGTACTCGACGTGGTGCCCGAACTCGTGGGCGTACGTGCTCAGGTCCTCCTCGGCGACGCGCCAGCACTTGATCTCGTTCTGCCACTGGTACGCGGCCACGCGCTGGCGGCTTCCGATCTTCCACTGGACCTCGCCCAGGAGCGGGTCCTGCACGAGGGACTCGTCCGCGACCTCGGCGAACTGCTCGAACCAGTAGGCTTGCGCCTCCCGCTTCACCCGGAGGCGCCGTAGCCACTTCTCCCGCTTCAGGAGGCCCTTGTACTCGAGCTGGGCCGGCGAGGCGGAATAGACCGGCGTGTACGGCGTCGTCTTCGCCAGCTCGTCCCAGGCGGCCGTCCCGCGGTCCGGAAGGATCGCCTCGATCGTCCGGACCTCCTTCTCGATCCGCTTGATCGCGCGGTCGTGCGCGGCGAGGATCTTCTTCCGCTGGCCCATGATCCCGCCGCGGACGCCGGCCTTCGTCTCGTGCGTCCCGTTGGCCTCGCGGAGCCGTTGCCAGAAGACCTCATGCGCCGGCCGGCCGCCGACCTGGCCGGTCTTGAGCTCCGCCGGCGTCAGGCCCAGCTCGCGGAGCTCGCGCTTCGCGTTCGCGATCGCCACCTCCGGGTCGACGTCGAAGGCCGGCTTCGTGAGCTTCGGCTTCGGCGGGACCTTGACCTGGGGCGGCTTCCACAAGCGGCGCCGCGGCGCGACGCCACCGGTCCCCAGCGGCGAGTCCTTCGACGGGGGGAGCTCCTCGAGCCAGAGCTCGTGCAGGCGGCCGCCGGCGTCGGTCACGCGGGACGCGCGCTTGACGACCTTCCACCGCCGGCCCCGTTCGAAGAGAACCGTCTTCTCGCGCGCGGCGCGGCCGCCCAGGACCGAGAGGTCGCGGCCGTTCGCGGACTTCATCCGGAGGAGGACGTTATCCGAGCCGGCGGCGCCGTTCGCGAAGGCCTCCGCCGTCTTCTTCGAGCGGGTCGCGGCCTGATAGTTGTCGAAGTCGAGGACGTCGGCCTGGAGGAGCCGGTGCAGGTCCTCGTCGCGGACGTCCTTCAGGCCGCGGAAGAGGGTCTTCGCCTGGCCCTTCGGGGTCGTGGCCTTCGGGAGCTTCGCCAGGCCGCGGTCGATCTTCCGGATCTCGCGGCCGACCTCCGCCTTCGAGGTCGTGTGCGTCCAGGCCTTGTTCCCGGTCTCGCGGTAGTAGTCACGCGTCCGGACGTGGCCGCCGTTCTGCCAGTCCTCGAGCGCCTGGGCCTGGGCGCGCGTGAGGCCCGCGGGCGGAGGACCTGGCGGAGGAGGCGGATCCGTCGGTCCGGGCGGAGGCTCCGGCGGGAGGGGAGGCGCGACGGCCCCGAGCTTCACGCCTGGGAACAGCTCCGGCCGCTCCGCCGTGAGCGCCGCGGCCCGCTTCTCGAAGGCGATCGTGTTCCCCATGCGGCGCGCGACGGTGGACGGGATCGGCTCGCCGGCGAGCTCGCGCACGGGGACGAACTTCCCCGTCTTCACGTCGACGGAGTCCGCCCAGGTCACGTTCTGACCGTACCCGGCGCGGCCCAGGTTCTTCTCGATCTCGTGGTACCGGCGCGGCCCGAGGATCCGCTTCTTCCGGCCGGGCTCCTGGCCGTCGAACCAGCGGGACATCGTCACCGGGTCGTCCTGGTTCCCGTCGACCGTGGCCACGGTCCGCTCGCCCTTCACGACGTCCTCGAAGACGCCCGGGAGCTCCTTCAGGACGGGCGACTCGTAACACCGGCAGTTGAACTCGTCCGGGACCATGGGCCGCTCGTCGGGCGTCCCCTTCGCGCCCTCCGGGAGGGACCCGTCCGGCTTCGGGTTCAGGTACAGGTCGCCGTGTCGCGTCCGGTGGTGGGGCCGCGTCCGCTCGTCGAACGTCGCGCGGATCTCGTACCCGTCGATCACGTCGTCGAACTGACTCCACTGTTCGCGGAGGCCGTCCTGACCGATCCGGAGCATCTCCCCGCGGGCGATCCTCGTCGCGGCCGCCTGGTTCCCCTGGACGAAGTCGAGGAGGCCCTCGGCGACGTCGTTCGGGTTGCGCCCCTTCATGAGGCCGTTTCGGATCTTGTCGGCGACCTCGTACGGCGCCGTCGTGAGCCTCGAGTACCGGTCGATCCGTTCGCGCCAGCTCAGGCCGTCGGGCGCCTGGGCGGGCGGCTTGAACATGAGCCGGCGGACCTCCGGGAGCGTCGGCGGGCGGAAGAGGTCCTGGACTACTTGCAGCTCGCCGGCGCCGGAGTAGTCCACCGCCTCCCGGACGGGGACGCCGCGGAGGTTCGCGAGGTACAGCCAGTACACGCGCGGAAGCGTGTCGACGAAGACCTGGAACCCCTGATCCCAGGACCAGCGGACGTGATCGGCCAGGAGGTCCTCGAGCGCCTCGTCGACCTGGGACCAGTACTCGCCGAGGACCTCGGCGACGCGGCGCGCGACGTGGACCTGGTCGCGGCCGCGCGCCCAGCCGACGAGCGGCCGGAGCTGCTCGGCGTACCAGCGGACCGCGATCGCGCCGACCCGCTTCACGCCGGCGTCGACGCGCGCGAGCTGGTCGGCCTTCTGGATCAGGAGGCGCGCGCGGACCTGGTTCTGGAGGGTTGCGAACTTCACGGCGTCGCCCTGTCCGCGACGAGGACGGTCAGGAGGTTGCTCCGGCCGAGCTCGTCGTTCGCGTACCTGGGGTGAGGGACGGTCCCGGCGATCCTGCTCGAGAAGCCGCGGAGCTCGAGGAGGGCCGCGTACGCCTGGGGCGCGCGCTGGTACCAGCGGCCGAGGCTCCAGGCCGGATCCATGATCTCGACGACGACGATCGTCCGCCGGGCGGCCGCGACGAGCTGGTCGAGGACGTCGGGAAGGTCACGGTCCCGGACGTGAAGGAGGACCGTGTGAGCCAGGACCAGGTCCGCGCGCGGGAGCTGCTCGAGCTCGTCGACCTCGCGGAAGGCGTGACGGGGGTTCCGCCGGCGCGCGAGCTCGACGGCCTGGGGGTTCAGGTCGACGCCCAGGTACCCGTCCGCGGGGAACAGGGCGGCCACGCGCCCGGGGCCGCACCCGAACTCGAGGACGGACGGCGCTCGAGGGACCAGGTCGACGACGGCGCGGAGGACCTCGGCGGGAGTCTCCTCGCCGACGTTACTCAGGTTGTCGGCCATCCACCACGCCTTGTACTTCACGTCCTACTCCTCGTCGCCCTCGTCGTCCCCGTCGTCCTCCTGGTCGCCCTCCTGGTCGTCCTCCTTGCCCGCTCCGGGGCCGCCAGGCGGAGGCGTGAGGCCGAAGGCGCCCATCGACTCGGCGGACCGCTCCCGCTCCTCGTCGAGCCGGGCCTGTTCCTTCTCGAAGTCGTACCCGCGGATCTCGGACCAGGTCCGCTTCGAGAGGACGCCGGCTTCGTGCTCGCGGCCGAGGGTCTTCCCCTCCTTCTCCTCGTCCCGGACGGTCAGGGACGGGAGGGACGCGACCAGCTCGAGCTCGAGGACCTCGGCCGGGAGCTCGCCGAAGCGAACGGCCATCTCGACCGCGTTCCAGAGGGCCGAGATCAGGTGCTCGCGCCAGAAGGACTGCAGCCGCTGGAAGAACTTCACCGCCGGCCCCTCGGCGACCATGGTCGAGGCGTAATTGGCGTTCGAGGCGTCGGCCGTGAACATGAACTCGGGCATGACCAGGCGGGAGGCGACGGCGCGGAGCTCCGCCTGGAGGACGATCACGAACTTGTCGGCCGCGACGCCGGCGACGGGGAACTGGTACTTCGTGCCGGCCGGCGCGTCGACGATCGTCCCGGGGCCGAACTTCGTGAAGTGCCGCGTCTTCGCGGTCGCGTTCTCGACGATCGTGAAGTCGTCGCCGTCGGTCCGGAAGTCCTCGACCTGGTCCTTCGAGAACCCGTCGTGCTCGCGGATCAGGGCGATTGCGGCCTGGAGGGTCGCGACGGCGCTCATGTTGCGAAGGAGCTTCTCGGCGCGGACGAGGTTCTTCCGCACCGGGTAAAACGTCGGGACGCCCCGCTTCTGGGCCTTGTCGACGTTCAGCTTGACGTGGGTCACGTCCTCGGCCGGGATCGGCTCCGGGTCCCCCTGAACGTGGTACGCGATGACGGTTTCGACGTCGTCCGGGTCCGTCTCGATCCCCCAGGAGTGCCCCGCCTGGCCGGCCTTCGACTCGGGCGTCCGGAGGTCCTCGGGTTCGATGAAGCGGAACCGCGGGACGCGCTGGGCGCCCTCGAAGGGCCAGAAGACGCGGATCAGGCATTCGCCGTCCCGGTCGCCGCGCTTCACGGCTTCTTGCTCGCGCGTGCTCCAGTCGTTCGCGTCGAGGACCTCGTCGATCCAGGCCTGGGCCTTCTCCTTCGAGGCCTTCGAGACCTTCGAGCCCTCGGGGATCTCGAACTCGTACGTGAGTCCCGGGCCGACGACGTAGCTAACCCGGTTCTCGTGGCCGTTGATCGCGAACTCGTTCTCCTCGGCCAGGCGCCGGCAGTTGCGCCGGACCGCGTCGAGCTCCTGGGGCGTCGTGATCTTCGTCTTCCCGCCCTTCGGGCCGCCGGCGCCGAGCGGTAGCCACTCCTCCCCGTGCTCGTCGATCCACGCCTCGCGCGGATCCACGTACTGATCGAAGTACGCCGTCGTCGACTCGAGGACGCGGCGACGGGCTTCGAGGAGCTGAACCTGGAGCTCCTCGCGCACCCTGGACAGGCGCGACCGGAACGGATTCCACACGGGGGACCTCCCGTCAGGTACGGCGGACGTCCTGGTTCGGGGCGTCGCCCCCGGAGCTCGCCGCGTGCGGCGCGATCCTCTCGTACCCGAACTCGTCGAAGTCCGGGCCGGCCCAGGCGTTCACGAGCTCGACGATCTGAGGCGTGAGGAGGTCGATCGTCCTGGGCCTGGCGTGCGAGACGTTCTCCCGCGGGAAACGGTTCACCTTCATGCGACACGCGCCCGGGAGGCGCCGGAGGGCCTGGGGGAGGTCCTCGGTCTTCAGGATGAGGGACAGGTGCGGCCGCGCCGGCGCGAGGAACGCCGTCTGGTTCGACCTCGACCACGTGTGCCCCCGGTACCGGCAACGTGCGGCCGCGGGATCGTCCAGGAGCCAACGGACGTACTCGAGGAGGCCGTGAGCGCCGTACAGCTCGTCGAGGACCTCCCGGTGGTGGTACCGGTCCTCCTCGCGCATGGTCGTACTCCACCACGCCGAGGCGATCCGGTCGTACGGGTTCCGGACCGTCGTCCAGAAGACCATCCCGGCCGTGTGCAGGGCGCGGTTCGGGATCTGGCGAAGGTGATCCTGCACGAGGCGGCCGCCGAACTGCTCGCGGAGCCAACGGTACACGGACCGCGTCCCGGTCTTCGGGTTGGCCACGTACAGGAGGCCCGCGGCCTTCGCAACCATCATGAGCCGAGCCTCCTCCGGGCCTCGTCCTCGAGCGGCGCGAACGAGCTCGAGGCGATCAGGGTCCAGGGCCGGCCGCACCGGCGGTACACGAACCGATGCGCGTCGCCCAGGACGGACTCGTCGAGGTCCTCCCGCCAGTCGTGCGCGACGACGAAGGCCGCGCGCGCCAGGAGCCGCGGGAGGAGCTTCACGCGGTCCCTCACGAGCTGCTCATTGTCGAGGACCGCGAGGCCGTGCGCCTCGACCATCCGGAACCGCGTCCAGTCCTCGACGTCCCGGACCTGGACCAGGCGCGAGAACTGCGCGGACCAGTCGCGATCGGCCGAGTGCACGGTGAGCCGCTCCGGGCCGCCCATGGCCGCGAGGATCGGCGTCGAGTACCAGCCGCACCCGAGCTCGACCCAGGGCCTCTCGGGTTCGTGCTCGAGCGCCAGGGCGGCCGCGAGAACGAGCGCCGGCTGGTGAGTCGAGTAGGGGTCCATGGGACACTCGTCCGGAGGCGGAATCCCGACGCCGGCGACGCTCCTCACCGGGGCCTCCCGTGGCACCGCTTGAACTTCTTGCCGGACCCGCACGGGCAGGGCTCGTTCCGGCCGATCTTCGCCCGGGTCCGCCGGATGACGCCGTCCCGCGGAGGCAGAGGAGGAAGGCGCGGGCGCGATCGCGCCGAGGTCGAGACCGTGGACAGGGCCGCCATGATCGCCGCTTCCCGAGCTGAGTGCATCTCGTCGTCCTTCCCTCTCGGCCACCTTCACCGCGCGCGAGGCCTGGTGATGCAGGATCACCGGGTCGACGTCCGGGTGTTGGCGCGCCATGCTGTCGAAGATGAACGTGTACGCCGGCGGGAGGTCCTCGAAGTCGAGGCCCCCGAGGGTCGCCTCGCGAAGGGCGACGTCGAGCGTCCTCTGGTCCCACTCCTCCGGCCGGGCGCGGCCGAGCTCGATCCATCGGCGGACCAGTTCGCGGACCTTCGGGACGTTCCGGAAGAAGAGGGTCCCGGACAGGAGCTCGGAGCCGCTCCGCCTGTGGGCGGCCACGTCGCCCTCGAGCTCGAGGAACCGAGACGGGAGGGCGACGACCTCGGCGTCCGCGTCCAGGAAGACCACGTTCCGCTCGCGGTTCGCCTCGAGCGTCCCGAGGATCACCTCCGGCTTCGCTCCGCAGTTCGCGACCCAGGACCCGCGGTCGGCGACCTGGACGACGTCGAGATCCAGGCCGAGCTCGTCGATCGAACGGCGGAGGCGGTCCGCCTGGCGCCGATAGTACTCGTCGGTCGCGAAGGTCACGAACAGGGGCCAGGCCTGGGTCGCGTTCGGCCAGGTGAGGACCTTCGGGAAGCCCCGGATCGAGCTCGTCGGCGAGGCGTTCAGGATCGAGCCCTCGGGGACCTTGCGCGCGAGCTCCTCGAAGGCGCGCCGGAACCGCGGGTACGCGGTCCCGTTGTTCTCCGGGTACCCGTTGTGCCACCATTCCTGCAGGCCCTTCTCCGTCGGCGTGAGGTCGAAGCCGAGGAGATAGATCGGCCGCGCGCCGAGGACCCAGGCGAGGGCGACGGCGCCGTATCCGCTGTTCGCTCCGTGGCCGAGGCCTCGCGCGAGGTCCTCGCCCAGGTCGTGCTCGTCGAGGCGGTCGACCATGAAGACGTCGCGGCCGAGATCCGTCAGGAGGCGGTCCTCGAGCTCCTGGCCGTGGTCGTGGTGGAAGACGAGCGGCGCCTGGCACGTTCCGAGCTTGTGGCGGTACCAGGTCAGGAACCGCGAATCCATCGTGAACAGGACGTCGACGTGGGGACACTCGAAGGCGCGGTTCACGCCGACGACGCGTTCGCCGGCGAGGCGTTCCCACTTGAAGCCGCGGAGGGACGGCCCTCCGCCGATCACGAACGCGCGCTGGCCGGTCCAGTCGCCCGTCCGGAGAATCTCGGTGACGTGCCTCCTTGCCATGGTCGTCAATCCTTCTCGTCGAGGCCCAGGATCAGAGTCGAGAACAGGGCGACGTCCTGGGGGTCGTGCGCCCGCTCGGCGAAGGCCTTCGCCCAGGGGACGAAGTCACGGCGGACGTGCCTCGCAACCATCTTGGCCGTGTAGGGATCAAGCCCGAGGGCGAGGAGCCTGTCGTACAGGCCCCCCGCCCAGGAGCGTTTCGACGGCCGCCGGTATGCCGGCGTCGCCACGTGCTACCCGTCGTCCTTCTCGTCGTCGAGGACCTCCTTCAGATCCTCGATCTCCTCCGCGTCCGGCTCCGTCGTCGGGGGGACGCCGGTCTCACCGGTCGCGCCGGCCGTGTCGACAGTCGAGGACCCGTGTCCCTCGCCGGTGGGCGTGATCGTGATCGACACGCCGAAGGCGCCCTTCGCCTCGGCCATGTACAGGCGCTTCTCCTCGATGATCCACTTCAGGGTCGCGAGGGCGTCCTTCTTGACCTCCGCGTCCATGGTCGCATCGGCGAGGAGGCCGTTCACGATCTCGATCGACTTGTCGTACGCGAGGATCGCCTTCGCGATCGCATCGACCGCGGCCTTCGAGCTGGGCGCGCCGTCGGTCTCGATGTTGTACGTGGTGCCGGCCGACTTGATGATGTACGTGGCGCCGGCCTGGGTTCGGCCGCTGAACGTCTGAGCGCCAACGGTCGTCGTGCCGGTCTGAGGATCGGCCCTCGAGCCGGAGCCCTCGGTCGCGCACCCGGACACGAAGACCAGGCACACGAAGAGAACCACGGCGGAGCCGATCGGCTTCACGGCGCCACGGATCCCCAGGATCGCCAGGCCGCCCAGGACGGGCGAGACCATGCCCAGGAACTTCGAGGCGTCCTCGGCCGCGCCGAACAGGTCGCGGCCAGCGGCGAGGAGCTGGTACACGAGGGCCACGATCCAGAGGGCGATCGCGCCGTACCCGGCAATCATCGCGCGGGACTTGTACCACGGCTTCGACTCGAACGATTCGGTCGTCGTCGTCACGTCTACACCTCCTTGCGGGTGAAAGAAGAACGGGAACCAGGTCGAGGCGCGCCACGCGAACCGAGGGACCGGCCGCGCCGTTCGCGGCCGCCGGTACCGGTGGGCCTCCTGGGTCCAGACGCCGCGCGCCCCGACCCGGTACCCGTCATGCCGACTTCTTCTCGATCGCCTCCCGGATCCGGACCAGCTCGGCCTCCTCCCGCGACTCGTGCGCGGTCAGGTGGTCGTGCAGGGCCTGAGAGAGGCTCGTTTGCTTCTCGACGAGGGCCACGATCGACCTCATGAGCTCCGTTTGCGTCTCGGCCAGGCGGAGGAGGCGACGGGGGACGTACGCCATGGGGACGCCCTCAGAGTCGCATCGAGAGACGATCGTCGCGACGTTGTTCAGCTTCTCCCGGTCCTTCGCGGTCCAGGAGTCCGGCTCGCCCTTCTTGCGCACGAGGGCGCGCTCGAGGGCCTTGAATCCGGCGAGTGCTACGGCGACGACTGATCCGGCGATGAGAGCTCCGAGTGCAGTCAATCCCAGGTCCAATCTCGCCTCCTCAGTCCAGGGGGACGCGTTCGTAGCCGCGGCCCCGACTCCTCGAGTTGTACAGTCGTACCGCGACTCGTATCGCCATTTCAAGCGCGGAGGGCAAGGAACGATCGGATCCGGCTGGGAACTCGCGGAGGGCGCGGACGAGTGAAGCCGTCGCCGGCGACCTCACGAGGAACCGGAACTGGCCCTTCGTCAGGTACGGCTCGAGGCGCCGGATCCGAAGGTCCTCGTCGGCCGCCAGGCGGATTCCGCCGACGGGGACGGCGAAGCCGCGGCTCCTCATGGCCGCCTCGGTCCGCCCCTTCACGAGGCCGGCGAGCTGCTCGTCCGTGAAGGCGACCGCGTGCGGGTTCAGGCGGTACGCGTGATCGGCGACGGCCTCGATCGTGTCCTGGACGGAGCCGCGGACCAGGTCGGCCTCGACGTGGAGCTGGCCCTCGCGCGTGCGGCCGAGCGCCACGACGACGTCGGGGCCGTGGTCGTACAGGCGCGCGGCCACGACGCGAACGGAGTACTCCTCGTTCGGGCGCCAGGCCTCGAGCTCGACCTCGTCGAACAGCTTCGCCGCCCACTCGGACCGCTGGCCACCGGAGGCCGGCCGGCGCCAGGCGACGGCGAGGGCCAGGGCGTCCCCGTCGTCGGGGGAGTGTCCGAGGCGCTTCTGAAGGAGCTCCTTCGACTCGAGGCGGATCTTCCCGCTCGAGAGGACCTGGTACTTCGGCGCCGTGAGATCCGCGCGGAGGTCCTCGACGACGCCCGAGTCGACCTCGCCCAGGCGGGACCAGGCGGCCTCGCCGCGGATCCAGTCGCGGAGCGTCCACCATAGCTCAGTCCGGCGATCGGCGAAGGTCCCCTGGTCGAACTTCGGGGCCGCGCCGAACTGCTCGCCGTTCACGTCCCAGCCGAGCTCGCGGAGGCGGTCCGTCACGCCTCCGCCCAGGCCGGTATCGTCGATCGCGATCCGGTCGGCGTCCGCCGGCGTGAGGTCCCACTTCAGGGCCATCCGGACGACCTCGCCGGCGGTCCTCATGAGGTCTTGGCCGCCCCAGGTGATCCGGTCGAGGATCTCGGCGCCCTCGACGACGAGGATCGAGGTCCTCGCGTTCCCGAACCGGGCGACGTCGCACCCGATCGAGCGGACGACGCGATCGAGGCTCGGGGCCTGGCGCCGAAGGGCGTCCTCGAAGTCCCCGGGGCCGATGAGAGTGTCGGTCGCCTGTTTCGGGAAGAGGCCGCGGACGCGGGCCTTGAACACGGGCGAGTCCTCGCCGTACTTCCGGCGCTGGCGGTCGACCCACTCGTGATCGACGAGGTACGGGAGGACCAGGCGCCGCTCCTTCACGTTCGGCGACTCGTACGCGTCGATCCGGATCGAATGCCAGTCCCGGGACTCGTACGCTCGAGCGAACGGGCCGGCGCCGTCGGTCGGGTTGCCGATCGCGAGCCAGTGCGGGTTCGCGCCGGTCATGACGCCGTCCGCCGCGTCCCAGATCGGCCGGAGGATGCCCGCGGCCTCGTCGAAGATCACAAGGACGTTGACCTGGTGATACCCCTGGAACCGCGTCGCGTGCTCGACCGCCTGGTCGGCCTTCGTCGCGAAGCCGGTCATGAACCAGTCCGCGTTCCGGTTCGGCCGGTCCTCCGGCGACGGCATTTGCAAGAAGTTCGTCAGGGGGTCGCCGGGGAGGGGGATTCGCGCGTTCGAGTGCAGCTTTCGGATCTCGGACCAGAGGAGCTCCTCGACTTGGCGCTTGTTCGGGGCCGTCGTGACGACCTTCGAGGGGATCTGAGTGTAGAAGAACCAGAGGGCCGCGACCGCGGCCGTGAAGGTCTTCGTCGAGGCGTGACAGGCCGCGACGGCGATCTGTCGGTGATCGCGGACGGCCTCCAGGATCCGCCGGCTCGGCTCGAAGGCGATCTGGACGCCCAGGACGATCTCGGCGAAGCCGATCGGGTCGTCGCGGAACTCGAGGAGGATCGCCTTCATCTCCGCGCCTGGGTCCATGCTACTCCTCGAGCTCAGGCGCGGCGAAGCACACGTCGTTCCGGTGCTGGACCGGGTAGACGGACACGACGCCGTCGAGGCGGATCGCGCCGACCTCGTCCTCGAGGCCGTGTCCGCTGGTCGCCTCCGGTGCGAGGACGACCTGGCGGCCGCGGGCGACGCAGAACCGGTATCCCTTCCGCTTCGGGAGGCCGCGGAGCTTCTGGAACGCCGGGCAGTCCTTGCAGCGGGTCTCGGTGGCCACGGGATCAGCCCCAGGGCCGCGGCGCCGGCGGGATCTCGCCGAAGGCCTCCTCGGTCATGCTCGACACGACCAGGTCGACCTCGACGTCGTCGGGGAGCTGCTCGAGCGCCAGGCCGAGGCCCTCGAGCGCCGCCAGGCGTACCGAGTACGACTGGCCGGTGTCCTTCCGGGTGAGCTTCACGACTCGGATCACGGCTCGCCTCCTTGCCCGGCCGACGTGGTGCCGGATTATTCCGGATCCTATGCGGCCGTTTTATTCCTGGGCCGCGGGCCGGCCGCGATCGCCGAGGGGCGCGAGGCCGCGGCCGCGGCGCTCGAGGTCGTCGCGAAGATCGGTCAGGACGTCGACGAGGGTCAGCTTCCCCTCGAGCTCGACGTGGTCCCGCCGGCCGTACGTCTCGGGGAACCTCCGCTCGAGGAGCCAGGCGGCCGCCCCCCAGGCGCCGCGCCGGCGCTTCTTCTTCCGGACCTTCCGCGTCTTCGTGACGCCGTCCTTCCCGGTCCAGGTGTCTTCCCACTCGTCGGTTTCGGTGAAGGGGAGGGCGGCCCTCCGGACCTCGGCCACGCGCCGGCGTTCCCACTCCGCCATCCCGCGGTCGGCCGCCTGGGCGAACTTGAAGTACTTCCCGAAGCCCTGGCGCTCGCCCTCCTTCTTCCACCGGTAGTACGTCGAATGGTGGATTCCCACGGTCCTGCAGGCGAGCCGGATGTTCCCCGTGTCGGCGAGGACCTCGAAGAAGGCCGCGGCCAGGGCCTCCTCGATCGCCGGGATCTTCCCGTCCGCGTCGAAGCCCTTCGGGTACGTGGTCTGGCCGCCGGCGACGGCGGTCGCGGCGTGACCGTTGCCGTTCCCGTTCCCGTTCCCGTTGCTCGATCCGTTCGATCCCGCCATGTCCTCACCCTACCATCGGCAACCGCCGGCGTTCAAGCGGGGTCGCCGTCCCCCTCGAAGGGCTCGCCCGCGCACTGGCCGCACGCGGGACACTCGATCGAGTACTCGACGAGGGCGTCCGGCGGCTCGGAGAAGGCCGCGAGCCAACGGTGATCGCACAGGCGGCAATGGTACGGCCGCGGCGACGCGCCGGGCTTCGGCTTGATCGCGAAGTGCGCGACCTCCTCGAGCCCTCGGCAGAGGACCCGCTCGGCCGCCTCGTCGAGGTCGCGCCCGAACAGGCCGGTCATGACCAGGCCCTGCAGGACCTCGACGACCTGGGGCGTCGTCACGAGGACGAGCCTCGCGCCCGGGAGCTCCGTCAGGAAGCCGTCCCCGCGCTCGCGCGGCTTCCGGATCGAGGGGCGGACCTTCGGGCGCTCCTGGGGCGGCCTGGGCTTCTCCGGGGCCGGATCTGGCGTCGGCTCCGGGGCCGGCTCGCACGCGGGCGCCGGCGCGGCCTCCTTCTTCGGCGTCGCGTCCTGGCGGATCGCCGTCGAGACGTCGAAGCCGGCCGCGATCGCCCGCGCGTCCTTCATGATCGCGTCGAGGTCCGTCTTCGCCGACGGGTCCGCCAGGTACCGGTCCTTCACCTTGCGGACCGCGGCCAGGACCGAGGAATGGTGGCGGTTCATGATCTCGCCGATCCGCTCGAGGGTCAGGCCCAGCTCGCGGAGGACCCAGGCGTACACGAACCGCGCGTCGACGGCCGGCTGGGTCCTGCTCTTGCCCGTCACGAGAGAGGCGCGGACACTGAAGCGCCTTGAGACCAGTCCCAGGATCTCCTCCGCCAGCTCTCGGATCCGTCCTTCGGTACTCACGGTGGCCACTCCTCCCGCGGCCCGAACGGGAGGACGCCCTGGTCCAGCCGTCGCGCCGCAATCTCGCATGTCCGCTCGTCGGCCTCGACGCCGATCGCGCGGCGGTCGTTCGTGCGGGCCGCGGCGAGCCAGGTTCCCGAGCCCATGAAGGGGTCGAGGACGACGTCGCCGGGGACCGCGGACAGGAGGAGCTCGGCGAGCTCCTCGGGCTTCTGGGTCGGAACGAGGTCCTCGCGCGGCCGCGGGAACCGGAAGACGGTCCCGAGGTCGTGGCGGAGGAAGTTGTCGCCGACGCCGTTCGAGGCGTGAAGGACGAACTCCGCCTGTTGGCGGAAGCGGTTCCCCATGCCGAAGTGCTTCTTGTCCCAAACGAGACAGGCGGACAGGGACCAGCCGGCGGCCTCGATCGCGCCGGCGAGGACCGGCCACTGGCGCCAGTCGATGAACGAGAACAGGTGGCCGTCCTGGACGGTGAGCCGGCGCGCCTCGACGGCCAGGAGGCGGACCAGGAAGGCGAAGCCGTGCGACGTCATGTTGTCCGAGCCGAACCAGCGGGCGTGCGGGCCGTCGGATCGGCGGAGCGCCGGCCGGCTCCGGACCGTGGCCGCGTTGCGCGCGCCGCTCGAGTATGGCGGGTCCGTGGCCACGACGCCGATCGAGTCCTCCTCGAGCTCGGCCATGACCGCCAGGGCGTCCCCGTGGTACAGGGTGACGCCGTCCCGCTCGTGGAAGGGCTTCACGAGTCCTCGCCTCCCGGGAGGACCTGGGGCGCCTCCCCTCGAGCTCGCCGACAATGCCAGCACGTGCAGCCGGTCTCGGCCGGCGTCGGGACCGGGACTCGAGCTCGCCGGCGAGCTGCTCGGATCCGCCGGCCCATCTCGCGGCGGTCGATCTCGACGGCGCCGCGGGCGACCGCGAGCTGGCGCTTCGCCGGCGTGAGGTCGAAGTGCGTCAGGCGGCCCTCCCGCTCCGCGTCCTGAATCCACTCGAGGCGGAGGCCGAGCTGGTCCACCGCGAAGGCGACCAGCTCGGCGCGCGTGTCGGCGATCAGGTGCGAGACCGTCCGGTACCGCTTCCGAGTCCCCCAGGGCGTACAGGCCATGAGGGGATCGACGAAGACGGTCACGGCGACGGGTACCGGGCGCGGAGGACGTCCGCGGCCGCCATGAAGGCCCGGAGCGTCGTCACGGCCTGGGCGCGCCCGATCCGGCCGTGGACGTTGACCGTGAACGAGACGACGATCCCGGGCGCTCCGCCGGTCGTGGCGTCCTCCTTCACGGCCAGCTCGAGGTCCCCGCCCTCCGGGAGGGCCTTCGGGTGGTGCACGAGCTCGTCGAACCGCTGGGCGCCATCCGCGCCGAAGGTGATCTTCACGGACTCAGGCATCGGTCGATCCCTCCTCCTCGGCCAGGTCCTCGTCGGGAAGGACGCTCTCGAGCTGCTCGCGGGCCTCGCGCCAGGCGGCCTCGAACTCGTCCGCCAGGTGGAGGGGAATCCTCACGCGGCGGACGAAGGCGCCGATCCGCTGGTCGGCGTTCGTCTCGTCCACGATCTCGAGGTACACGTTCCCGAGCGTGTCCAGGTCCGGGTCGGGCCGGACGAAGACCGCGGTCCGGTGGCCGTCGTCGTCCAGGTACACGGCGGTTACGGGGGTCGTCATGGGGAGCTCCTTCCGGGGTCGTCGTCGAACCAGGCGCCCGGGCCGTCCGCTCGAGCTCGAGCAGCTCCCGGGCACGTGGACCAGTGCGAGTACGGTAGAACTACGGTCCTTCCACGTGACCTCGTCGTCCAGAAGCCGCGGAGGGCGTTCGGCTTCGCGAGCTCGGGGTGAGCCTCCAGGAACCGCTCGCGATCGACGGGGAGCTGGGATCGGTCGGGCGTCCCGAACCAGAGGAGCTCGGCCGGGCAGTACCGACACGTCCCGGTCCCGGTGAAGGTGTACGTCTCGCCGGAGTCGACGATCGCCGCGGCCAGGTCTCGGCACGTGCCGCAGTCCCCGCGGGTCTCGCCGTTGTGCGCCTCCTCGGCGTGACGGTTCAGGGCGGCCTCCGGGTCGAAGAAGTCGCCCTGGCGGTCGTCTTTCACCGCGCGAGCTCCTGGAGGATCGGCGCGAGCTGGCGGACCATGCCGACCGTGACCTTCGGCCACTCCGCGAACTCCTCGCGCCAGTCCGCGCGCCGGTGCGGCCAGATCGGGATCTCGGTCTCGTCCGGCATGGTCGAGAAGGCGGCCACGTCCAGGATCGCCTCGAAGACCTCGAGCCAGCGGCGGAGGACCTCGCGGCGCTCCGCCACCGCGGCCAGGACCCGGTCCGTCACGGCGCCTGGGTCGCGGAGGTCCTCGCGGACCTGGCGGAACGCCTCCTCGAGGCCTCCCGCGATCTCGGCCGGCCCGGGTTCGGGGCGGACTTCGCCGAAGGCCTCGCCGAGGCCGCTCACGGTTCGAGCTCCGGCGCGCGCGAGACCGAGATCCCGAGCTTCCCGATCAGCTCGCGCGCGAGCTGGCCCCACCACGGCGGGAGGGACTCGAGGACGGCCTGGTCGACGTCGTCGCCGCGGCGGATCCGGTGGAAGACGTCCCCGAGGGCGCCCAGCGGGAAGAACCGCCGGCCCCACTCCTCGGCGAGGCCGCACGTGCAGGCCTCGTGGTCCGGGCCGAACATCGGCGCCGACTCGCATTCGGGCTTGTGCCGGAGCCAGTCCTGGAGGGCCTGGACGGTCGTCACGAGCTCGCGCGCCGGCCGGACCCGGAGGATCGAGAGGATCACGAGGTCCTCCGGGAGGCCTTCGACGTCGCCGCACCGGAGCTCGTGCTGCACGAGGACCTCCTGGACGCGGCCCGAGTACTCCTCGGTCTTCGGGTCCCACTCCCGGAGCCGGAGGACGTCCCCGGTCAGGTACCGGCGGTCGTCCTCGCGGCGGACCTCGACGGTCTTCTGGCCGATCCGGATCGCCTCGAAGAAGCGCGGCCAGCACTTGAGCTCGTGGACCTGGTTCGGGATCGGATCAGGCGCGACCATGATCGACCTCCTCGCCGGCGGCCTTCTTCGCGGCCCACCGGATGAAGCGAACGACGGCGTCGGCGTCGAAGCGGAAGCCGTCGATCTGGATCGGACGCGCGAGGTCGCCCTGGGGATCGGACTCCTCGAGCCAGGCGCCGAGGAGGATCTTCATCCGGTCGTCGCCGAGCTGCTCGAGCGTCGAGCAGACGTCCGGGACGATCGCCGCGAGCTCCGTCGCGTGCGAGGCCGCCGGCCGGGTCGAGTCGACCTCCTCGACGATCTTCACGAGGAGGCGCCGGCCGGGGAAGCCTGGGATCGTCCCCAGGTGGACGATCGTCCGTCCGACGTCGTCGCGCTGGCGGATCTCCGGCGTCCAGCCCGCGAGCTGGGCCGCGCGGTACAGGATCTCCCCGAGGTAACGCGCCTGGGGGTTCAGGAGGGGGAGGGGGGACGTGGACGTCTCGTCGGTCGTCATGGCTTGCCAGCCTTTCCCCTGGGCGCCAGGCCCAGGACGTCGATTCGCGCCCACTCGAGGACCGCCAGGGCGTCCGCCTGGTCGGGTCCCTCGAGCGGGAGCTGGTCAGGATAGCGCCTCTCGATCTCGAAGGAAACCCGTTCCTTCGACGCGTCGCCCTTCCCGGTGACGACCTTCTTCACCGTGGCCGGCGCCGCGGCGAGCGGATCGAGGCCCCACCGGCTCGAGGCCTCCTCGATCAGAACGACCAGGCCCAGGAGCGCCAGGCGCCCCTGCAGGCCGCCCTTCGCGAGGGGAGGCATCTCGTACGCGACCATGTCCGGGCCGAGCTCCTCGAGCCGCTCCAGGTACCAGTCGCGGAAGTACTCGAAGCGCCGCGGCCGGGAGGTCCTCCCGCGGGCCTCGATCGAGACCTGGCCGGACTGGACGGCGTCGCCGACGGCGAAGGCCCAGCCGACCGGGTGAGCCTTCGTCGTCCCCAGGTCGAGGGCGAAGATCCGCTTCGGCCGGCGGAGCTGCTCGAGCGGCTCGCGCGCGCGGGCGCGTGCGGCGTCGGACGCCGTCGGCTTTCTCCGCGTCGTCTTCCGGGCCGTCATGGGGTCTCGATCCGTGCCCTGGCCGGGGTCGCGGTACGCGTCCGCCCCGGAGGGATTGGCGGACGACGGACCGACGAAGGCGATCCCCGCGAAGCCCCGCTCCGCCAAACGGGTACCGTCGTTCCCCCCTGTAGGGGGGGAACGCGGTCCGAGCGGGGATTGCCGTCCGCGGCCAGGGCCGAGGCCCCATGGCGGGACATGGTCCGCCAAATAGGGGTCCGTGGCGGAGGTCGAATTTGGCGGAGCATAAGGTCAGTCTCCTTCCGGAGTTGTGGAGGCGCATTCCCGCGAGGCCGCTTCGTTTGGCGGATCGGTATTTGGCGGACCGTCCAGGGGGAGGTCCGCCTGGGTCGCGCTCGAGTCCTGGAACCAGTGCGGAAGGCCGTACTCGTACGGGCGCCGCGTGCTCACCCGGAACCGGGCCAGGTGGCCGGACTCGAGGAGGTCCTTCTTCCACCGCTCGATCGTCCGGAGGGGAATCCCGGACTCCACCGCGGCGTCCTTCAGGGTGACGGGCTTCCCGTGGCCGGCGATCCAGTCCAGGAAGTCGTCGGCGTCCAGGCCGTCGCGCTGAGGCCGGCCCGGGCCGCGAACCTGGAGCTCGAAGCGGAGGAGGACGCGGTTCAGGGTGACGATCTGAGGATCCACGTACTCCTCGGCGTGCCGGAGTGAGAACGTCATGCGGCGCTCGGGGTCGTCCTGGTCGCCCTCGAACTCGAACATGACCGCGCCGTCGCTGGCGCCGTACAGGGCCGTCGAGCCGCGGCCCTCGAGCGGCGAGCCCTTCCGGCTCGTGACCTGGGCCTTCCGGGTATGGTGGACGACGATCGACGCGCACCCGGTCGTCGTCTGAAGCCGGATGAACTGGCCGGCGACGCGCTTCATGTCGCCGGCGTCGTTCTCCTCGCCGTTGTGGAAGTGCGCGAGCGGGTCGACGATGAGGACCTCGACGCCGTTCTCCTGGATGAACCGCTCGAGCCGGGCGTACTCCTCCGGCTGGGTTATGTCCATGAGCTGAGGGTCGGGGAACCAGGTCAGGAACCGCGCCCGCTCGTGGACGCCGAGGCCCTGGGATCGTTTCTGCCAGCGGGCGAACATCGACCGGCGGCCGCCCTCGCCGACCAGGTACAGGACGCGCCGGCCGCCGAAGATCGAGAAGCCGGCCCACTCGTTCTCGAGGTCGACGTCGCGGACGAGCTCCGCGGCCAGGTCGAGGGCGAGCGCCGACTTCCCCGCCTTCGGCTCGCCGAGGAACAGGATCCACTCGCCCAGGGCGAGGATTCCCTTCCCCACGAGGAGGTCCCGCGGCGCCGGCGGGTCCGCGAGGAGCTGGTTCCCGTTGAAGGTCCTCAGGTCCTCGCGGGCGAGGCCGTCGCGGAGCTGCTCGAGCTCCTCGATCCCGAACTGGATCTGTTGGCCGACGGACGCGTTCTCGTCGAACGCCTGGCCCATGGTCAGGTGAGCCGATCGGATCAGGCCGCGGCGGAGCGCCTTCTCCTTCACGATCCGCGCGTAGAAGTCCGCGTTCGCGGCGCTGGGGACGGACTGGATCAGGTCCGACAGAAGGTGAAGGATCTCGTCCTCGTCGCCGACCTTGCCACCGGCCAGGAGCGAATCCCGAAGGGTGACGACGTCCGGCTGGCGGTCCGCCCAGGCCCAGAACGAGAGGCGCCGGAAGACCTCCTGGTGAGCGCCCCGGTAGAAGTCCGAGGACCGGAGGCCGGTCGCCTCGACCATGGGCCAGGCGTACGGATAGTCCAGAAGGAGGGAACCGAGTACCGCGACCTCGGCCGCCTCGTCGTGAGGGGGAACCCGATCGTACACTCTCAGGTCCTCCGACGCGCGGCGAGCCTCCTCACGGTCTCGGCGAGCGTCCTCCGGCGCCGTCTTCGCGGCTCCGGGGACGGCTCCAGGATCAGGAATCCATCGGGTCTCACGAGGACCCGGAACGACGGTCCGGCGGCTCGCGCCTCTCTCATGGCGACGCCTCTCACGTGTTGCGGTCCGGGGATCGGACCTCGTCCTTCCGGAGCGGACGGGCCGCCTCGTGCCCTACCGAGGCGACCCGTCACCGTACCTGGAGCGGCGTCAGCCGTCCAGGGTCGCCGCGATCGAGCGGACGTCGCCGATCGTGATCTTCTTCGTGAGGCCCTTCCCCTGGTCATAGTCCGGCTTCAGGGTCCAGGCGACACGGTCCCATCCGTGGCGATCGACGAGCTCGTCGAAGGCCTCCGCGACGTTCGTCCGCGTGAACTTGAGCTTCTCGAGGTCGACGCCATGGCCGCCCTCGTCCTCCTCGTCGTCCGGCTCCTCCGCCGGCGGGTCCTCGCGAGGCGTCGTGCAGGGAACCCAGCCGTCCGCCGTGTCGTGGTACAGGCCGTCCTCGGGCGTGCGGCCCGGGAGCGGCTCCGGCTCGTCGTCCTCCGCGCAGTACGGGCAGGGCGTCGAGGCCTCCGGCTCCTCGGTCGTCTCGCCGGCGCCGGCGTCCTCCGCGTCCTCCTGGGCCTCGCCGCGGGCCGCGGCGTCGAGCTCCTCCTGGAGGACCTTCCGACACGTCGGGCAGACCTCGCGGGTCGACCAGCTCGAGCCCTCGGGACCGACGGCGAGATCCGTCGAGCGTTCCTGGCACCGCTTGCACCGCGGCCGCCGGTCGAACAGCGGGCCGGGGTCCGTGTGCCGGATCGTCTCGCGGAGCTCCTTGGACTTCTCGTCGATCTCGTCCTTGATCCGCTTCACTTCGTCCTTCGCGTCCTTCAGGTCCCCCTCGAGTCCGCGAATGACCTGGTCGATCGCCCGCGCCCGCTGGACCGCCTTCAGGACGCCCTTCACGTCGTCGGCGAGCTCCGTCGGCTCCTCCTGAGGGCCGCTGGGCGGCTCCTGGCCGCCCTCGCCGGCCGGCGGGTCTTCCGGGTCGGGCTCGGAGGACTCGGGCGGCTCCTCGCCGCCCTGGGCCTCGCCGGCGCCCGGATCGTCGGTCGCGTCCGGGTCGTCGGCCGGATTCGAGTACAGGTCCGGCCCCTCGCCGAGGTTCGTCGCCCGCACGTGGAGGGACTCGTCGTACCGGCCGACCAGGTAGCGGCCGCCGTCCTCCCGCTCGAGCTCGACGTCCTCGCCGCCCAGGATGTCCAGGCCGTGAGCCGGCGTCGTGTTCGGGAAGCCGAGGCCGCGCACGTGGTCGAGGACCTGGTCCAGGTCGCCCTCGGGCTCCTCGTCGTCCGGCGCGATCGTCGAGCCGGGCGCCTCGGAGTGATCGAAGGCGTCCGCGCCCTCGCCCTCGTCGAACATGGACTCCTCGACGAGGAACCCCTTCGTCGGCTCGTCGAAGTCCATCGCGCGAACCGAGACCTTCTGGCCGTCCGTCTTCTCGGTCTCGACGTGGCACCCGTCGACGAAGTCGCGGAGCTGCTCGTCCGTGAGCTCGACGAGGCCGATCGTCTTCGCGAGCTCCCGGAGCTTCTTCGCGGTCGCGGCCGGGACCTTCGTCTCGCCGTCGCCGGTCTTCTTCTTCCCGGCGGCCTTCGTCTTCGCCGGCGACTTCCCGCCGGTCCCCTGGCGGCCCTTCAGGAGGCCGCCCCCCTTCTTCTTCCCGTCGTCCAGGAACAGGTCAGTCATGACTCGCCTCCTTCATCGTGGCCGGCCCGCTCGACGGTCGCCGAGGCGGACTCCTCGACGGCCGCGGCATCCTGGGCCGCCACGGACAGGCCGCGCAGGTGCGCCGATGCGGCCTCCCGGATCCGGTCGCGGATCCCGTGCAGGAACCGCACCGCCTCGCCACCGCCGGGGATCTGCTCGAGGGCGTCCTTCAGAACGCCGATCGTCACGCCCAGCGTTTCGAGGACGACCGGACTCCCCTTGCCGAACTCCTTCTCGTTGACACGCGGCCAGTGCCCGTTCTTCATCATGCCGAGGAGCGCCGCCACGTTCGCGACGTCCGCCAGGCGGGCGACGAGGGTCGCCTGGTCGACGGCGTCCGTGATCCCGAACTTCAGGACCCGGGCGACGTCGCCGACGTTCTCGGCCAGGGACGCGAAGGCGTTCCCGACGTCCGGGTACTCCCCGGACCCGTGCCCCTTGGCCGCCTCGTTCTCGCGGAACTGCAGCTCCATCTCGACCGCGAACAGCTTCACGAGCGGCCGGACCTCCTCGAACGTCACACGGTCGTCATTCGTCACGGCTTGCCTCCTTGTCGATCGCCCGGACCCGTGCTCGGATCAGGGCCGCCTTTCCCTTC
>Ga0180434_10001531_pt1 | contig 32801 bp, 30 predicted proteins | sample SS_ome_7_FD_132453 | JGI IMG/M metagenome (GOLD analysis project Ga0180434, IMG submission 132453) | Hypersaline lake sediment archaeal communities from the Salton Sea, California, USA - SS_1_D_2 metaG | ecosystem: Environmental > Aquatic > Non-marine Saline and Alkaline > Hypersaline >... | reverse complement strand
CTCGGGAGGGGGCGGTGCCGCCCGATCCGCGCGCTTGGATCCCACGCCCAACACCATAGGGTGAGGGTCGATATGAGCGAACCGTTCTATGTGACCACCGCGATCGCCTACCCCAACGGGGCGCCGCATGTTGGGCACGCCTACGAGTACATCGCCACCGACGCCATCGCCCGGTTCAAGCGGCTGGACGGTTTCGACGTCCGTTTCCTGACCGGCACCGACGAGCACGGCCTGAAGATGGCGCAGACCGCGGCCGCAGAGGGCATTCCCACCGCGGACCTGGCCCGCCGGAACTCCGATGAGTTCCAGCGTCTGGACGGGCTGCTCAACATCTCCTTCGACCGGTTCATCCGAACCACCGACCCCGACCATCACGCGGCGTCGACGGCGATCTGGGAGGCGATGCGGGAGCGCGGCGACATCTACCTGGACACCTACTCGGGGTGGTACTCCGTGCGCGACGAGAGGTTCTTCACCGAAGCCGAGACCTCGCCCGGTCCCGACGGCACCCGGTTGGCCACCGAGACCGGAACGCCGGTCACCTGGACGGAGGAGCAGACCTACTTCTTCCGGCTGTCGGCCTACGCCGACCGCCTGCTGGCGCACTACGCCGAGAACCCGGACTTCATCGCCCCGGAGGTGCGGCGCAACGAGGTCATCAGCTTCGTCTCGGGCGGCCTTCGCGACCTCTCGGTGTCACGGACGTCCTTCGACTGGGGCGTGCCGGTCCCCGGCGACCCCGCGCACGTGATGTACGTCTGGGTCGATGCGCTGACCAACTACCTGACCGGCGCGGGCTATCCGGATACCGAATCGGCGCTTTACCGGAAGTATTGGCCCGCCGACCTGCACATGATCGGCAAGGACATCATCCGGTTTCACGCGGTGTACTGGCCGGCCTTCCTCATGTCGGCCGGAATCCCGCTGCCGCGCAGGGTCTTCGCGCACGGCTTTCTGCACAACAGGGGCGAGAAGATGAGCAAGTCGGTCGGCAACGTGGTCGACCCGGTGGCACTGGTGGAGAACTTCGGGGTCGACCAGGTGCGCTACTTCCTGCTGCGTGAGGTGCCCTTCGGGCAGGACGGAAGCTACAGCGAAGAGGCCATCATCGGACGGATCAACACCGACCTGGCCAACGAACTGGGCAATCTTGCGCAACGGTCGCTGTCGATGGTGAACAAGAACCTCGGCGCGGCGGTGCCCGAACCGGGTCCGTTGGGCTCCGCGGACGCCGAGCTGCTGGCGATCGCCGAAGGCATGCTGAGCCGGGTCCGTGAGGCGTTCGACGAGCAGGCGATGCACCAGGGACTGGAGTCCATCTGGCTGATGCTGGGCGCGGCCAACCGGTATTTCTCGGCTCAGCAGCCGTGGGTGCTGCGCAAGTCCGGTGACCCGGCCGACCAGGAGCGGTTCCGGACCGTGCTCTACGTGACCCTGGAGACGGTGCGAACCGCTGCGATCCTGCTGCAGCCGGTGATGCCCGACTCGGCGGCGGCGCTGCTGGACCTGCTCGGCCAGCCGAAGGCCCGCCGGACGTTCGCGGCGCTGGCCGACCGCATCGGCGCGGGCACCCCACTGCCCGCGCCGCGAGCGGTGTTTCCCCGCTACGAGGCCCACTAGCCGGGTGAGGGCGCAGGCTGGTGCGATGCTGAGCGAGCCGCTGGGAAGGCTGGGCGAGGCCGCCGACGTGCTGCGCGCGGTCGGCGCCGCTGCGTGCCGCCACGGCCTGGCCCCGCCGGCCGCACTGGTCGGCGACTGGTTCGGCGCGGCGGCGGTGATCGCGCCCAGCGTCGAGATCGTCGACTGCGATCCGGCCGGAGTCTTCGCGGTGCCGTCCGGCCGGCGCACCGATGTGGTGGGCGGCGGCTGGATCGGCTACCTGTCCTATCCCGATCCCGGCGCGGACGGTCAGCCGCCCCGCATCCCCGCCGCCGCCGGCGGTTGGACCGATTGCGTCCTGCGCCTGGATCGGTCCGGCCTGTGGTGGTACGAGAGCCTTTCCGGGACCGGCATGTCCGACTGGCTGGTCGCGGCCCTCGGCGCCGAGCCCGTCGCCGGCCGATGCCGTATCGACTGGCGGATGCCCGATCCCGCCGAGCATCGCAGTGGGGTGCTCTCCTGCCTCGAGGCGATCCGGGCCGGGGAGATCTACCAGGCCTGCGTGTGCACGCAGTTCGCCGGCGCCGTCGACGGCTCGCCGCTGGAGTTCTTCGCCTCCGCGGTGTCGCGGACCGCCCCCGCCCGCGCCGCGTTCCTGGCCGGGCGATGGGGAGCGGTCGCCTCGCTGTCGCCCGAACTCTTCCTGCGCCGGCACGGCCAGGTTGTCAGCTCCAGCCCCATCAAAGGCACCCTGCCGCTGAACGCCGCTCCCGAGCGGCTGCTGGACTCGGCCAAGGACGTCGCCGAGAACATCATGATCGTCGACCTGGTCCGCAACGATCTCGGCAGGGTCGCCGAGACCGGCACGGTGTCGGTCCCCGAACTGCTCACCGTCCGCCCTGCCCCCGGGGTCTGGCATCTGGTATCAACGGTCACCGCCCGGGTGCCCGCCACCCTCACCAACCGAGATCTGCTGGCGGCGGCGTTCCCGCCGGCATCGGTGACCGGGACCCCGAAGGCCCGGGCCCGGGAGCTGCTGGCCGGGTGGGAGCCGCGACGGCGCGGGGTCTATTGCGGCACGGTGGGACTGGCGTCCCCGGCAGCGGGATGCGAACTCAACGTGGCGATCCGGACGGTGGAGTTCGACGCACACGGCCGGGCCGTACTCGGTGTCGGCGGCGGGATCACCGTGGACTCCGATCCGGACGCGGAGTGGCAGGAGTGCCTGGACAAGGCCGCACCGATCATCGGGGTACCCGGTGTTCAGCCTCCCCGGGAGCGCAGCACGGCGTCATAGAGTTCGCGGCGCGACATCGCGCCCGGCCGGGACTCCAGCACCGCCGCGCAGGCGTCCTTGACTCGCAGACCCCGGCCCACCAGGGTCAGCACCTCGGCCACCAGAGCCTCGGTGTCCACGGCCGCCTCCTGCGGCGATGCGCCGGCCAGCACCACGGTGATCTCCCCCAAAACCCCCTCAGCGGCCCAATCGGCCAGTTCGGCCAGCGTTCCCCGGCGGATCTCCTCGTGCACCTTGGTCAGCTCGCGGCACACCACCGCCGGCCGCGGCCCGCCGAGGACCGCGGCGGCGTCGGCGAGACACCCCGCCAGCCGCCGCGGAGACTCGAAGAACACCACGGTGCGCGGTTCTGCGGCCAGAGCGGCCAGCCATCCCCGTCTGGCGGCGGGCTTGCGTGGCGGGAATCCCTCGAAACAGAAACGGTCGGCCGGCAGCCCGGAGACGGCCAGCGCGGTCGTGACCGCTGAGGGGCCGGGCAGACAGGTGACCGCGAGCCCGGCGGCGACGCATGCGGTCACCAGGCGATAGCCGGGATCGTTGATCAGCGGCATCCCGGCGTCGCTGACCACCAGCACCTCGGCGCCCGAGCCGATCTCCTCGACGAGGGCCGGCACCCGGGCGGTTTCGTTCTGGTCGAACAGGCTGACCAGCCGCCCGCCGACCGTGACGTTCAGCGAGCGGGCCAGGCTCCGGAGCCGTCGGGTGTCCTCGGCGGCCACCACGTCGGCGGTGGCCAGCGCCTCGATCAGCCGGCGCGAGGCGTCGGCGGGCTGCCCCAGCGGCGTCGCGGCCAGGATCAGGCGGCCGGTTCTCACGGCGATGAGCCTACGATCACTACCGATGTCCGCCCCGACCGACGACCGTGTCGCCCCTGACCGCGCCGCGCCGGTGATCAGCCCCGGCCCCCTGGTTCCCGCCCCGGACTTCGGCCCGATGGACCGGGCGGCGGGCTGGGCGGCGACGGCGGTGGTGACCGCGCTGGCGGCGGTGACACGGTTCCTCAATCTGGGCTCACCCACCGACTCGGGCACCCCGATATTCGACGAGAAGCACTACGCCCCCCAGGCCTGGCAGGTGCTCAGCAACGGCGGCGTGGAGGACAACCCCGGCTTCGGACTGGTGGTGCATCCACCGCTGGGCAAGCAGCTGATCGCCCTCGGTGAGGGCCTTTTCGGCTACACCGGTCTGGGCTGGAGGTTCACCAGCGCCGTCTTCGGGGTGATCCTGGTGGCGCTGGTGGTCCGGATCGTCCGGCGGATCAGCCGGTCCACCCTGATCGGCGCCGTCGCCGGGCTGCTGATGGTCGCCGACGGGGTGAGTTTCGTCGCGGCCCGGACCGCGCTGCTGGACGGCTTCCTGACACTCTTCGTGGTCGCGGCGTTCGGCGCCCTGATGGTCGACCGCGACGAGGTCCGGGAGCGGATGCACCACGCCCTGCTGGAGGGCCGGATCGCCGAAACCCCCTGGGGGCCGCGGCTGGGAGTGCGGTGGTGGCGGTTCGGCGCCGGCGTTCTGCTCGGCCTGGCGTTCGCGACGAAGTGGTCGGGGCTGTACTTCGTGGCCGCGTTCGGTCTGATGTCGCTGGCGATGGACGTCGCGGCGCGCCGCGCCTACCGGGTTCCCCGGCCGTGGGCTGGGGTGCTGCGCCGGGACGTGGGGCCGGCCGCCTACGTCTTCGGCCTGATTCCGGTGGCCATCTACCTGCTGTCCTACGGTCCGTGGTTCGCCTCGGAAACCGCGGTCGGACGCCACGAGGTGGGGCAGTCGATCGGCGAAAGACACTGGTATCAGCCACCGGACGCGGTGCGTTCGCTGTGGCACTACACCTACAAGGCCTATCACTTCCATTCCACGCTGACCAATTCGGCCGGCAACCATCACCCCTGGGAGTCCAAACCCTGGACGTGGCCGATGTCGATCCGCCCGGTGCTGTACGCCATCGACGACGAAGGCGTCGCGGGCTGCGGTCCGGCTTCCTGTGTGAAAGCCGTGATGCTGGTCGGCACACCGGCGCTGTGGTGGCTGGCGGTGCCGGTGCTCGGCTACGCCGCATGGCGGGCGTTCGTGCGCCGAGACTGGCGCTACGCGGTGGTGCTGACCGGTTACTGCGCGGGCTGGCTGCCCTGGTTCGCCGGGATCGACCGGCAGATGTACTTCTTCTACGCGGTGCCGATGGCGCCGTTCCTGGTGATGGCCATCGCGCTGATCCTCGGCGACATCCTCTATCAGCCGACACGCAACGCCGAGCGCCGAACCCTCGGCCTGGTCGTGGTCAGTTGCTATGTGGCGCTGGTGATCACCAACTTCGTCTGGCTGTTCCCGGTGTTGACGGGCCTGCCGATCACGCAGGCCACCTGGAACATGCAGATCTGGCTCCCGAGCTGGCGTTAGCCCAGCGTTCCCGCCCGGCCTAGATCGGGTCGCGCGCCGCCGGGCACGACATGCAGCGCGGCCCGCCCCGTCCGGTGCCCAGTTCGGCGGCCTCGATCGCCAGAACCTCGATACCCGCGTCGGCCAAACGTGCGTTGGTCTCGGTGTTGCGCCGGTAGGCCACCACCACCCCCGGCGCGAGCGCCAGGGTGTTGTTGCCGTCATCCCACTGCTCGCGTTCGGCGGTGACCGGGTCCAGCCCCGTGTCGATCACCCGGAGCCGGTCGATGCCCATGGCGCGGGAGACGGCGCTGACGAACGGTTCCTCGTCGCTGATCCGCACTCCGCCGGGACTCCGCGTGAGGGTGAACGCCGACAGCGAGTCGACGATATCGGGATACATCACCACAGCATCGGTGTCGACCATCGTGCACACCGTGTCCAGGTGCATGGTCGCGCGCTGCTGAGCTATCGGCACCGCCAGCACGGTGTGGGCGAGGTCGTCGTCGAAGAGGCTGCGGGCCAGCGCCTCCGCCCCGGCCGGACTGGTGCGCTCGCCGACACCGACGGCCACCACCCCCGGCCCCAGCAACAGCACGTCCCCGCCCTCCACCGGCGCGGTCTGGGACTCGTAGGCCCTGCGGACCCCGAGGAAACGCGGGTGGTGTGCGTAGATCAGGTCGGTCAGCGCGGTCTCACGGACCCGCGCGGGCATGGCCAGCGAGGTGATCGCGAAGCGCGGCCCGATCCAGAACGACGAGTCGCGGGTGAACATCAGGTTCGGCAGCGGGTCGATGGCGAAGTCGCCACCGTCATGCATCCGCCGCACCAGCGAGGCGTCCCCGAGTCCACCGAACGGCAGCTCCGCGAACGTCATCCCGGCAACCAGAACATGGGCCAGATCCGCCGCATCGAGGCCGCGCAGATACGTGGAGAGTTCCTGCGCCAAGGGAACTCCCAGGCGACGCGGATCGACGGCCGAGCCGATCCCCTGCATCCGGGCCGCGCCACTGCTCAGCGCCTCGACCAGCAGGTCGGCCAGCAGCAGCACCTCCACACCCCGCGACCTGAGGAGGTCGGCGAACTGGTCGTGTTCCTCCTGGGCCCGGGCAACCCACGGCAGTCCGTCGAAGAGCAGGGCGTCGTTGTTGCGCGGGGTCAGCCGCTTCAGTTCCGCGCCCGGCCGGTGCAGGATCACCGAACGCAACACCCCGACCTCGGAGTCCACACCGAAGGGGCCAGCCACGGCAAGCACCGTATCGCGAATGAACCTGGATCTCGCGGATTCGAACGCGTGTGCGATACCCTGTCGGGGTGTCCGCTCCGGTTCAGGGCTCGCTGTTCGACCACTGCGAGCGTCGCGATCTGGGGTCGGGCGCCTGGATCGAGTGGCGGTCAGCCTGGGTGGACGCCGGCGGCGAACGCGCTGACAGTCTGCTGCCGGAGTTGGCGGCCGCGGTACCGTGGCGCGCCGAGCGGCGCCGGATGTACGACCGCGTGGTTGCGGTGCCCCGCCTGGTCAGTTTCTGCGACCTCGGCGATCCCACCGCGGTTGCGCCGCATCCGTCGATCTCACGGCTGCGCCGGCGGCTCAACGACATCTACGCCGGCGAACTGGGCGAGCAGTTCACCACCGCGGGTTTCTGCCTCTACCGCGACGGGTCCGACAGCGTGGCCTGGCACGGTGACACCCGCGGCCGGGGCGCGGTCGCCGACACCATGGTCGCCGTCGTCAGCCTGGGAGCCACCAGGGTCTTCGCGCTGCGCCCGCGCGGCGGCGGCCCCTCGGTGCGGCTGCCGCAGCGCCACGGCGACCTGTTGGTCATGGGCGGCTCCTGTCAGCGGACCTGGGAACACGCGGTGCCCAAGGATCCCAGGGCTGCGGGTCCGAGGATCAGCATCCAGTTCAGGCCGCGCGGCGTCCGCTGACTGCTCAGCCGCGGACCGCCTGCACCCCGGCCACGAGCAGGTCGCGAGCCCGCTCGGTGTCGACCGGAACCGGTGGCTCATCCGGCGTGACCAGTGGATTCGCCGACACGATCACCTGGAAGTCCCCGAAATGGGCGGAGTAGCTGTACACCTCACCTGCCCGTGGCGTACCGGCTACCACGGTCTGAACCACGCGGTGCACCCCGAACGTCTCGGCGCCCTCGATCCGTGGGGCATCCACGACCTCGACCGTCCCTCGCGTGGCACCGCCGGCGAAAGACACCTTGCGGCAATCAGATCCGGGCTCGATGACCGGAATGGCCGCACTGGTCTGCACCGCGATGACGACGAAGCGGTTGCCCTCGCCCTCGGCGGACACCGCAGCCATGTTGCCCTCGGTGCCGGGCGGCACCGACTGCCCGGCGGCGAACTGGGCGCACCCGGCCGGGTCAAAGGCGATACCGTCGGGGAGTTTTTGGCCGGCCAGCACGGCCGGGTCGATTCCGGTGGGCGCCACCTCGGTGACCTCGAACCCCGGTCCGAAACCGCCCTTGAGCTCCGACACCTTGCCGATGTCGGCGCTGACATCGCCATCCGAACCCGACGCGCAACCCGACACCAGTGCCGTGCACACCGCGCCCACGGTGCACACAGTGCCCGCCGCGACCACCCGCCTGACCATCGCGGTCAATCTACCCAACCGCGTTGGCGGGGACGGGATCAGCGATTGAGCCGCCAGATGTCCGCGGAGAGCACCGTGGCGAATCCACACCACAGCGGATAGGGCAGCAATGCCCCGCCCAGCTTGGGATCGGCGTCGGCGGCCCTCCGCACCAGGTCGGCACTACTGGCGGCCAGCGCCGCGGCCGCCAGCGTCGACGGCCCGAGCCTGTGCATCTTGAAGAAGACCCAGCTCCAGCCCGCATTCAGGGCGAGGTTGGCACCGAGAGCAACGGTGTACGCCCGGGCCTTGTCGGTCCGACCCTGTTCCCGGAACCTGGTGATCGTCGCGGCCGAAGTCGCCGCGATGTCGACATACAGCGCTGTCCACGCGACCGGGAACACCGCGTTGGGGGGCACGTAGCGGGGCTTGCGAATGGTGGTGAACCAGCCCTGCACCCCCTCGCGGCTCGCAATGCTGCCCGAGACGGCCGCCGCCACGGTGGCCAGGCCGGTACCGACAAGTGCCTTTCCCATCTTCGCCATCACCCCAACCTACCGCCTGCCCGTACGGTCGAATTCGGCGCCGATCGGCACTAGGCTACGAACGCCACGCGGCGCTCGGTCCGCCGCGACGAGATGAAAGAGAGCGCACTCCATGGGAAAACTCTCGGCGGCCGGCGGACTGTGCGCTGTGGCGGCAGCCGTCGCACTGGCCGGGTGCAGTGCCGCGACCACCCAGAGCGACACCAGTCAAAGTGCCGCGCAGACCTCGGCGAATGCGGTGGCCGACCAGGACGGTTCGAGCGGGCCGAACATGACCATCGCCGACTACGTCACCGAGAAGAAGATCATCGAGGCCCCGGTGGAGCGCGGTGAGCCGGGAACGCCCACGTTCGACTTCCCCATCCCGCCGGAATGGCGCGGGGCCGGCGCCCAGAAGCCGGACTGGGCCTACGGTGCCATCGTCTACGAGAAGGCCACCGATCCCGACGACCCGCCCTTCGTCACCGCCATCGTCACCAAACTGACCGGAGACGTCGAAGCCGCCAAGGTGCTGGAGTATGCGCCGGGTATGTTGCAGAACCTTCCCGGCTACCAGCCCGACGGCGAGGTCAACCCGATCACCGTGAGCGGATTCGACGCCATTCAGTTCCAGGGCTCCTATCTGCGCGACGAGGAGCGCCGCTACATCGCCCAGGAGACTGTCGTGATCCCCGGCGCGGACGGCTCGCTGTTCGTGCTGCAGCTCAACGCCGATGCCCCCGCAGGCCAGGAGGACGCGGTCCGGGCCGCCTCCCGGGTGATCAACGCGGAGACGAAGATCACGGCCTGAGCCCTATCCGGAGGCGCGCACGACTTGCCTTGTCACCGAACGAATCTGGTCGCAAATGACCGGGTCGAGACGTAGCTTGTCCGATGCCGGGACGTCGAAGGCCGTCGTGACGACACCGGGTTCGTCACGATCCCACTGCGCGCCGTAGCGGTCCAGGATGGACCGCATCGGCAGGTTGTCGGCAAGCATCCGGGCGGTGAACCGTCGCACTCCCTCGACCTGCGCGGCGATCACCAGCGCGTCCATCAGCAGTCCGCCGATCCCGCGGCCCTGATAGCCGTCGGCGACGATGAAGGCGACTTCGGCGACCGCCGGATCGGAGATGTCCCGGACGAATCGGGCGTCGGCGACCACCGGCCCGTCGACGCCGTCGACGAGCACCCACACGAAGTGATCGACGTAGTCGACCTGGAACAGGTAGTTCATCAGCGCCGGACTGGGAGCCCGGGTGGACATGAAGCGGCGGTAGAGGGTGTCGGCGGAGAACTCCACCGCGGGCTGGTTGGAACGCTCGCTGTCACCGGGGAGCACCGGCCGAAGCAGCAGTTCGGTTCCGTCGGCGAGCAGAACCGGCACGGGGGTGATGAAAGCAGCCAGCCGCTGACGCACGGTGGTCAGCAGCCGCTCACTGACACCCGGCAGATCGGTGATCGCAGCCAAGGCCTTCTCGTCGCCGATATAGCCGGACAACTGCTCGGTGGCGGTGACTGTCGCGGTGCGGGGGCGGTCCCGTAGAAGCGCGATCTCGCCGACGATCGCGCCGGCGGCCACCTCGTCGATGGCGACCTCGCCGTCGTCACCGGCCCGGCGGACCTCAGCGCGGCCCGAGTGGATGAGGATGAACGACAGCGCCCGCTCGCCCTGCCGCATCAGGATCTGACCCCGGGAGGCCCGCAGGGGGCCGAGCCGTTCGGCGACGACATGCATCTGCTCTGCGGAGCAGTCGGTGAACAGGTTCATCCTCGCCAGTCCCTCGGCCCGCACGGCGACGAGCCCGGGGTCGTGCCCGAATCTGGCGGCAAGGTCCGAACGGCCGTGCCCGTCGCTCATGAGGCCAGCAGATTGACGATCGAGCGGAACGCGACCGGCAGGGCATCCGCGGCCGGCACGATCGCCGACCGCAGCGGCCGGTGGCCGCTGGCCTGCAGCAGCCCGGCGGTCAGCAGCCGGTAGCGCCTCGACATCCGCCGCCAGCGGCGGTCGTAGTCCTGCGGGGTGTCGGCCAGGACGCAGTCGATCAGCACCTCGGCACCGCCGAACGCGATGCCCAGGCCCTCCCCGGTGAGCGCGTCGACATATCCGGCCGCGTCACCGACCAGCATCACCCGGCCCGATACCCGGCTGCGGACCCGCTGGCGCAGCGGTCCGGCCGCCCGGTCGGAGCCGTGCTCAGCACCGGCCAGCCGGGCCGCCAGTGCCGGATGGTGGGCCAGTTGATCGTCGAACTTGCCCTGGCTGGAGGTGAGCACCGCGACGCCGATGCAGTCGTCGGCGACCGGGGTCACGTAGGCCTCGGTTTCGGCAGCCCAGTACACCTCGACGGTGTCGCTCCACGGTTCGATCCGGTAGTGGCGCCGGATTCCCCAGCGCCGCCGGCCGTGGCTGGGCAGATTCAGCCCGAGCGAGCGGCGGATCGGCGAATGCAGGCCGTCGGCGGCCGCGAGGTAGCGGGCCCGGTGATCACCGCACCGCACCGATGTCGCGTCCTGGCTGACAGCGCCGATCTCGGCTCGGAGCACCTGCGCCCCGGCGTCGGTCGCGGCCTGGCGCAGCGCGTCGGACAGCGCGGTGCGGCGCATGCCGATCCCCTGGCCGGACCGGAAATCCGCCTCGACCCGGCGGGTGGCGTCGAGATAGGTGATGCCACGGAACAGGTGGCCGTGCGGCTCGACGCCGAGCTTGCGCAACTGACTGACGGTGTGCGGCATGAGCCCCTCACCGCAGGCCTTGTCGATGGGGCCGCCGCGACGGTCGAGCACCACGACTTCGAGTCCGGCCTGTGCGGCATGTGTGGCGGTGGCCAGGCCCGCGGGGCCGCCGCCGGCGACCAGGAGGTCGATCATGACAACCTCGCCAGCGCGGCGTTCTCAGTGGAGATGCGGGTGACCATCAGGGGAATGTTGAGCGCGGTGAACACCACGGCGGTGATCCAGGCGGAGTGCACCAGCGGCAGTGCGATGCCCTCGGCCGCCACGGCAACGTAGTTGGGATGGGAGAAGAAACGGTAGGGTCCGCCGCTGACCCTGGGCGCTCCGGGGATGACCACCACCCGGGTGTTCCACTGCCGTCCCAGGGTGGACACACACCACCACCGCAGCGCCTGCGCGGCGAGCACGATCACCAGCATCGACCAGCCCAGGGCCGGGATGAACGGACGGTGCAGCAGCACCACCTCCGCCACGCAGGCGACCAGGAACGCGGTGTGCAGCACTGCCATGAATCGGTAGTGAGCGGCGCCGAACTCCATGCCGCCCTGCGCCAGACTCCAGGCAAGGTTGCGCCGGGCGACCACGATTTCGGCCACCCGCTCCAACCCGACTGCCGCGATCAGCAGCAGATACCATGTCACAGACAATGTCGGCCGATCAATTCCATTGCAGCAGAACGAGTTCAGAACAGAAACCTGGACCCATCGCCATCATCAGCCCCGGACCGGCCGCGGGACGCCCGGCAATGGTGTCGCGCAGCACGTGCAGAACCGAGGATGATGAGAGGTTGCCGACGTCGGCCAGCGAACGCCACGTGTAGTCCAGCGCGTTTGAGGGCAGGTCGAGACTGTCGATGATGGCCTCGATGACCTTGGGGCCACCGGGATGGCTGACCCAGGTGCGCACGTCGTCGATGCCCAGACCGCGGCGGCCGAGGAACCCGGTGACATCGTCACGCAGGTATCGGCTCACCACCTCGGGCACGTCGGGGGACAGCACCAGTTCCAGCCCGCGGGAGCCGACGTCCCAGCCCATGGTGCGCAGCGAGTCGGGATAGAGGTGGCTCACCGAATCGATCACCCGGGGCCCGGCAGCGTCGAGCGCCGCCGCCCGGCGCTCACCGACCGCGACGACCGCGGCGGCGCCGTCTCCGAACAGCGCGCTGCCGACCATGCCGGCGATCGAGGCGGTCAGCGCGGGAAAGGTCAGCGAACACAGTTCCACTGAGAGGAGCGCCGCGACACCGTCGGGAGCCCCGCGCAGGTAATCGTGCACTCTGGCGACGCCGGCCGCGCCGGCGACACAGCCCAGACCGAACATCGGCACCCGACGCACGTCCGGGCGCAGTCCGACCCGGGCCGCCACCCGCGCCTCCAGCGACGGCACCATCACGCCCGTCACGGTGGTGGAGACGACCAGGTCCACATCCGACGGTTCCAGTCCCGCCTCATCGAGAGCCGCGCACAGCGCCTGAGCGCCCAGATCCACCGCGCTGTCGATGAACAGGTCGTTGGCTTCGCCGAAGTCAGTGAGCCCGGCGTACTTGTCGATCGGCAGGGTCAGGTGGCGGTGGCCCACCTTGGCCGAGTGGTGCAGGCTTCGCAGCAACTCCTCGTGTTCGGCCAAGGCAGGGAAGGTGGAGAGGAACTTCTCGGTGATCTCAGACTGCGAATAGCGGTAGGGCGGCAGAGCGCCCTGCACTCCCGCGATCACGCTGGTCGGTGGGTCGGCAGTCACCTAACCAGTATGCCGGGTCGGGACCGATTCGCTGATTCCGATCCGATCATGCAGTCTGACCAGCGGTTTCGGCGCCCACCAATTCCAGCGCCCCATCACTTTCATGAAGGCGGGGACCAGCACCAGGCGCACGAGGGTGGCATCCATGAGGACCGCCAGGGTCAGCCCCAGCCCGAACAGCCGCATCACCGAGACCTGGGCGGCGATCAACCCGGCGAAGGTGATCGCCATGATCAGCGCGGCGGCGGTGATCACCCGGCCGGTGCGGGCCAGTCCCAGCGCCACGCTCTCCTGGTTGGCCGCGTCGTCGCGCGGCGAGTCCAGCCAGAACTCCCGGATCCGCGACACCAGGAAAACCTCGTAGTCCATCGACAACCCGAAGGCCACGCAGAACAGCAGCACCGGCATGTTGGCCACCAGCGTTCCGGTCGCGGTGGTGCCCAGTCCGCCGAGATGACCCTCCTGGAAGATCCACACCACCGCGCCGAATGCCGCGCTCAGCGAGAGCATGTTGAGGATCAGCGCCTTGACCGGCAGCACGACACTGCCGGTGAGCAGGAACAGCAGCACCAGCATGATGACGGCGATCAGGCCCAGCACCAACGGCAACCGGGAGGTGATCGCATCGACGCTGTCACGGTTGGTCTGCGCCAGACCGGCGAACTCCACCGCACGGCCGCCCGGTGGCTCCACATCGTGCAATCCGTCGAGCATCGCCTCTGACGCCGGCGAGAACAGCGGAAGCGTGTTGGCGACGGTCAGCAGGGTGCTGCCCCCCGCTTCCCCGGTTGCCGCCACCGGCGGCCCGGTGAGCCTGCCGCCCACGAAGGTGCCCGACGGGGCCGACACCGAGGTGACGTCGGGAACGCGCGACAGGTCCGCGGCGTACCGGCTGACCTCATCGGCGTCGAGTCCGGCCGAGTCGGGGATGACGATCGGCACCTCGGAGTCGGAGTCGATGGCGAAGTCGGCCCGCAGCAGATCGCCGACCTGGTGGGCCGAGGCCGAGGCCGGCAGCACCCGGTCGTCGGGGAAGCCGGGACGGACGCCGAGGAACGGAACTCCGAGCAGCACCAGGACCGTCACCGTCGCCAGGCCGATCGGGATCGCCCGGCGCATGACGAACTTCGTTGAGCGATACCAGAACTGCTCCTCTACCGTCCGGGGGGTCGGCTCGGGACGGCCGAAGAGCCGGCGAAGCGCGCGCCGGACGTCCAGCGCATCGAGCCGGTCGCCGATCACCATCAGCGCCGCCGGGGTGATCAGGATCGCGGCGGTGGCGGCGAAGCCGACGGTGGCCACCCCGGCGTAGGCGAAGGAGCGTAGGAAGTTCATCGGGAACACGACCATCACCGCCATCGACAACGCCACGGTGACCGCCGAGAACAGCACGGTGCGTCCAGCGGTCCGCATCATCGTGGTGATGGCCTCCGGCCTGCCGGTGCCGTCGGCGAGTTCGTCGCGGTAGCGGCTGACCATCAGCAGCGTGTAGTCGATGGCCAGGGCCAGGCCCATCGCGGTGGCGAGGTTCAGCGCGAAGATCGACACGTCGGTGAAGAAGCTGACCGCCCGCAGCACCGCCAGCGAGCCCAGGATCGCCATCACGCCGACCCCGATCGGCAACGCCGCGGCGAAGAGCCCGCCGAACACCCAGATCAGAACCAGGAAGCTCAGCGGAACCACGATCGCCTCCAGCACCAGCAGGTCACGTTTGGACTGCTCGGTGATCTGCAGGTTGACCATGGCGGTTCCCCCGGCGCGCACCGTGACCCCGTCACGTTCGCCGGTGACCCGGTCGGCCAGTTCCTCGGTGTAGGCCTGCTGCTGACTTTCCGAGCCGACCACCCCGGTGAGGATCAGACCCGCTTTCGCGTCCGCGCTCACCAGCGCCGCGGCCGCCGCCGGCGGCGAGGTCCAGGCCGAGGTGATGTTCGCGACGTACCCGGAGCGGCGCAGCTCGTCGATGACGCCGGTGGCCACCGCGCGAGCGGCCGGGCTGTCGAACCGGTCCGGCGCGGTCACGACCAACACCAATGGAACGTCGCCGGCGCCGAACTTCTCGGTCAGCGTGGCGGTAGCCCGGGACGACTGAGAGTTGGGATCCTGGAATCCACTCGGCGAGAGCTTCTCGGCCACCGGTATGCCGAAAGCGCCGACAGCCACAGCCAGCAGGACGGCCCCCATCAGTACGCGCCACGGCGCGGCGATGGCGATCCGGGCGATCCGGGCGAGCATGCTGAATCCTTCGTTCGGGGCCACTGTCGGCCGGTCTCGGGTCGGCACCCGCTCAGGCCGCCCCCGAACACTCAACCACGCCTCCCCAACGGCGACGCTTGGGCGGGGCGGTTGGCTCAGACCGCCGCGCCGCCGTGGCCGCGACCGGTGACCCGGGCGGCCCGGCCACGATCGGTCTCGGCGCCGGCCCGGGCACGATCGGGCCGGGCGGCCGCGGGCCGCACCCCGGCGCGGACCGGGGCCTGCGCGCCCGCCCGGGGGGCGGCCGCACGGCGGGTGCGCTCGGGCCTGACCGCGAGAGCGGGGCCGGAGCGCGCAAGGGGGCTGATCGCCGCGGCCGGGGTTGTCGGGGCGGACCTTTTCACGGGGGTGGGCGCCGACGGGGCCGGGATGATCGCCTCGGCGATGTCCCGGACGCTGGAAACGACGAAGTCGACCGCCGCGGTGGCGACGGCGACGATGCCGTCTCCGATGGCGGTGAGCAGGGCCGGCAGGGAGCTTCCGTAGGGGTACCAGTTCTCGTACTTCAGGGCCTGGCCGATGTTGTAGACCGCGGTCTGCGGCGCGACCACCAGGTCCCTGAAGTTCATGAAGAGCTTGGTGACCAGATTCGGCTCGGCCGCGACCGGCGTGCCCTCCCAGCTCTGCAGGGTCCAGCCGTCCTCGGGGTTGCCGGTCATCACCACCACGCCGGTGTTCTCCAGCGGCGGGAGCAGCACCGGGTTGGTGACGTTCATCAGCGTCCAGGCCTGGATGGTGCCGCCGTGGGAGAACACGACCGGGTTGGTGTCGCCGCTGGCGTACACGGTGGCGACGGCCTCGTCGACCCGGGCGTCGAAGATGTTGCCGTCCTCGCCGAAGATCCCCGGCACCACCCGGGCGCCGAGCACCCAGGCCGCCGCCGGGGCGATGTAGCCCAAACCGGCCAGGGCGTAGAGGATCCCGGTGGTTCCGGGAAGGCCCTCCAGGATTCCGGCTGCGATCTCGCGGACCCCGCCGACCACCACCGGGGCGATACCAAGGTCGGCGGCCAGCGGAGCGGCGGTGAGCTGGGTGCGGACCATGTCCGAGGCGTAGATGCCGTCGTAGGCGTTGGGCGCCAGAGTCGCGGCGATCGCCTCGGCCTGAGCCTCGCCCAGGGTGGTCAGTCCGGGACCGGGCACCGTGGCGCTGATGACCCCCTCGGCGTTCGCGGTGGACTGCGCGTGCCGGACCCAGGTCAGGGTGATCGACTGCGCAGCCCAGGCCGGAAACGCGGTCGCGGTCATAACGGCGACGGCGGCGACGGCGGCGACGGCGGCGACGCCAAGGTTTCGCAAGGGCTGAGACATGGCCGCAATCCTGCCAATTCCACAACCCCGGCGACGCCGAATTGCCGAGTCGGATGGGCCCGCATAGCTTCCCCGCCAACCGATTCCCGGAAGGTGCAGTCCAGTGAACGTCGACCCGGAAGTGCTCGCGGCCTTGGCCCTCGAATGCCGGGCCCGCGCCGAGACCCTGCTGGCCGGGCAACCGGGCGACGCCGCGGAGTCGGTCGTGTCCGGCTGGATCGGGAATTCCCGGCCCGCACTGGCCGCCGCGGCCCAGCGGTGGACAGAGACGGCGGCGGCACTGGCGGCTCGCGTCGATGAACACGGCGACGCCCTGCGGGCGGCGGCCCTGGCCGCCGCCGAGATGGATGCCGGAAACACCCGACGACTCTTCGGCCCGTCGTGAGCCTGCGCCTGGCCGATATCGAACGCTGGGACCCGCAGGCGGTGCGCGCGGTGGCCGATGCCGCGGCCGGCCATGCCGAATCCGTCGTGGCAGCGGCGAACGTTCTGGCCGCCGTCACCGAAATCGGTTGGGAAGGGGCGGCGTCCGAACGCGCCCGGGAGGTCGTCGGGCAGACCGGGGTCGAGCTCCGATTCCAGGCCGATCAGACGCTGGCCATCGCTGGGGCGATCGCACCGGGAGCCGAGCGGATCGCCGCGATCAAGGCACGGCTGCGGGTGCTGGAGGCCGGGGTCCGGGCCGCGCATCTGGACATCGACCGAGTCGCCGGTGTCGTGATGCCCGCGGGTTCGGAGACGGCAACGGCACTGCAGCTGGGCCTGGACGGGCTGATCGACGATGCCGAGGCCCTCGATGCCGAACTCACCCGAGCGCTGGGACAGTCCGCCGCGGCGCCGGTGCCGCGGACACCGGCCGGGCCCGCGGTACCCGGAGGTGACCGCCCGCCCGCGGAGGTCAAGCGGTGGTGGGATTCGCAGAGCGCAGTCCAGCGCGAGGCGCTGCTGGCGACCCGGGCCGCCGAACTCGGCAACCTCGACGGCATCCCGGTCGCCGACCGGGACCGCGCCAACCGGGCCGTGCTCGCCGGCGACCACGGCACCGCCGCCGACGCGGTCCGGGAGGCCCTGGAACTCAACGGCCTGCGCACCGGCGCCGGGGTGCTGCTGCTGCTCTACCAACCGAAGGCGTTCGGCGGTCAGGGCCGGGCGGCGATCGCCGTCGGCAACCCGGACACCGCCGCCCACACCGCGGTACTGGTGCCCGGCACCGCCCACAACGTCACCTCGGGGTGGCTCGGCGAGATGAGCGTGTCGAACGTGTTCAACGAGATGACGGTGGCCGCCGAGCCCGCCGAACCGGTGTCGGTGGTCGCGTGGATGGGCTACGACGCGCCGGACAGCCTGCTCGACCCGCGGGTGGCGCTTCCCGGTCTGGCCCGCACGGGTGGTGCGCTGCTCGCCGGCGACCTCCGGGCGCTGGCCGTGACGGCGCAGCGGGATTCGCACACCACCGTCGTCGGCCACTCCTACGGTTCGACCACGGTGGCCAACGCCGCGGCGGGATTCCAGATGCCCGCCGACGACGTCGTCCTCGTCGGCTGCCCGGGTACCGACCTGGCCGGCACGGCTGCCGATTTCGGGCTTCCCCGGGGTGGCCGGGTCTATGTCGGCTCCGCCTCCGGGGACCCGGTCACCTACCTGGCCGGGATCCGGGGCGGTTCGGCCGGAATCGATCCGGTCGGCGTTCAGACCGGCCTCGGCGCCGACCCCGCCGCGGACGGATTCGGCTCCACCCGATTCAAGGCTGAGATGCCGGGGATCGGCAGGCAGCCGTGGGCGGACCACACCGGGTATTTCGATCCGGGTTCGGAATCGCTGTACAGCATCGTGGGGATCGCCGCCGGCGACGGCGCTCTGCTGGGCGAGCACGGGATGACCGCACCGCACCGCAGCAGTGTGGTCGGACGGGTCGCCTCGGCGCTGGGCCTACCGAACTGGGCTAACCCGATCACCGACCCGGAACTGCTGCGGCCGGCCGCCACCGGGCACTCGCACACGAACATCCCCGAGCGACGATGACCCCGGCGATACGAACGTTGATCGCCGCGATGCTGATCGCGGCGATCCCAGGATGCGAGGTGCCGATGTCCGAGCGGGAAACCCCTACGCTCTCCCCGGAGCAGGCCAGGGCGCAGGTGGTCACCGCGGCCCGGGAGATCGCCGCTGCGCTGCCGTCGCCGGTGCGCGAAGCATGGTTCTGGCCCGGCCCGTGCGGCGACGGCCCGGAGTTCCGGGGGCAGATGCGCATCGCCTATGACAGAACCGCAAGTTCGGAGGTCTCCGACTCCCAGATCGCCGCGGTGATCGCCCGGTTGAGGGCATCGGGATGGACCGACGCCACCGGATTCCGGAGCCGGAGCGCGACACTGGTCAAAAACGGGGTCCATGCCGTGTTCCGGGCGCAGAACGCCAGCACCGCGACGCGCGGCGTCGAGGTGCTCGGCGGCTGCGGCGCCCCGCCCGGCGGCGCCGCGCCGGACAGCCGGCCCGAACGCATCGAACTGGGAGAACCGGCCGGGTGAGCAGACCGCCGGAGTTCATCTGCCGGACAGCGATTACCGTCCCGATGGGATCGCGCCGGTGCGATACTCGCAGCCACCAACCAGGCGAATCGGGGTACCGCGACCATGAGCGACGCCGTCCAGAGTCTCAGCAGCGCCGCGACCGAGGTCCGCACCGGCATGACCCCGGCGGACCTGCGCCAGGCCATCGAAGACCACCTTCGCTACTCGCTGGGCCGCCCCGCGGCCTTCCTGGAGCCCAAGCACTACTACCGGGCACTGGCTCTGGCGGTGCGGGACCGGATGCAGCAGCGCTGGATCGAGACCACCCAGACCTACCTGGACCTCTCCCGGAAGGTGGCCTGTTACCTCTCGGCGGAGTTCCTGCTGGGCCCGCACCTGGGCAACAACCTGCTCAACCTGGGCATCGAGGACGAGGTGCGGGCGGCGCTGGCCGATCTGGGCCAGGACTACGACGAGGTGCTGGCCTGCGAGGAGGAACCCGGTCTGGGCAACGGCGGCCTGGGACGGCTGGCCGCCTGCTACCTCGACTCGCTGGCGACCTTGCAGCGGCCGGCGATCGGGTACGGAATCCGCTACGAGTTCGGCATCTTCGACCAGCAGATCCGCGACGGCTGGCAGATCGAGGGCACCGACAACTGGCTTGCCGAGGGAAACCCGTGGGAGATCGCCAAACCCGAGCTCAACTACGTCGTCAACTGGGGCGGGCACACCGAGGCCTTCACCGACGACCGCGGCGAGTACCGGGTTCGGTGGATTCCCGAACGTCAGGTCAAGGGCGTCTACTACGGCACCCCGATCCAGGGCTACGGCGTCAACACCTGCAACACCTTGACCCTGTGGAGCGCCCACGCCCTCGAGTCACTGGCCCTGGATGCGTTCAACGCCGGCGACTACTACCGCGCCGTGGAGGACCAGGTGCAGTCCGAAACCGTGACCAAAGTGCTCTACCCCAACGACGAGCCCGAGGTCGGCAAGCAGTTGCGGCTGCTTCAGCAGTACTTCTTCGTTTCCTGCTCGTTGCAGGACATCCTGCATCTGCTGGAGGATTTCGCCGGGCTTCCGGTCACCGAACTGCCCAACCGGGTCGCCATCCAGCTCAACGACACCCATCCCTCGGTGGCGGTGGCGGAGCTCATGCGGCTGCTCATCGACGAACGCGACCTGGACTGGGACCAGGCCTGGGACCTGACGGTGGCCACCCTGGCCTACACCAACCACACCTTGCTGCCCGAGGCGCTGGAGACCTGGCCGTTGCCGATGTTCGCCCGGTTCCTGCCCCGGCACCTGGAGATCATCTACGAGATCAACCGCCGGTTCCTCGACGAGATCCGGCTGCGTTTCCCCGGCGACGACGCCCGTGTGCGGCGGATGTCGATCATCGGGGAGGAGGGCGAGAAACGAGTCCGGATGGCGCACCTGGCCACCGTCGGCAGCCATGCGGTCAACGGGGTCGCCGCGCTGCACTCCGAACTGCTCAAAGACACCGTGCTCAAAGACTTCCACGAGATGTGGCCGGAACGGTTCTCCAACAAGACCAACGGCGTGACTCCGCGACGTTTCGTGGCGCTGGCCAACCCCGGCCTGCGCACGCTGCTCGACGAGCGCCTCGGCGAAGGATGGCTGACCCACCTGGACCGGCTGCGCGAACTCGCGCCGCTGGCCGACGACGCCGAGCTGCAGAGCCGTTGGCGGGCGGTCAAGCGCGAGAACAAGTCCCGGCTGGCCGATTACGTCAGCGCCCATGCCGGCGTCGACCTGAACCCCGACTGGCTGTTCGACGTCCAGGTCAAACGGATCCACGAATACAAGCGACAGCACCTCAACGCGCTCCATATCGCCACCCTCTACCACCGGATCAAGAGTGACCCACAACTCGAAATCCCGCCCAGGGCATACATTTTCGGTGGTAAGGCCGCACCCGGTTACACCATGGCCAAGCTGATGATCAAGTTGATCACCTCCATTGGCGACACCGTCAACCACGACCCGTCGGTCAACAGGTTCATGAAGGTGGCGTTCATCCCGAACTTCAACGTCCAGAACGGCCAGCTGATCTATCCGGCCGCCGACCTCTCCGAACAGATCTCCACCGCCGGCAAGGAGGCCTCGGGAACCGGGAATATGAAATTCATGATGAACGGGGCACTGACGATCGGCACCCTCGACGGCGCCAACGTCGAGATGCGCGAGGAGGTCGGCGCGGAGAACTTCTTCCTGTTCGGCCTGACGGTCGATGAGGTCAACCACCTCAAGGCGGCGGGCTACCGGCCCCGCGACTACATCGAGACCAACCCCGAACTGGCCGCGGTCCTGCAGATGATCGCCGACGGTGAGTTCTCCGGCGGCGACCGCGCGGTGTTCGCACCACTGGTGGCCAATCTGACCGATCACGACCCCTTCCTCGTCCTGGCCGACTACGCCGACTACCTCCGCAGCCAGGCCGAGGTCAGCAGTACCTGGCTGGATACCGCCGGTTGGACCCGCAAGTCGATCCTCAACTCCGCCTTCAGCGGCAAGTTCTCCTCTGACCGCGCCATCGCGGAATACTGCGACGAGATCTGGAATGTCGGCCCGGTGACGATCGGAGACTGAGCCGGGGGGCCTGCGGTACACGCCAGTTATGGACACGGCGGACACTCCCGAACTGGGACTTTTCCGGAGCCTTCGGTCGCGGGAGCGACGAAGTCGACGTGAACACCGGCTCAGAGCCGAGCACGCAGTCGCATGACGGAGTTCAATACGACCATGACACTGCACACTGCGGCGCCCTGGCGGTCCGGACCGGACGCACCGGTCACCGGCGAAACGATCGCCGCTCTCGACGGATGGTGGCGCGCGGCGAACTACCTGTCCGTCGGTCAGATCTATCTGCTGGACAACCCGTTACTGCGCAGCCCGTTGTCCCGCGACGACGTCAAACCGCGATTGCTCGGCCACTGGGGCACCACCCCCGGTCTGAACTTCCTCTACGCCCACCTGAACCGGGCGATCAGGGAACGCAGCCAATCGACCATCTATCTGGCCGGCCCCGGCCACGGCGGCCCCGGCCTGGTCGCCAACACCTACCTGGAGGGCACCTACTCCGAGTATTACCCCGACATCACCGAGGACGCCGAGGGCATGCGGCGGCTGTTCCGGCAGTTCTCCTTCCCCGGCGGGATCCCCTCCCATGTGGCCCCGGAGACGCCGGGGTCGATCCATGAGGGGGGCGAACTGGGCTACGCGTTGTCGCACGCCTACGGCGCGGCATTCGACAACCCCGACCTGCTGGTGGTGGCCGTGGTGGGCGACGGCGAGGCCGAGACCGGTGCGCTGGCAACAAGCTGGCACTCGAATAAGTTCATCCACCCCGCCAAAGACGGCGTGGTGCTGCCGATCCTGCACCTCAATGGCTACAAGATCGCCAATCCCACCGTGCTGGATCGTATTCCGCAGGACGAACTACGCGCCCTGATGATCGGCTACGGTCACACCCCACATTTCTTCGAGGTGACCGACGAGGACTCCGCCGACCACGCGGGCGCCCATCAGCGGTTCGCCGCACTGCTCGACGAGGTGCTCGACGAGATCGCGGCGATCAAATCAGGCGCCTCGGCCGGGGACGAACGCCGGCCGGCTTGGCCGATGATCGTCTTCCGCACCCCCAAGGGCTGGACCGGACCGGCGTACATCGACGGCAAGAAGACCACCGGTTCCTGGCGGGCTCATCAGGTTCCGCTGGCCAGTGCCCGCGACACCCCCGAGCACCTGCAGGTGCTGGCCGACTGGATGGGCTCCTATCGCGCCGACGAACTGTTCGACGCCGACGGACGGCTGCAGTCCTGGATCGCCGCACTGGCCCCGGCAGGCCACTTGCGGATGAGCGACAACCCGCACGCCAACGGCGGTCTGCTACTCAAAGACCTTCGGCTGCCCGATTTCCGCGGCTACGGCGTCGACGTCCCGGCGCCGGGTGCCACGGTTGCCGAGGCGACCCGGGTGCTGGGCCAGTGGCTGACCGACGTGGTGCGACTGAACCCGGCCAACTTCCGCATCTTCGGTCCGGACGAGACCGCCTCGAACCGGCTGCAGGCGGTGTTCGAGGTGACCGACAAGCAGTGGAACGCCGAGTTCTTCTCCGCGGAGGTCGATGAGCACCTGGCCCGGGCGGGCCGGGTGGTCGAGATGCTCTCCGAACATCAGATGCAGGGCTGGCTGGAGGGCTACCTGCTGACCGGTCGGCACGGGCTGTTCAACTGCTACGAGGCGTTCATCCACATCATCGACTCGATGTTCAACCAGCACGCCAAATGGCTGAAGGTGACCAGCCACATTCCCTGGCGGCGGCCTGTAGCCAGCTTGAACTATCTGCTCTCCAGCCACGTCTGGAGGCAGGACCACAACGGCTTTTCCCACCAGGATCCGGGCTTCATCGACCACGTCGTCAACAAGAGCGCGGAGGTGGTCCGCGTCTACCTGCCGCCGGACGCGAACACGCTGCTGTCCACCTACGACCACTGCCTGCGATCACGTCAGTACGTCAACGTCGTGGTGGCCGGCAAACAACCGCACCCCAATTTTCTGACCATGGACGAGGCGATCGCACACTGCACCCGGGGGGTCGGCATCTGGGAGTGGGCCGGCACCGAGCGGCCCGGAACCGAGCCTGACGTCGTGCTGGCCGCGGCCGGGGACGTGCCGACGCTGGAGGCGCTGGCCGCCGCGGATCTGTTGCGCGAGCACCTGCCGGAACTGAAGGTCCGGTTCGTCAACGTCGTGGACCTGATGCGACTGCAGGACGAGTCCGAGCATCCGCACGGCCTGTCCAGCCGCGAGTTCGACATGATCTTCACCGCCGACAAACCGGTGATCTTCGCCTATCACGGCTACCCCTGGCTGATCCACCGGCTCAGCTACCGCCGCAGCAACGACAGCCGGATCCACGTGCGCGGCTATAAGGAGGAAGGCACGACCACCACGCCGTTCGACATGGTGATGCTCAACGACCTCGACCGCTATCACCTGGTCATCGACGTCATCGACCGGGTGCCGTCCCTGGGATCCGGTTACGCCGGCCTGCGCCAGCAGATGCTGGACAAGCGACTCGCCGCCCGGGAGTACACCCGCGAGCACGGCGACGACATCCCCGAGGTGCGCGACTGGGTGTGGCCCGGCGCCCGCGAAGCGCGCTCGGTCTCGTCGGTCGACCCGACCCTGGCCACCGGCGGGGACAATGAGTAGCACCGCCACGCGGGCCGCTCGAGTGGAGAGCCATGCCGGTGGGGCTTACCATCCCAGTATCACTGAAATGGCGCACCAGGAAGCTCCGCCGGCGCCGATGGCTGAACCGGTCCTGCGGTTCGCGACCATCCACGGCTACCGGCGGGCCTATCGGATCGCCGGTTCCGGACCGGCGCTCCTGCTGATCCATGGCATCGGCGACAACTCAGCCGCCTGGGCCCCGGTGCACTCCCGGCTGGCGCAGCGGTTCACCGTGATCGCCCCTGACCTGCTGGGCCACGGCCAGTCCGACAAGCCGCGCGCGGATTACTCGGTCGCCGCCTATGCCAACGGGATGCGCGACCTGCTCAGCGTGCTCGACGTGGAGAAGGTCACCGTCGTCGGGCACTCACTGGGCGGCGGGGTCGCCATGCAGTTCGCCTACCAGTTCCCGCAACTGGTGGATCGGCTGATCCTGGTGGGCGCCGGCGGGGTCACCCGCGACGTCAACGTCGCGCTGCGCTTCGCCTCACTGCCGATGGGCGGTGAGGCGCTGGCGCTGCTCCGGCTGCCGTTGGTCCTCCCCGCTCTGCAGACCGCCGGCCGGATGGTGGGCGCGGTCCTTGGCTCCAGCGGCCCCGGACGGGACATCCCCAACCTGTTGCGGATCCTGGCCGACCTGCCCGAGCCGACGGCGTCGTCGGCCTTCACCCGCACGCTGCGCGCGGTGGTGGATTGGCGCGGCCAGGTGGTGACGATGCTGGACCGCTGTTATCTGACCGAGTCGGTGCCGGTGCAACTGGTGTGGGGTGACCAGGACGTGGTCATCCCGGTCAGCCACGCCAGGATGGCGCACGCTGCGATGCCCGGTTCCCGCCTGGAGATCTTCGCCGGGTCGGGGCACTTTCCGCACCATGACGACCCGGACCGCTTCATCGGCCTCGTCGAGGACTTCATCGACTCCACCGACCCCGCCGACTACGACCAGACGCTGCTTCGGGAATTACTGCGCAAGGGCAGCACCGAGGCGGCGGTCAGCGGGCCGCGTATCGACCGGGTGGCCGTCCTGGAGGCGCTGGAGAGCGACGAGCGCAGCGCCACCTGACCGCCCTCAGGGCGCCGGGTATTCCTCACCGCCGCTGGGAAAGCCGCCGCCGTGGGTGGTGATGTGAACATGGTCGTAGTGGCCGTAGCCGGAGCCGCGGGGCCCGGCCGGGGTGTGGTAAATGCCCTGCCAGATGACGTCCTGCAGGTCGAAACGCTCGGCGTTGGCCAGAGCGAAGTCCCGGATGGCGTCGCCCAGTGCGAGACCCTCGGCGCTGCCGGGGTTGGGGATCATGATGTCGACCGCGCGGCCGGTGGGATGCCACGGCTTGGCATCCGGCCGGACGCCGACCATGGTGGTGATCTCGGGAAATGCTTCGCTGACGGCGCGGGCAGCCAGGATGGTCTTGACCTGAAGCCCAGCTTCGGGGGCGTCTCCGGGCGGCAGGAAGCGGGGTGCCGGGACATGGGCAACCGGCGCCGCGATGCCCTCCGGAGCGGGGCCGGCCTGCTCGGTGATCACGCCCGGGTCCGCACCCGCGCCGGCCGCGAAAACCAGGGCCGTGGGGGCGGCGACGGTCGCGGCCAGCGCGGAGAGCGCCCGCCTCTTTTCACGGTGCAACATCACGGAAAGATAACGAAGCATCACGAAACCATAACGGACATCGACCCTCCGGCCGAACCGACATCCCAGGAATCATGGAAGGTGATGGCAGTCACATAAGTGGTGTGCAGGTGGTGAAACCGTGTTTTTTCAGCGGTTTCACGCACCGCGGGCAACGCGCAGCAGAGCCGGAGATGTGAAGCTTGGAATGTGGAGCTAAGGGGAATCGAACCCCTGACCTACTCGATGCGAACGAGTCGCGCTACCAACTGCGCCATAGCCCCTTGGACGGGTAGGAGGCTACCAGCCCTACTGCCCGGATGCCCGCGGCAGGTCGTAGCGCCGACTGTAGGCGACCTCGTCGAGGTGCTCGAAGGTCGGGTCCTCGTCGTCGATGTCGAGCACCACCGCACCCGGGCGCCGGAGGCGCGACGAAACCACGTCTGAATCCCGGTTGTCGGCACCGGCACCGTCGAGGCCCTCCCCGATGCGGGACCGTGCCACGCGCTGCTGCCGGCGGCGGCGGACCTGCTCCTCGATACGGGTCTGCCTGCGTAGGTAGGCGAGGTAGAGCATGGTGACGCCGGCGGTCGCGCCACAGGCCCACCACAGGGTGGGGCTGACCGCGAAGGACAGCGCGGCGGTGATCACCATGACCGCAGCCATCGCGGTGAGGACGCGCTTGCGGAAGCGGTATTTACGTGCGCTGACCGCGGCCGCGGTGCTCGAATCAAGTCGACGGCGCCGACTTGACGGGGTCACCAACGGCTCCTCTTCGGCCTCCAGGCCGGAGGTGTCATCGACGTACTCGTACTCGTCCGCGGTTTCGCCCAGAACTCCCGTATCTGCCACTCCCGCATCGGACTCCGGCCCGGCTGCTTCGGCGACCGCGTCGTCCATCACCTCGGCAGTCGCCTCGGTGACCATCCCGGCCGTCGTCTCGATAATCGTCTCGGCGGGCTCGGGTCTGTCAGCGTCCCCGAAGGTGCCAGACTGCCCGACCTCGCCGGCCTCGCTGAAAAGGCTGTCCTGGATACCGGCGCCCACCGGCAGTGCGCCGGAGTTGTCGTCCACCACGTCGACGTCGAGATAGTCGGGTTCGGCCGGGTCGGCCGGTGCCGTCACCTCCTCGGTGACCGCGGCGACCACCATCACCGAGCGGGCATGGCTGCGGACACTGGCCTCCCGCACCGCCTCGCGAACTTCCCGTTCGTAATCCTCGGCCTCGTAGGCGTCGAAGTCGTCGTCCAATTCGGCCTCGTCACGTTGCCAGTGCGGATCGTGCCGGTGACCGGTGGCCGGACCGCCGCGGCGGGCAAGCCGGGACCGGCCACTGTTGAGCACCCTGGTCGCCAGGGCGATGTCGCTGGTCCGCCGGACGGTGTCGCGTTTGTTGATGAGCATCGGCACCAGAACGAAGAGCCAGAGCACCACAAGTGAAATCCAGAGCAATGACTGGGGGATGCTTGGCATGCGGCCTGCTCCTTTCCCGACCAGGCTAGATCCGTGACGTCCGTATTCCATGACGGCGCGCCGAGCCAATTACACACGTGTAATTCATGGAAAACAAGCACCACCAGTAACACGTGTCACATTGTTAACAGGGGTGCGGTTGGTCGGGCGGCGGATCCTTCAACGCCAGGCGGCGGCGCCGCGCCGGACCAGCGCCGCGGCCACCGACCCCTCCACCTCCTCGGCGGTGAGAGCCACCAGCAGATGGTCGCGCCAGCCGCCGGCGACGTCCAGGTAGCGCTTCAGCAGGCCCTCCTCGCGGAACCCGACCTTGGCCAGCACCCGCCGGCTGGCGGCGTTCTCCGGCCGGACGGTGGCCTCCACCCGGTGCAGCCGAACCGGACCGAAGCAGTGGTCCACTCCCAGTCCCAGCGCCGCGGTGGCCACCCCGCCGCCGGTCAGATCACGCGAGACCCAGTAACCCACCCACGCCGACCGCAGCGCCCCATGAGCCACATTGCCGATCGTGAGTTGACCGGCAAACCTGCCGTCCACCTCGATGACATAGGGCAGCATCCGGCCTCTGCGGGCTTCGGAGCGCAGGCCCGAATACATCGCCGGCCAGGCCGAAATAGCATGGCGAGCAGTCCAATCCAGTTCAGCGGCGGGCTCCCACGGCTCAAGATGCTCACGCTGGGCCAGCCGGATGGCGCTCCAGGGGCCGCCGTCTCGCATCCGGACCGGCCGCAACCGGACAGCCCCTGCCGGAACCCGCAGCGGCCCTACCGTTTTGGGCCATCCCGGATGCGCGGACGCACTACCCCACAGATTCACGTCGAAGTCCCGGTGGCGGTGTCCGGCGTCAGCCCCGCTGGGCCAGAAATGCGATGTCGACCCAATCGCCGGCCGCGACTTCGGTGACCTCCGACGGCACTATCACCAGGCAGTTCGCCTCCGCCAGCGACGCGAGCAGATGCGAGGACCCGGCCCGGGCGTCGCCGATCGCCTCCACCAGGTACTCCCCGCTGTCCTCGTCCCGGAGCAGTTGTCCGCGCAGGTACCCCTGTCGGTTCGCCTGCGAGCTGATCGGGGCCAGCGCCCTGGCCCGAACGACCCGGCGCATGGGTTGCCGCTTGCCCAGCGACAGCCGTATCAGCGGGCGCACCATCACCTCGAAGACCACCAGGGCGCTGACCGGGTTGGCCGGAAGCAGAAAGGTCGGGACCCCCTCGGCGCCGAGTTGACCGAAGCCTTGCACCGAACCCGGATGCATGGCGATCCGGGTGACCTCCATCGCACCGAACTCCCCCAGGACGGCGCGCAGGTTGTCCGCCGCGGCACCGCCGACCGCGCCGGCGATGATCACCACCTCGGCCCGGTTCAGCTGGCTCTCCATCACCTCACGGAGTTCTTTGGGGTCGGTGCTCACGATCCCGACCCGGTGCACCTCCGCTCCGGCGTCGCGCGCCGCCGCGGCCAGCGCGTAGGAGTTGACGTCGTAGACCTGTCCGTTCCCCGGGGTGCGGGAGATGTCGACCAGTTCGGCGCCGACGCTGAGTACCGCGACCCGGGGCCGGGGATGCACCAGCACCCGTTCGCGGCCCACCGCCGCCAGAAGACCGACCTGAGCGGCACCGATGATCGAGCCGGCCCGTACCGCGACGTCCCCGGGCTGCACGTCGTCGCCGGTGTGGCGGACATAGGCTCCCGAGCGAACCCCCCGCAGCACCTTGACCCGGGACTGACCCCCGTCGGTCCAGCGCAGCGGCAGCACCGCATCGGCGAGTGTTGGCATCGGGGCACCGGTCTGCACCCGCGCAGCCTGTTTGGGCTGGAGCCTGCTCGGTGTGCGGGCGCCCGCCTCGATGACCCCCATCACCGGCAACACGACCTCGGCCTGATCGTCTCCACGGTTGGTCACATCGACACTGCGAACCGCGTACCCATCGATGGCGGCCTGGTCGAATCCGGGCATGGGCTTCTCGGTCACGACGTCCTCGGCGCACATCAGCCCCTGGGACTCGGCGATGGGTACCCGAACCGGCCGGGGTGCCACCGCCGCGGCGGCAACCCTGGCCTGCTGCTCCTCCACCGAACGCACAGTGCGCCTTTCTGCCACAGCCCTGAACCTGCGCCCGCCTCGTCGCGACCGGCCTTACCGTCCGGTCTGATCCGCCAGGCCCAGCCTCTGGACCAGCCACTGGCGCAGTTCGGGGCCGTAATCCTCCCGATCCAAGGCAAAGTCAACCGCAGCCTTCAGATAGCCGCCCGGATTTCCCAAGTCGTGTCGGGCACCGCGATGGACCACGACGTGAACCGGGTGACCCTCTTCGATCAGCAGCTCCACCGCATCGGTCAGCTGGATCTCACCACCGGTGCCACGCCGCACCCTGCGCAGGGCATCGAAGATCGCCCGGTCGAGTATGTAGCGGCCGGCGGCGACGAACCGCGACGGCGCCTCGTCCGCCGACGGCTTCTCCACCATGGCGTTGACTTTCAGCACATTCGGGTTGACCGCGTCGGGCACGACCTCGACGTCGAAGACACCGTAGGCGCTGACCTCGTCGGGCTCGACCTCGATGGCGCACAGCACGGTTCCGCCGCGCTTCGCGCGCACCTTGGCCATCGTGGTGAGCACACCGCTGGGAAGCACCAGATCATCGGGCAGCAGGACCGCGACGGCATCCTCGTCCGGGGAGAGCACCGACTCCACGCACCCCACCGCGTGGCCGAGTCCCAGCGGCTCGGCCTGAACCACCGACTCGACCTTGATCAGCGCCGGCGCCCTGCGGACCTTGGCGAGCATCGCCTTCTTGCCGCGCGCCTCCAGCGTCCCCTCCAGGACAAGATCCTCGACGAAGTGGGCGACCACGCCGTCCTTGCCCTCGGAGGTGACGATCACCAGACGTTCGGCACCGGCCTCGGCGGCCTCCTCGGCGACCAGTTCGATGCCGGGGGTGTCCACCACCGGCAGCAGCTCCTTGGGAACCGTCTTGGTGGCCGGCAGGAAGCGTGTGCCCAGGCCGGCCGCGGGCACGATCGCCGTGCGCGGCACCGATACCTGGGGAGTGCTCATCCACCACACCTTATCCGGCCCGGAGCCCCACCCCGAGCACATGGGCGTCGTTTGCCACTGACAGGGTGGACACCGTGTCCGACGCGTCCAAAGCCGAGATCCGGGCGTCGCTGATCACCGCCCGCCGCGCCGTGCCTGAGGCGGTCCGCGCCGAGGAGGCCCGGCGGTTGGCCGACCATCTCGAGGAGGTGGTCGGAGGCGCGCCCGCGGTCTGCGCCTACCTGCCGGTCGGCACCGAGCCCGGCGGAACCGCACTGCTGGACCGGCTCGCCGAGTTGTGCGACGAGGTGCTGCTTCCGGTGGCCCGCATCGGTTCCGACGGAGACCACCTTCCCCTCATGTGGGGCCGCTACACCGCCGGGACTCCCGGCGGGCTTGTCGAGGCCGGATTCGGCCTACGTGAACCCGCCGGGCCGTGGTTGCCCGCCGGTGAGGTGGCGCGAATCCAGGTAATCCTGGTTCCCGCTCTCGCGGTGGACCGGGCCGGCGTTCGGTTGGGCCGTGGCGGCGGCTTCTACGACCGCTCGCTGGCGCTGTGCGCACCGGGAAGCCGGCTGGTGGCCGTGGTCCGCGACAGCGAGATCGTCGAGGAGCTGCCCCGCGAACCGCACGACGTCCTGATGACCCACGCGCTGGCCCCCGAGGCCGGACTGGTCGCGCTGGGCGGTCGCGCGCCGATCGGGGAATGACCGGGCGCCGATAGCGGTTTTGGCACTTGGGACGTTAGAGTGCCAACAGACCAGCCCCTCGGAGGTTCACGTGCCGACTTACAGCTATTCCTGCACCGCATGCGACCACAAGTTCGATGCGGTACAGGCGTTCACCGATGACGCACTGACCACCTGCCCCGAGTGCTCCGGACGTCTGCGCAAGCTGTTCAACTCCGTCGGCGTGGTGTTCAAGGGAAGTGGTTTCTACCGGACTGACAGCCGGGAATCGGGCAAGCCCGCATCGGGGTCTTCGGGCGAGTCGGGGACCTCCGACACCGGGGCGAAGTCCCCCGCGTCCGGGGGTTCAGGCACAAAGAGCGACTCCTCCGGTTCGCAACCCTCATCCACCTCGTCGCCGACGACATCGGGGTCGAGCAGCCCGGCCGCCGCACCGGCCGGATAGCGGTTCTCCACAGCCGCGAGACCGCCGACTTATCACCGGGCGGGTGGCTACCTAGCCTGGCCCGGTATGGGTGGCCCTCTGGATAGGACTGTGCGTGAACGGCTTTCGCGGGCACTCCGGCCTGACTTCACACGTACAGTGCTGGCTCGGCGAATCGCTTCCGGACTGCTGGTGCTGCTCGCCGCAGCCCTGGCGCTGCGGCCCGACCCGGCTGGCGGCCAGTCGGCGGTCGTCGTGGCCGCCTCCGACCTGGCCCCGGGTGTCAAGCTGAGCTCCGAGCATCTTCGACGGGAGCAGCGCTGGACCGCGAACCTTCCCGATGGCGCCGAACACGATGTGAGCGCACTGCTGGGCTCGACCGTCGCCGGCCCAGTCCGCCGCGGCGAGGTGCTCACCGACGCGCGGGTGCTGGGTTCGCGACTGGCCGAACTCAGCGTCGGCCCCAACGCCAGGGTGGTGCCACTGCGCCTGGCTGATGATGCCGTGCTCGACGTCATCCGCCCCGGCGATGTGGTCGATGTCCTCGCCGTGCCCGGGACGCCGGCCGGCGAGGCTGCCGGGGTCCGGCCCCTGGTGGTGGCCGCGAGTGCGGTGGTGGTCCTGGTGACGGCGGAGCCCAGGGCCGGCGAGGACCGAGTTGTGCTGGTGGCACTTCCGGCCGGTGCCGCCGCTGCCCTGGCCGGCGCCAGCCTGGCGCACAATGTGACCCTGGCGATCCACTGATCACACGGTAGCCCCCTGGGCCGGCGCGCTAGGCTTCGGCGCGATCCGGGCGATCAAATCCGCCGGAACCACGAGACAAAGACGAAACTAGAGAGGGCATCACACGTGTTGAAGGGATTCCGCGATTTCCTCGACCGCGGCAACGTCGTCGACCTGGCCGTCGCTGTGGTCATCGGAGCAGCGTTCACCGGGCTGGTGACCAAATTCACCGACAGCGTCATCCAGCCGCTGATCGACCGGATCGGAGCCGGTGACGACGCCTCCTACGGCATCCTCAAAATCGCCATCGGGGGTGGCCAGACCATCGACCTGAACGTCCTGCTCTCGGCGGCGATCAACTTCCTGCTGGTCGCCGCGGCGGTATACTTCCTGGTGGTTCTGCCCTACAGCAAGTTCCGCGGGACCAAGGAGGAGGAAGAGTCCGCCGAGGACAAGCAGACCCGGCTACTCACCGAGATCCGCGACGCCGTCGGCGGGAAAGACTCGCAGGCAGGCTGATTGGCCGTCGGAGGCGGTGCCGTCCGCGCTAGTTCATGTTCCAGGGTTCGCCGTAGGTGGTGACGTTGTCGCCGGCCTTGGAGATCAGCCGGGCGAAGGGCCGCAGCATCACCCCGCCGGCCGCGCCGGTGATCGCGCCGTG